>ERZ856578.4728-NODE-4728-length-17765-cov-4.040479_pt1 | contig 17765 bp, 16 predicted proteins | sample MGYA00514384_ERZ856578 | MGnify/ENA primary metagenome ERZ856578 (study PRJEB29103, sample SAMN06111958) | human gut metagenome | biome: human gut; feature: ankylosing spondylitis patient; material: healthy_person | host: Homo sapiens | place: China:Hangzhou... | reverse complement strand
GTCTACGCCAAATTTCTGAGCCTGTCTAAACTTGAAGTAGTCCATAGCCTGTTGAGGGAATAAAGCATAACTAAGAACATCTTCTTCTTGCTGCTTATAGTCTTTCATTTCTGCTTCAAATTTTGCCATTTCTGGTTCAATTAAATCAGCTGGTCTACAAGTAATAGGTTCTTCATCACCTATTATCTTCTTGCGAATTTCTTCTGAAATAGGTACAGGAGTCTGACCGTACATACCTCTTACAATATCTTTTGTTTCCTTTGGAACCATTTTATATCTTTCACCCATTAGCACATTTAAAACAGCTTGAGTACCAACAATCTGGCTAGATGGTGTAACAAGTGGAGGATAGCCTAAATCTGCTCTTACCTTTGGGATTTCAGCTAAAACGGCATCATATTTATCCTCAGCATTGGCATTTTTGAGCTGGCTAACAAGGTTAGATAACATACCACCAGGAACTTGATAAATTAAAGTAGATATATCTACACCAAGCATTTTAGTATTCAAAAGGCCAGACTTTATATCATCTTCTCTTATAGGTTTGAAGTAATCTGTAATTTCTTTTAAGGCTGAAAGGTTAAGATTTGTATCATAATCTGTTCCTTGTAATGCTGCAACCATAACTTCTGTTGCTGGCTGTGCTGTACCCATACTTAATGGAGACATATCAGTATCAATAATATCAGCACCTGCTTCAATAGCTTTTAAATAAGTCATAGATGCTACACCACTTGTGTAGTGACTATGAACTTCAATAGGTACATTAACTTCTTCTTTAATTGCCTTAACTAAATCATATGCTGGCTTTGGAAGGAGAAGTCCTGCCATATCTTTTATACAAATAGAATCAGCACCAAGACTTTCATATCTTTTAGCTAAATCTACATAATATTCAAGAGTATGAACATCACTTAGTGTATAGCTAATAGCAAGCTGAGAATGTGCGTTTTCAGCTTTTGTAGCTTTGACTGCTGTTTCAAGATTTCTGGCATCATTTAATGCATCAAAAATTCTTATAATATCAATACCATTTTCAATACTCTTTCGAACGAAAGATTCAACTACATCATCAGCATAATGCTTATAACCAAGGATATTTTGACCTCTCAAAAGCATCTGAAGTTTTGTATTCTTTAATACAGAACGGAATTTTCTAAGTCTTTCCCATGGGTCTTCCTTTAAAAATCTTAAACATGAATCAAATGTAGCACCACCCCATACTTCCATGGCACCAAAACCGATTTCATCCATTTTACTAAGAATAGGAAGCATATCTTCTATTCTCATTCTAGTAGCAATTAAAGATTGCTGACCATCTCTTAATGTACAATCACAAATTTTAATAGTTTTAGACATTATATTACCTCCTATCCTCTATATAACTGTAAGAATATACCAGATGCAATAGCAGAACCTATTACACCAGCTACATTTGGACCCATAGCATGCATAAGTAAATAGTTGTTAGGGTTCTCTTTTTGACCAACGTTTTGGGCTACTCTTGCAGCCATAGGAACGGCTGAAACACCAGCTGCACCAATAAGTGGATTAACTTTACCACCTGAAAGTTTACACATTATTTTACCACCAATAACGCCTGAAGCAGTTGAAATACAGAAAGCAATTAAGCCTAAAAGAAGTATAAATAATGTTTGAGCCTGTAAAAATTGGTCAGCTCTTGTTGTAGCACCAACTGATACACCGATGAATATACTTACGATGTACATAAGAGCCTCTGATGCGTGATGAGCAAGTTTTTCTGTAACACCACTTTCTTTGAATAAGTTACCTAACATAAGCATACCAATTAATGATGCTGTATCAGGAACGATTAAAATTACTAGAATAGCTGTTATAATAGGAAAAAGAATTCTTTCCTTTTTTGAAACAACTCTAAGTTGTTCCATTTTTATAGCTCTTTCTTTCTTTGTAGTAAGTAACTTCATAATAGGTGGCTGAATAATTGGAATTAAAGCCATATAAGAATACGCAGCAACAGTTACTCTTGATAAAAGATGAGGAGCAAGCTGTGTTGTAGTGAAAATAGCTGTTGGACCATCAGCACCACCAATAATACCTATAGAAGCTGCTTCTTGGAAATTAAAACCAAGACATAACGCTCCTAAAAAGGCTGCAAATATACCGAACTGGGCAGCTGCACCTAATAATAGACTTTTAGGATTTGCTATTAAAGGACCAAAGTCTGTCAATACACCAACACCCATAAAAATAAGTGGAGGGAATATACCTAATTCGTCACCTTGGAAAATATACCAGAGTAAACCACCGTTTGAAGTATCTGTTGGTTCATTCATTATTCCTGCACCAGGCAAATTAGCTAAAAGCATACCAAAGGCAATAGGTAAAAGCAGCAACGGTTCATATTTTTTTACGATAGCTAAATAGAGAAGGAAACAAGCTATAACAATCATTATTAAATATTTATAGTTATCTCCTTGAGCAAACTGGGCAAATCCTGTGTTAAGAAGGAAGTCCTTTAATGCTTCAAATAATTGTTCCATATTTTTTACGCCTCCTAAAATTATTCGGCAACAGTAATGAGGACATCTCCAGAAGCAACTGTTTGACCCTTTGTTACATTTACTGATGCAACAGTACCAGCACTTGGAGTAACAATTTCATTTTCCATTTTCATAGCTTCAAGTACAACAACGCACTGATTTGCCTCTACTCTATCGCCCACATTTACTTTAATATCAAGTATATTACCAGGCATTGGGCTTGTTACTTTTGCACTGCCTTCAGAACCTGTAGGAGCAGGAGCTGGTGTAGCTGTAGGAGCAGCAGCTGGTGTTGGTGCAGCTACTGGAGTTGCTTGAGTAACAGTAGGAGCTTTTGTAGCAACTGCTCCATTTAATTCTTCAACTTGAACATCATAAGTGTTACCATTTACCGTAATTCTATAATTTTTCATTATTATTGTCCTCCTAAAAAATATTATTTTGCTGTTCAGTTACAGCTTCTTTATTCCAACTTGAAACTCGTCTTATACTTCTTACAACTAACTTATCTGGGCCAACTTTGGCTTGTGCTGCAATAGCAGCAGTAATCACAGCGATAAGTTCTAAATCATCTTGTAATGGCTGTTCTTGAACAACTGGTTCAGAAACTTCTTTAACTGTTTTATTATTAGTTGCTTGTTCAACCGTTTCATTTTGAGCTTTGATTTTTTTGTTTTCTAAATTTGCAACAACGTTAAAAATCATAAGAACGAAACATATAAAGGCTAAGACTGCAATGACTATTATAAAACCCATTACAGTAACTTCTACACCTTGTAAAAAAATATCCATTTATAGTCACCTCTTAATAATCATTGCTTGAATGTTTTTTAGCAGGTTTTACTACTCTCTTAGTTAATAACATTTCGATAGCTGAAATAATACGTTTTCTAGTATTTGATGGAAGTATAACAGTATCTACAAATCCGTTTCCTGCTACGGCATATGGATTTGAAATGTCATCAAATTTGCTAGAATCAATTTGTAAAACATTTATTGAACTTGTTTTATCCATTAAAGCTATTGTAGCTGTTGGCCAAGCATAAACAATATCAGCACCGATATGCTTAGAATTCATCAAGAAATAAGCATTACCTATACCATTTCTTAAAATAATATTTATTTTAGGAACAGTAGCATTGGCAAAACTTGACATAAGAATACTGCTATATTTTATAATGCCCATCTGTTCTTCTTTGAGTTCTTTTTCATAACCAACAATATCTGTAAAAGTTAAAATTGGAATATTAAATGCATCACATGTGTTTATGAATTCACTCGCTTTTTTAGCAGCTTCAACATTTAATAGTCCATTATTTGCAACGATGCCAGTAGTAACTCCATCAAATTTTGCAAAACCGGTAATAATATTTTCAGCATAGTTTTCACGAAGTTCAAGGAAAATATTATTGTCAGCCACTGAAGTAATAACATATTTCATATCAATAGGAGTAACATCATCTTCAGGAACAATAGTATCTAAGTTTGAATCTACACGATTTAAATCGTCACTAGTTAATTCAGGTCTAACTAAATCAAGATTATTCTCTGGTAAGAAATCAATTAATTGTCTTACTTTTGTGAAACAAGCTTTTTCATCATCACAACAAATGTGAATCATACCTTCTTTAGAAAGTGTATCTGCCCCACCAAGTTGTTCATAAGATGTAGATTTACCATCAAGTCCAGGCATTGTGGCAGGACTCATCATAAACATTTTTGCATTTTTATTGCACATCACAACAAAATCAGATACTATAGGCATAAAACTTGCAATTCCAAGGCAATCACCTAATATTATACTTATCTGTGGAACAACACCACTAGCGTTAGTTTGGTTTCTAAATATAGTTCCATATGCTTCAAGGGTATTTAAACCTTCTTCAAGCTTTAGACCTTTTGAATCCATTATAGATATAACAGGGCTACCCATTTTCAACGCTAAATCATAGATATTTCCAATCTTTTTTGCGTGTTTTACACCGACAGGGCCATTCTGGCAGAACGCATAAACAATTTTACCGTTAATAGTACCATAACCGGTTACAACACCAGCATCAGTGTTAAACGAACCTATTTCAACAAAACTATTTTCGTCAAATAGATTTTCTAACCTTAAACGTGCTTCACTTGGTTGTTCATTCATTTTTGATATTAAATCATTAATTTGTCCAAGTCTACTCATTTTACTTCCCTCCACTAACATCAACAGGATAAAAAAACATAAAAATTTGTAAAATACCTTGTAATTCTCTATATTTTATTGTACTATAAAATAGAAAATATTCTAATACTTATTTATATATAATTCATATAACGCATGAGTTATAATTAGGAGGTAAATATGGATTTAAAAGAATTTGAATACGTTCTTGCAATTAATGAAGATAAAAGTTTTTCAAAAGCTGCAAAACGACTTTTCATATCACAACCATCATTAAGCCAATATATTAATCGACTAGAAAATCAACTTGGTGTAACTTTGTTTGATAGAAATACCATACCTCTTACTCTAACATATGAAGGCGAACTATATATTGAAGCAATGCAAAATATTGTAGAAATTTTTAATGGAATGCAGAAAAGCTTTGATGATATTTCCGAACTAAAAAAAGGCAGGATAAACATAGGTCTTACACCATCAAAAGCAAATAATCCGTTGCCAGCAATATTGCCGGTTTTTAAAGAGCATTATCCAGATATAGAGCTTATACTAACGGAAGCAACTTCTTTAGAGTTGGAAAATCTGCTTGTCAAAGGTGCTGTTGATGTATGTATGATGAATTTACCAATAAAGAGTAAAGGCATCGAATATGAGCCTATTATGACGGAAAATATCTTTTTAGCTGCACCACCTGATTTTACACCAAAAAATGTTGAAAAATCAAGCCCATTTCCGAAAATTAATATTAAAGATTTAGAAAATGAACAATTTATCCTTCTTCATTCGGACCAGAGATTAAGACAAATTGCAGATAATATATTTGATAGTATAGGAATGAAGCCGAAAATTCTTCTTCAAACAAGTAGTATAGAAACTGCTATTAGATTATCTGCAGCCAATATGGGATTTAGTTTTGTCCCAGAATCTTCAGTTAGATTTTCTTCAATGGTAAATCCGCCCAAATATTATACTTTTGGTAATACTGAAACTAGTTGGACTTTGGTGATAGCATATAGACAGAATGCTTATAGAAGTAAAGCTGTTACTGCTTTTGCAGAAATAGCAAAAAAAGTTGTATCACGATAGGAGAAAATTATGTTTACAATACTTGATTTTGAATTTAATCAAGCTTTTTCAATGAATAATTGCAAAGATATGGTAAATCCTAAATGTAGGTTTGAAATTATACAGATTGGAGCTGTGAAGGTTGATGATAATTATGATATAATAGATGAATTTAATATATTGATTAAACCAAATATATATCCAACTATTCATCCATTTGTAGAAAAGATTACAGGTTTTACAGATAAAGATTTTAAATATAAACCTTATTTTCCAGAGGCGTTTAAAAAATTTAGAAGATTTTTAGGTGATGATACAGTATTAGGAACCTGGGGATATAGTGATATTCGTGCTTTATTTAGAAATTTAACATATTACAATATAGCTACAGAGCCTATGATTATTGAATATGTAGATATTCAAAAAATGGCGACACAGCATTTGAAATATTCCAAAGGTGGAGCTATTGGTTTGAAAAATGCTGTCGAAGCGTTTGAAATTGAAATAGACAGACCTTTTCACCATGCACAAGATGATGCATACTATACAGCTAAGGTTTTAAAGGAAATTGCACCAGAAAAATTACCTGTTAGAATTTTTAATTCTTCTCATCTTAAACCTAAAAAAATACAGGAAAATCGTATTCAAGCAATAAAGTGTAGACGTTCCAAGTCAAATAGAACAAGAAAAAGTAAATGATTATAAAAGAAAATAAAAACATCCTACAAATTTTTATACCTTTATTTGTAGGATGTTTTTTATGAAAAAATTATTTTAAAAAACCGGAAATTATTTTTTCCTCAGCTTGTTCAGCAGTAAGACCTAATGTTCTTAATTTTAAAATTTGTTCGCCAGCTATTTTTCCAATAGCAGCTTCATGAATTAAGGCAGCATCTGGATTTTCAGCTACTAAAGATGGCTGAGCTATAACAGAACCGTTTCCATCTAGTATAGCATCACACTCAGAGTGACCTGTACATACATTCTTACCAATAATCTTAGAAGTATATTCTTGTTTAGAATTGTCCCTGGCAACTGAACGAGAAACAATGTCAGTTCCAGAATTTTCTCCTTCAAGAGTTACAACGAAATCAGTCTTTGCATACTCTTTTCCAGATGTCATAATACGTTCTTTAATAATCAGTTTTGCATTCTTGCCTAAAGTTCCTCTTGTCTTACGGTCTGTGCTATCTACGCCACTAAGTTGAATAGTGTCCATTGTAAGAATTGCATTTTCTCCTAAAGTGCAATCTGTTACAGGGTCGATTCGTTTTGCTCCAGTACCTTTACCTGTACCAATATGTTTTTCTTTATATAAAACATTAGAATTTTTTTCAAGAAAGAATCTATGAACACCATTGTGTCTAGCGTCATGACCATCATCTGTATGAACTCCACATCCGGCAACAATTGTAACATCTGCACCCTCGCCAACAAAAAAGTCATTGTATACGATGTCATCTACATTCCCTTTTGTGACACAGGCAGGAATATATACAGTTTCATCTTTAGTATTAGGTGCAATTATTATATTTATACCAGGAGCATCGTCTTTTGGCTCTATTTTTATATTTTCAGAAGACTGTCTGCCAGCGCACTGACCATCTTCACGAATATTAAATGCTCCATTAAATTTTCCTTTGAAATCGGATACTATTTTTAAAATTTCTTCTGTAGTTTTTTTCATTAGTTGTTACCCCCATTTAGACAACAATCACCAGTGTTAGATACCTCTAAAAGAGTTGGTAAAATTTCTTCTTTTTTACCGATATTTTTAACAACCCCATTCGCAATAACAACTATTTCATCAGCAATATTAAGTATTCTCTCTTGGTGAGATATAATAAGCAATGTGCCTGCATAGTTTTCTTTGATTTCAACAAAGGCATCAATTAATTCATTAAAACTCCAAAGGTCAATGCCTGCCTCTGGTTCATCGAAAATAGTAAGTTTTGTGTTTCTTGCAAGGACAGTAGCAATTTCAATTCTTTTTATTTCGCCACCGGAAAGGCTAGAATTAACTTCTCTGTCTATGTAATCATGGGTACATAGACCTACTTTGCCAAGTAATGAACAAATTTCTTTTTCTTCTATTTTTTTACCTGCAGCGAGTTCAAGTAAATCTCTGACGGTGATACCTTTAAATCGTACAGGTTGTTGAAATGCATAACTTATTCCTTTATTTGCCCTTTCAGTTATATCTAAAGAAGTAATATCTTCACCATCTAAAATGATGTTACCAGATGTTGGTTCTTCTAATCCAGCGATTAATTTTGCAAGAGATGTTTTACCACCACCATTTGGACCAGTAATTACTACTAGTTTTCCAGACGGGATTTCTAAATTTATATTTTTAATAATTTCTGTACCATCAGAAACTTTCCATTTTATGTTTTGTAGTTCTAACATTGTAAGTTCCTCCTAAAATCTAGTGTTATTAATAAAAGTTAGTTGTATTAAAGTGTTTCTAATAATTCATAGAAATTAGGGAAAGAAATAGCTACGCAATCAGAATCAAGAATAGTTGTTTCGCCTTCAGCAACTAAAGCGGCTATAGCACAGGACATTGCAACTCTGTGGTCTAAATGACTATCTACAGTAGCACCTCTTAATTTTTGGTTGCCTTCAATAATCATACCATCTTCGGTTTCTGTGATTATAACACCCATTTTACCTAATTCTGTACTCATAGTTGCTATTCTATTAGATTCTTTAACCTTTAATTCCTCAGCATCTTTAACAACAGTAGTTCCTTCAGCACAAAGAGCAGCCACAGCAAATACAGGAATTTCATCTATCATTCTTGGAATTATACTTCCTTCAAGTGTTGTAGAGTGAAGTTTTGAAGATTTTACTTCGATATCACCTACAAGCTCGCCACCAGATTCTCTTTGGTTAAGAATATTTATTTCGCCACCCATTGCACGTAAAGCATCAATAATACCTGTTCTTGTTTCATTTATACCTACATTTTCAATTATAATATGAGAATTTGGAACAATTAATCCAGCTACCATAAAGAAAGCAGCAGACGAAATATCACCAGGAACGTTGATAGGTTTTGCGTAAAGTTCTTCTACAGGAGTAGATGTAATTACACCATTTACATTTTTGATATTAGCTCCAAAATAATTTAAAATTATTTCTGTATGATTTCTTGAAGCAACAGGCTCATTGATAACTGTAGTTCCATCAGCAAAGAGACTTGCTAAAAGAATAGATGACTTTACTTGAGCACTTGCCATAGGCATAGTGTATTCAATAGAATGAAGTTTTGAACCATGTATTGTGAGTGGAGCAAAGCCGTCATTTGTACTTTCAATATTAGCTCCCATTTCAGTAAGAGGATTTATAACTCTTCTCATTGGTCGTTTTTGAATGGAACTATCGCCATTTAATACTGTATCAAAGTTCTGAGCAGATAAAATACCAGATATAAGTCTAATTGTAGTGCCACTGTTCCCAACATCTAAAGTTTCTGCTGGGGCAGAAAGACCATGAAGACCTTTACCGTGAACAGTAACATTTTCTCCGTCAACATCTATTTCTATGCCAAGTTTTCTAAAACAAGAAATAGTTGACATACAATCATCACCGGTTAAGAAACCAGTAATCTTTGTTTCTCCTTTTGCTAGTGAGCCAAACATAATAGCTCTATGGGAAATAGACTTATCACCAGGAATTTTAATTTGACCGTTTAATTTTTCTATAGGTGTTATAGTTTTATTCATAATTCAAATTTTCTCCTTTATTTATTGAATACTTTGTAATTCATAGACTTTAAAATATCAATTGCCCTATTTTTATGAGATTCATTTTCAAAAGCTATATAAAGTGCACCATCGTTATAATCTCTAGTGTTTCGTATACCTATATTTTTTATATTAACGCTATTAACACTTAGCAATGTTGCTATTGTTGCTATTGCACCAGGCTGGTCAACTACATCAACAGCAATTTCATAAAATTTACATACAGTATTTTCATTTCTGCTTTCAAAAGTGTTTCTGTAATCCCTTGCACTCTCAAAAAAAGAGTATATATCCTCTTTCCTTTCAAGCGATTTTTTTAATTCTTTTATTGTTTCGATATATGTGTCAAGTACTTTTAGTATTGGCTCTCTGTTATCTTGACAAATGCTGTTCCATACATCTGGGCTAGAACTAGCTATTCGTGTAATATCTCTAAAACCACCAGCTGCAAATGAGTGCATATATCCATTATCATCAGCTAAATTTTTTACCGTATTTACAAGAGAGGATGCAATAATATGAGGAACATGACTAATTGCCGCAACAGTATAATCATGAATTTCAGGGGAAATAACAACAGGAGTTGCTCCTAATATTTTAGCAATACCAGTCATTTGATTTATCTTAGATTGTGGCACATCATTTATTGGGGTGAAAATATAAAAAGCATTTTCAAATAGATGTGCTTTTGCTGATTTATATCCTGTTTGTTCAGAGCCGGCCATTGGATGTCCACCTATAAAGCATATATCTTTAACGTTTGATAAAGTATCACAAATTTTCTTTTTAGTACTACCTACATCTGTGATGATACAATCCTTTTTTATAAACGGCTTTAATTTACTTACATATGTAGGTATTGTGTCAACAGTTGTACATACAATAATTATGTCACATTCGTTAAAAATTGACATATCTGTAAGACTATATTCATCAATTACACCATCGTTGTAAGCGTCTATAAGTGACTTTTCACTTCTGTTCATTGCTACAATTTTAATATCTGTTTTTTCTTTAAGGGCCTTTGCTATAGAACCACCTATTAAGCCAAGACCTATAATTCCTATAACCATTGGAACACCTCTCTAATATGAGCATTATCCATATTATTGTAACACTAATACTACATTTGGTCAATATAATTTGAAAAGTGAGTGTTAAATCCTAAAATAATTTATCTTTAAATTGCAAATTATTGTAAAAATTAATAAAAATATTAAAGGGATTTGAATGAATTTGTTGAATTTATAAATACTAAAGAGAAAGTGTTTGTGCAATTGAGTTAAAATATGCACATAATATATTCTATAAATGTAATAAACGGACAAAAGGAGTGGTGTTTTTATGAAGAGTTATCCAGCAAGTCAAATTAGAAATGTTGCAATTATTGGGCATAGTGGTGTTGGTAAGACTACTATCGCTGAGGCATGTTTGCATGTTAGTGGTGTATCAAAAAGATTTGGACGAGTAGAAGAAGGAAATACAATTAGTGATTATGACCCAGAAGAAATAAAAAGAAAGATTTCTATCAATTCTTCTATGATTCCTGTAGAATGGTTGGAAGAAAAAATTAATTTTATTGATACTCCAGGATATTTTGATTTTCTTGGTGAAGTTAAACAGGCACTTAGTGTATCTGATTTGGCACTTATAGTTGTTGACGCAAAGGCTGGTGTACAAGTTGGAACTGAAAAAGCTTGGCAGATGGCGACAGAAATGGGCGTACCAAAGATGATTTTTGTTAATGGTATGGATGATGAATCAGCCGATTTAGATACAGTTGTAGAGGCTATGAAGCAGGTTTTTGGTAAGAGTATTGCCCCACTTCAAGTTCCTTTTTATGAAGACAATAAATTTGTTGGATTTGTAAATGTTATCAGAAGAGCTGCAAGAAAATTTATGAATGGACTTGTAGAACCTTGTGATATGCCTGATGGATTAGATGATTCAGTTGAGAGTATGAGAAAAATGGTTGAAGAGGCTGTTGCTGAAACTGATGACGAATTGATTGAAAAGTTCTTTAATGATGAAAGCATGACTCCTGAAGAAATACATAAAGGATTAAGAATTGGTATTGTTGATGGTACAGTTACACCTGTTATTTGTGGTGCTGCTATATATACAATAGGAATTAGAGTATTAATGAATTCTATAAATAAGTTTTTACCACCGACTAATGAGGTTAAAGCAACAATAACAGCTATAAACCCTAAAACTGATGATTACGTTGAAATTAATTGTGATGAAAATGATCCATTGTCAGCTTTTGTATTTAAAACAATTGCAGACCCTTATGTAGGAAGGTTGAGCCTTTTTAAAGTTTGTTCTGGTATTATGAAAAAAGACTCAATGGTTAAAAATGTAAATAAGAATATTGCTGAAAAAATAGGAAAGTTGTATATACTTAGAGGTAAGGAACAATTAGAAGTTGATGAGTTGAGAGCCGGTGATATAGGTGCGATAGCTAAGTTACAGAATACTAGTACATGTGATACCTTAGCTTCAACTGATAGACCAGTACAGTTCCCTGAAATCAGTTATCCTAAAGCTCATATGAAGAAAGCTATTAGACCTAAAACAAAAGGTGATGAAGATAAATTAGCAAGTGCAATCAACAAGATTCTTGAGGAAGATAAGACTCTTAATTTTACAGTAGACAAAGAAACTAAGCAATCTATAATAAGTGGTTTAGGTGACACTCATATTGATGTATTTGTTAGCAAGTTAAAAAATAAATATAAGATTGATGTGGATTTGGATAAGCCTATTGTTCCATATAGAGAAAAGATAAGAACAAAAGTACAGGCTAGAGGAAAGTATAAAAAACAGTCAGGTGGTCATGGTCAGTTTGGTGATGTAGTTATTGATTTTGAGCCAATTGAAGACCAGACTATACCATATGTTTTTGAAGAGAAGATTTTTGGCGGTGCTGTTCCTAAACAGTATTTCCCTGCTGTAGAAAAAGGATTACAGGAGAGCATTAAATCTGGTCCTTTGGCGGGATATCCAGTTGTTGGCATAAAGGCAACACTTATAGATGGCTCTTATCATCCGGTAGATTCTTCTGAGATGGCCTTTAAGATGGCGACAACAATGGCTTTTAAAGATGCTTTTTCACAGGCTAAACCGGTTATTCTCGAACCTATATCTTCTGTAGCTGTTACAGTACCAGATAGCTATACTGGTGACATTATGGGAGATTTGAATAAACGTAGAGGTAGAATTTTGGGAATGGATAAGGTCGGAGATAACCAAATTATACAAGCAGAAGTTCCTACAGCTGAAATGTTGGAATATTCTACAGATTTGAGAAGTATGACTCAAGGAAGAGGCTCTTATACTGAAGAGTTTATAAGATATGAAGCTGTTCCTGTAGATATTCAAAATAGAGTTATAGAAAAACGTAAAGCAGAGATGGCAACAAAAGTAGATAAATAGTACATAGCAACAAATAAGAGGAGACATCATTTAATGTTAATGGACATCTCCTCTTATTTGTTGTGTATATTATAATTTTATTATACCCTTTTCATACATATTGTTAATTGCGATTATTATACCGAGCTTTGCATGAGCCCAAGTTAAACCACCTTGTAAATAAACTGTATACGGAGGTTTCATTGGAGCATCGGCACTTAATTCTATTGATGAACCCTGAACAAATGCGCCGGCGGCCATAATTACTTGACAATCGTAACCAGGCATATCCCATGGTTCAGGAGTAACAAAACTATCTACAGCAGCACCCTTTTGTATTCCTTGACAAAATGCAACAACACCTTCAGGTGTTTTCATCTGTATAGATTCTACAATGTCTACCCTTTTTTCTTCTGGCTTAGGCATTACTTCAAAACCTAAATCTGAACAAATTTGAGAGGCAAAAACAGCACTTCTAAGACTGGCATTAACAACACTTGGAGCTAAGAAAAGTCCTTGAATTAGCTTAGGAGTTACTCCAAGGCTTGGACCTACTTCTTTACCCATACTAGGAGATGTAAGTCTGAATGCAGCATTTTCTACATATTCTTCTTTACCTACTATGTATCCACCAACAGGAGCTATACCACCTCCAAGGTTTTTAATAAGAGAACCAACTATTAAATCGGCACCAACTTCAGTTGGTTCAATAGTATCGACAAATTCACAATAGCAGTTGTCAACCATACAAATAATATTTGAATTTATTGATTTAACAATCTTTATTATTTTTTCAACAGTTTCTATTGATAAACTTGGTCTATATTCATAACCTTTTGAGCGCTGTATTTCTACAAGTTTAGTACTTGGTGTAACAGTATTTTTTATTCCGTCAAAATCTATAGTTCCATCACTAAGCAAAGAAACCTCTTTATACTTTATTCCATGCTCAACAAGAGAACCTTTAACTTCTCTTACAGAGCCAATAACACTTTGGAGTGTATCATAAGGCTCACCAGCAACGCAAACTAATTCGTCGCCGTATTTTAAATTTCCAAAAAGAGCAACAGTAAGAGCGTGTGTACCTGAAATAATTTGTTGTCTAACTAAAGCAGATTCTGCCTTAAATATATCAGCATAAATTTGTTCTAGGGTGTCACGTCCGATGTCATTATATCCGTAACCAGTAGTACCATTGAGATGAGCTTCTGAAAGCCTATTTTTTTGCATAGCTTTAATAACTTTACATTGGTTATATTCAGTTATTTCATCTATTTTTTTAAAATATTTTTCAACTTTTTTTTCGGCATCAAAGCAGATATCAGCAACCTTAGGATTAATACCAAATTCATTTATAATGTATTCTTTTAACATATTCTATTCCTTTCTATTTCGCTTTTTATGTGTTGTGCAATTTCATTTGTAGAGTTAAAATTATCTACATCTATCCAATTTCCGTTGCATTGATGTTTAAACCATGTTAATTGTCGTTTTGCAAAATGTCTTGTCTCTCTTTTTAGTAACGTTACAGATTCATCAAGAGACAAATCTCCTTTTAAATAGTATACAATTTCTTTATAACCTAATCCCCTCATAGAAACCAAATTTTCATTTTATTTAGGATATAGAGATTTTACCTCATCTACTAATCCATCTTCCAACATTAAATCTATTCGTTTTTCTATTCTGTCATAAAGCTTTTCTCTGTCCATATTTAAAACAAAAAAATTCAAGTCATAAATAGATTCTTTTAATTTCTCTCTTTTATTGTATTCGGAAAATTTTTCGTGATTTTCTAAATAATACTCTAAAGCACGAATAACTTTTTTTGTGTTATTTTGATGTACTATACTTGCGTATTCAGGGTCACATTCTTTCAATTTGTTATAAATAAACTCAGCACCCTTTTCATCAAGCAAGGTTTGTAATTCCTCTCTTACAGTATAGTCACGTTTAGCAGAACTAAAATCATTATCATTAATGAGTGCATTAATATAAAAACCTGTCCCACCAACAAGTATAGGTAACTTGCCCTTTTTTAGAATTTCATCTATAGCCTTTTTTGCCATATTTTGAAAAATAGCTACAGAAAATTCTTCGTCAGGATTAAAACAGTCTATCAAGTAATGCTTTATTCCTCCCATTTCTTCTTTAGAAATTTTAGCAGTACCTATGTCCATACCTTTGTAAACTTGCATAGAATCAGCAGAAATAATTTCTCCGTTTATCATTTTGGCAAGTTCCACTGATACAGCACTTTTTCCACAGGCTGTAGGACCTGCAATGACAATTAATGGTTTCTTCATAATATATCCTCCAGCATAAAACTCTGTATATTATATATTTAATTTTTGAATTTGTAAACTGTAAAAATGATATTTTTGGGTATGTTAATATAAAATGGTAAAAAAACTTAGACCGTCATTAAAAAATAATATAATAATATGTTGAAAAAGCCTAAAAAAAGTTGTATTATAGAGCTATATGTAATTTAGCATTTTTAATGTTAATAAACGGAGGTAAATTGATGTTTAATAAAGATATGGGAATAGACTTAGGTACAGCAAATACTCTAGTGTACGTTAGAGGAAAAGGCATTGTAATGAATGAACCATCAGTTGTTGCAGTGGATTCAATTACAAGAGAAGTTTTGGCTGTAGGTAGTGAAGCTAAGGCTATGCTTGGAAGAACTCCAGGAAATATAACAGCTATTAAGCCTATGAAAAGTGGTGTTATAGCTGATTTTGACGTTACTGAAGCAATGTTGAAGTATTTTATTTCATCAGCTTATCCAAAGTCAATGTTTGGACCGAAACCTCGTGTTGTAATAAGTGTTCCTGTTGGTGTTACAGAAGTAGAAAAAAGAGCTGTTATTGAGGCTGCCGTAGCTGCAGGGGCTAAAGATAAGCAGGTTTTAGTTACTGATGAACCTATGGCAGCAGCTATTGGTGCCGATTTAAATATTGCTGAGGCAACAGGCAGTATGATAGTGGATATAGGTGGAGGTACAAGCGAAGTTGCAGTTATTTCTCTTGGTGGTATAGTAGCTAGTAAGTCTGTTAGAGTGGCTGGCGATGATTTTGATGAAAATATTATTAATTTTGTACGTAAGGAGTATAATATTGCTATCGGTGAAAGAACTGCTGAACGTATAAAAATTAAGTTAAGCTGTGCTTATATTGATGCGACAACTCAATTAAAAGAAATGAAAGTCAAAGGACGAGATTTAAGTACAGGATTACCTAAGCAATTAACAATTAATACCCATCAGGTAAAAGCTGCAATGGCTGAATCTATAGAAACGATTGTAGATGCTATAAAAATAACATTGGAAAAAACACCGCCAGAACTTTCAGCTGATATAATAGAGAAAGGTATATATTTAACAGGTGGTGGAGCTTTAATTGATGGATTAGATAAGCTTATTAGTATAGAAACGCATATGCCTGTGTTTGTTGCTGATGACCCTCTTACTTGTGTTGTTAGAGGTACTGGGAAAATTGTTGAAGATGAGACAATCGCTGATAAGATTAATACATCTACAAAAATACTTAGACAAGGAGAATTTTAGTTGGAAAATTTTTCTGGAAAACGTAAAATTGTTATGACTTTTTTGGTGTTAATATCAATTCTGACAGCTATATTGTCTGTGGATAGAAAGGCACCTACTTTTATTGAATCTTCTCTAGGATTATTGATTGCACCTGTTCAAACATTTAATACAGGTGTCTTTTCTTGGTTAAAAGATAAGAAAAAATATTTTACTTCTGTAAAATCTCTTTCGACTGAAAATGATATTTTGAAAAAGGAACTTCTTGATGCTAGAGCTGAATTAAATAGATTAAATCTAATAGAAAACGAAAATTCACAATTAGAAGCTTTGTTAGATATAAAAAATCAATACAAAAATTATTCCGTTGTTGGAGCTAGGGTTATTGGAAAAGACCCAGGTAATTGGTTTTCCACTTTTACAATTGACAAAGGAACAGATAGTGGTTTAAGTAAAAATATGGTTGTTATGACACAAGACGGTTTGGTAGGCAAAATTACAGAATGTGGTTACAACTATTCAAAAGTTATTTCAATAATAAATGATTCAGATGCTGTTAGTTCTCAAACACTTAGAGGAGATAATATTGGATATGTTACAGGTGATTTAAATGAAAATGGTATGTGTAAAATGCAATATTCCGAAGATGTGTCTGATATTCTTATAGGTGATACTATAGTTACCTCTCATTTAAGCAACATTTTCCCTGAAGGAATTACTATAGGTAATGTTCAGAGGCTTACAGTGGATAAAAAGACAGGAATGCATTATGCTATTATCAGCCCTTCTGTTGATTTTAAGCACTTAGATTATGTGTTGATTATTAATAAGAATTTTGAAAAGACATTGGTCGAAACAACAACTAACAATCAATAGGAGGAAATTATGAAATATTTGATATATATTATGCTTATGATTTTCTCTTTTATTTTACAAACTACATTTATTCAACATATAGCCATAGATGGCATAATGCCAAATTTAATGCTTTTACTTGTTATTTGTGTTGCTTTTATGCAGGGAGAAAGTGATGGATTGTTTCTAGGAATAATTGGTGGACTGTTGCATGATTGCTTTTACGGTCAATATATTGGTTCAAATCTTTTTCTATATGCCATAATAGGATATATCGTTGGTATAGTGTGTAGAAGTTTGTACAAGGATAATTTTTTAGTTTCAGTTGTACAAACTTCTACACAGATCGGAAGAGCACACATCTGAACTCCAGTCACGTGAAACGATCTCGTATGCCGTCCTCTGATTGAAAAAAAAAAAAGAACACACATTACACC
>ERZ856578.4727-NODE-4727-length-17771-cov-4.568950_pt1 | contig 17771 bp, 14 predicted proteins | sample MGYA00514384_ERZ856578 | MGnify/ENA primary metagenome ERZ856578 (study PRJEB29103, sample SAMN06111958) | human gut metagenome | biome: human gut; feature: ankylosing spondylitis patient; material: healthy_person | host: Homo sapiens | place: China:Hangzhou... | reverse complement strand
ATGCAAGAAAAGCCACTTGATCCATGGATCAAGTGGCTTTTCACATAAGTTTTACTTATCTATTATAATTTACCAAGGCGTTTCATAGCATTATAAATTTTTTCAGCTAGTCCTGTCATTTGGAATTTAGGAATACCACAAGCAGCTACGCGAATACCATTAGCTAAAGCGATAACATAGATATGTTCTTTTTTCAACTCTTCACAGATAGCATTAGCAGAATCTGTAGGAATCGTAATAAAGAAACCACCGCGATATGGCAACATAGGAAGACCAACTTGTGCCGCCTCTTGTTTAAATATATCAGCACGATCGCGAATCAATTGATAATAGCTATTACGCTCATCTTCATAGGCCTTAAATTTAACAGGATCTGCTACAATATTAGCCATCGTGCGCATTGCAGGACGGCAAATATTAGACCACGTAGCACGACTTGTAGATTTATTAATTTCTAAGAATTCATCAGCAATTTCTTCGTCATCAGAGATACCAATCATAGCACCTACACGTTGACCATACATAGTGAAGCCTTTAGACAAGCTGTAACATACACATGTGAGGATTTCTTTTGGCAAATGACTGAATTTACTAAAGAATGCACGAACTTCTTCTTTTTCACCAGAATAATCAAGGTATGCAACATCAATGCCAATGATTACATTATTACGGCCTATAGCAACGAGTTCTTTTAAGAAATTTAGAATAGATTCCCAATCTTTGTCCTCTATAGAGTAACCTGTTGGGTTATTACCAGGTGTATTAAACAAAATTACAACATTTGTTTGTTTCGCAGCTAATTCATTTACACGATTTTGGAACGCTTCATGGTTAAAGTTATTATGTTCATCAAATAGAGAATAGGTAACAAGTGTACGACCTACATCGCTACAAAGTATACGATAGGCACCCCAGTACCAATCAGCAGTCAACACCTCATCACCAGGTTCTGTATAGTTATGAACTAAGTGATGAATACCGCCTGTACCACCTGTAGTAGCAATACTACGGATATGACCTTCTGGACGAGATTGTCCAAAGCATTCCGCCTCTGCAGCAGCAAGGAACTCAGGTACACCTGCAATCGGAGCATAACCAATATGTTCCATGTCAGAAAGCCCCAAATATTCTTCTTTAACAGTTTTGAGGAAAACTAAGTTACCTTCTTCATCATAAATAGCACCTAAAGTACCGTTTACAACATTCTCACGACCATTTTCTTTTGCATCAGCTATTGCTTGTCCAGCAGTAACAAAGATCACGTCCTTTAATTTTTTCCCTTTTGCATGCTTTGCAGCAACACTTGTCATAACTTGCACCATCCTATCTAAAATGAATATTACACACCTATCATACCTAAACTTATTTAATTATACAATGTGTATTTAGAAAATATATTGTATACATAAGAAAAAATACTAATTACAATCTGAATTGTAAAAAAGCTAAGGTATATAGTATATATACAATATCCTATACAAAATATTTTTATAAATCATATGCTAGTATTTATAAAAAAAAAGACCACTCATTAGAGTGGTCTTTGATATTCTTAGAAGGAGTAGCCTACACCAGCGTGTAAACCATTTACAGTTTTATCGTTGTTGTTTACGCTATATTTATCATAGCCATAGTATACGTTCAAGTCTACATCAGGGCGAACTTCATATTGAGCACCTACTTGGTAAGTTTGTTTAATATCGTTACCCCAACCAGCTTTAGCAAAGCCGTTTACTTTTTCTGTCAATGGCACATGACCAATAACACCAGCTTGGAAACCTAATTCTGTATCATTTGTACGAATTGCAGTACCAGCACCATATACATTTACGTTTGGATGCACTTTATAAACTAATGCTAATTGATGATCTTTAATGTCGCCATTTTTTGCATTCAATTTATCATAAGAATATTGAACTGCAGTTTTATTGGAAAGATCGTGTTGCAAAGAAACACCGAAACCGTCGTTGCTATTGCCGCCACCTTTAGATACATGTTGTTTAAATGCATAATCAGCTTGTACTTTAGTGGAACCGTCGCTAATTTTTGTTACAGGTGCCGCTGCAAATGCACTACCTGCCACAACTGTAGCTGCTAGAGTTAATAATACTAATTTCTTCATTTGTACCTCCTATACACATATCTCAAGATATGTCTTACTAAGTTACTTATTTACGAATGTTTTTATTATACACTCTATAAATTAGCGTTTCATGAATACAGGGATATCAGGGATACCACTGTTTGTTGTTGTAGTGGATGCTGGACGAGATGTAGTAGTTGTTTTACCGAATTCTGGTACGCTCTTAGCGTTATTGCCAAAACCAGTTGCTACAACAGTAACTTGAACTTTATCGCCCAAGCTTTCATCGATAACAGAACCGAAGATGATATTTGCATCAGGGTCTGCTGCATCAGAAATAATTTGAGCAGCTTCGTTTACTTCAAAAATACCCAATTCGGAACTACCAGAAATATTAAGCAAGATGCCTTTTGCACCATCGATAGAAGTTTCCAACAATGGGCTATTGATAGCCATTTTTGCAGCGTCTGCAGCACGGTTTTCACCTGTACCTTCACCAATACCCATCAAAGCTTCGCCTTGATTAGTCATGATAGTTTTAACGTCTGCAAAGTCAAGATTGATTAAGCCAGGAATTTGGATCAAATCGGAAATACCTTTGATACCTTGACGAAGAACTTCATCAGCTTTGCTGAATGCATCAGATACGGAACATTTTTTATCTACAACTTGTAACAATTTGTCATTAGGAATAACAATAATTGTATCAACTTTTTGAGTCAAGAACTCAATGCCTTTTTCTGCCGCAGCACGACGACGTTTGCCTTCGAATGCGAAAGGTTTAGTTACAACGCCAACTGTTAATGCACCAACTTCTTTAGCACATTCAGCTACGATTGGAGCAGCACCAGTACCAGTACCACCGCCCATACCAGCAGTTACGAATACCATATCAGCACCTTCAAGAGCTTTAATGATTTCTTCACGGCTTTCTTGAGCTGCTTCTTCACCGATTTGTGGATTAGCACCAGCACCAAGGCCTTTAGTAACTTTTTCGCCGATTTGAATTGTTACATCCGCTTTAGACAATTCAAGCACTTGGTTTTCTGTATTAACGGCTAAAAATTGAACACCTTTAATTTGGTTATCAACCATACGATTAACAGCGTTATTACCGCCGCCACCAACACCGATAACTTTAATATTTGCAAAATCAGACATTGAACTTCCTCCTCTTATCGTTATCTATTGTATCAATATACGTCCCAATGTATCGATTTATATACTGACTATCTTATAACAATTACATTTATTTTACACTAAAATTTGAAAACTTTCCACTATATAGAATGGGATTTATTAGAACCGCTTAGTCATAATTATTTTGCGTATAGCGCCTACATTAATAAATACACGTAACCCAAATCCAATAAGGGCCACATAGTATAGGTTAATGCCTATTAAATCACCAACATATACAAGAATAACAGCTAATACCATATTTGAAAAGAACCCAATGACAAAGTTACTGAGATCAAAGGTTCTTTCCAATGCTGCTCGACTTCCACCAAATACTGCATCTAAAGCTGCTAGAACAGCTACTGAAGTATAATTCGAATAACTAGCGGGGATATGAAGTGGTGCTATCCATCCTAAGGTAGCCCCTATAATTAGGCCAATGATGGCAAAGATATAGATATTCATTCTTTACCTCCTAACTCATTAGGCTTCATATATTCTTCTCTAAAAGTACCTGTGAAAGCAGGAATCGCTACATCCTCTTCTTGCTTTATAGTTACCTTTATTCCCCAATGTTTAAGTGAATCTACTACACCACCGCGCATAGTGAGCGCAGAATTTAATGTCTTTGGATCTCCAATAGCTTTCACCGTAAAAGGAGCTCCAAAGACCTTCCCATTTACAGTAATAGTCGGTCCTGAACATCGTATTTCAGACGTTCCTATTAGGCGTTGATCATTAATAGCTATTGCTTCAGCCCCACCAGCACGTAATTCATTAACAATTCTTAGAATATCTTCATCATGAATTACATATAAATTGGGATTTTCCCCACTTTGTACAGGTTTCAAGCTATCTTCAATCAACACACTAACGCCTGGCCCTTTAACATTTGTTAAAGCCGCTTTCATCATGAGCTGTTCATCAGCTTTACCACCGCCATTGGCACCAGATTTTTTTAGTGACTCAATTTGCTTTAACAAAGCATCACGTTCACTCTGGGCCTCTCTCAATTGTACCGCCAAATCGCCAGTCCGTTGTAAGCGAATATTTTCTTCTATATTATCTTGAGTCATCTTATATTGGGTAACAACCATGAACCCTAATATACAGCTGACTATGGCAATTGCCCACCGTTCGTGTCTCACGACAATCATCTACCTTTATATTCAACATGACCTTATCTATCTTGTTTTTTATCATCCTTCTTAGTAGATGAATTTTCTATAGTCGGTGCTCCATTCTGATGCTTTTTAACTTCTGGCATCACATCGGTTTTAATGTACGGCGATGAAACATTAACATCTATATACTGTACATTACCATGTGTCTTTTTAATATCTTGTAACATCGACTGAGTTAGCTCTGCTTTTTTAGCTAAGTCTTTGCCATCCCCCAGTCGAATCTGTATACCTGAAACAGTATATGCCATTATCGCATCAGGATCTCCAATATTAATCTCTGCAATATTCTTGAATGTCTCCTCATCAAGTGAGTTCAAATATTCAAGAGCCGCCAATATCGGTTTATCTACTACCGTATCACCTAATAGTATATTTCCAGCTTTCACACCAGAAATCATAGGAACGGATGTGTCTTGTATAGCTGGCTCAGATGCAATCACTTGTCCCTTACTATCAAGGGTTAAGTATCCAAACTGAGCCGGTACGACTGCAACTGCCTTGCGTTCTACAACATTTACCACCATTGTCAGTGGCAACTGATAGCTAATTTGAGCCTCTTCGACACGTAAATCTTTCGATAATCTAGTTTTTAATTTTTCTGTACTAATCTGCAATATATTAACAGGTTCATGAATATCACCAGCTACCATTACATCTTGTACAGTTACCTTATCCGATCCAGTAACTTTTAAGGATCCAAAAGGAATAGGTAGTGTAAACAACCCCACCAACACGAGAGTAACTGCACCACCGATTTTTAACACTCGTTTTCTAAATACAGCCCGTTCATCACGAACAGGTGTAGAAGACTGCATCTCCCCAGAGTTGGATGGATGGTTTTGCTTATCATCCATAGTTAACTCCTTATCTTCTATTAGCCCTTAAAATTTCCCTATACTAGCTGTTAATAGAATTTTTTCACATAATGTTGGGAAGTCAATTCCCATTTCTTTTGCTGCTTTTGGTACTAAAGATGTTGCTGTCATACCAGGCACAGTATTGTATTCAAGAACATACATATTATCTGCATGGTCTGTCATAACATCAACACGAATTACCCCACTGCCTTGTACTTCACGATACACAAGCTCCCCAATGCGTTGCATTTCAGCAGTCATTTCTGCACTAATAGGCGCTGGCACTAAATACTCAGTAGCACCTACAGTGTACTTACTCTTGTAATCATATTCACCAGAATGTGGACGAATTTCAATAACAGACAATGCTTTACCATCTAATACAGATACTGTAAATTCACGACCATCAAGAAATTGTTCTACCACAAGAATAGGATCATATTTTAGAGCTTCCGTTACAGCCTCTTCTAACTGAGCTTCATCGCGAACAATAGTAACCCCAATGCTAGAACCTTGCGTAGCAGACTTCACAACTACTGGAATTGTAAAATCCTTACGAATATGCTTAATAATAGCTTCTGCAGATTCAAGATTACCATTAAAGGACTCGGATGCTGCAGTAGGAATATTAGCACCTTTAAATACATCTTTACTTACTTTTTTATTCATACCTACTGCATGAGCCATAATACCTGACCCAGTGTATGGAATTTCAGCCATTTCTAATAGGCCTTGCAACGCACCATCTTCGCCGTAACGACCATGAATTGCATTAAATACAACCTCGCCACCTAAGTCTTCAATATCTTTTAATACAGTGCGCGGATTGAGTTCTAAAGTTTGGGCATTATAACCTTTACTTTCAAGTGCTTCTGCAATAGCAGCGCCAGTACGACGAGATACCTCAGCCTCTTTGGAAGGACCGCCCATTAATACGATTATTTTTTTATCTTTCATTGTAAGCCTTCCTCCAATATAGCTAATAATTTTGGTCCATATTGATTAATAGAACCTGCCCCCATGGTGATAACTAGGTCATTAGGTCTTACTACTTTCGCTAATACCTCAGGCAAATCGTCAACAGATGGTACATAATTTACATCTTGACCTGTGGCCGCTTTAATAGCATTTGGAATCGTATTGCCATCAATACCAGGGATTGGATCTTCACCAGAGCTATAGATATCTGTCATATATACTTCATCAGCGCTTGTGAAAGCAGTAGCAAATTCATCCTTTAACAAGCTTGTGCGGGTAAAGCGATGTGGCTGGAATACACAGATAACACGATGTTTTTCCAACTCTTTTGCTGCTTTCAATGTTGCTTTAATTTCTGTAGGATGATGAGCATAATCATCTACAACCCATACGCCGGCTACATGGCCTTTCGTTTCAAAACGGCGTTTTGCGCCGATAAATTTGCCTAATCCTTTAGTAATAATACGCGTTTCTACGCCACAACAATCATGAGCCACAATAAATGCAGCCAAAGAGTTCAATACGTTGTGGTCACCAGGAACTCGTAAGCGAATGCGCTCAACATTCACACCATTATGGTATACATCATAGACCAAAGTAGAGTCTACATAGTGAATATTTTTAGCTACATAGTCATTATTATCACTTAAGCCATATGTAATGAAATTACGATTTACACGGCTCATAACATAACGAATATTCTCATTATCTCCACATACGATTGCTTTGCCAGATTCTGGTAACGTTTCGACAAACTCACAAAATGCATTTAACAAATTATCCATTGTTTTGTAGTGATCCATGTGATCATCTTCAATGTTAGTAATAACAATAGTATGTGGTCGTAGTTTCAAGAAAGACCCATCACTTTCATCTGCTTCTACTACAGAGAAATGGCCTTTACCAAGGCAACTACTACCTTTTAAATAATCTACTTCACCACCGATAATAACTGTTGGATCAGCTTCTGCTTCTACTAAAATTTGACCAATCATGGATGTAGTAGAAGTTTTACCGTGAGCACCAGCTACTGCAATGCCATCTGTTACGTCTAACACAGCTTTTACAATATCGGAACGGTGTAAAATTGTAATACCTTGCTCTTTAGCAGCTACAATTTCAGGGTTATCTTCGCGAATAGCCGTAGAACGAACTACAGCATCAACGCCTTTTACATAATCTTTATTATGGCCAATATGAACTGTAGCGCCCATATTTCTGAACTTTTCAATAACTGCAGAATCAGCTACATCTGAACCAGATACGTCATAACCTTTTTGAATTAAAATATTCGCTATAGCACGCATGCCAGACCCACCTATACCAATAAGATGAATCTTATGAATACCGTCTAACATAAAACCTCTCCTTGTTACTTTGCAATAGATAATGCTAATTTTGCAATATCATGAGCTGCATTAGGTTTACCTAACTGCAGCGCTCGTTCTCCCATTTGTGACAATAAATCACGATTGGCCATAAACATTTCAATTTCCCCTATCAAATCATGGGCACTTAACATTTGGTCAACAATCATATGCGCTGCCCCTTCTTGAACAAAAATACGGGCATTATAGGTTTGATGATCTTCCGCTGCATATGGATATGGTACCAATACAGACGGAATACCTCGAACTGCTAGTTCAGCAAGACCGATAGCACCAGACCTAAAGACCGCCAAATCAGCTGCCGCTAATGCTTTTGGCATATCGTGTAAATATGGCAAGATCAATGAGGAATTACCTAAACCATCACCATCGGTAATACCAAGCTGAGATAACACAGATTGATATTCCCCATCCCCTGTAATATGGATTAATTTAATTCCATCTGTTCCTTGAAAATGCTTATGTACATCTATCATAGCATTATTGATAGTTCTCGCCCCACGAGAACCACCGGCTATAAGAACGGTGAACGTGTCATCACTTAAATTAAAATAATTACGTCCATCTTCCCTAGTATCTACTAATACATCAGGACGTACTGGATTACCAGTATATACTACGCGTTTTGCCTTTGAAAAAGATGATTCTGCATCCTTGTAGCCCATAGCGACTACATCAACAAAACGGCTTAGAATTTTATTTGTAATGCCTGCAATGACATTTTGTTCCTGTATCAACGTTGGAATATTGCGCAATGCTGCGGCCATAAGAATAGGACCACAAACATAACCACCCGTACCAATAACTACATCAGGCTTAAAGTTGGAAATGATTGCATTAGCTTTCACAAGAGAAAAAGCAGTCTTGCCTAACGTCACCAACGTACCAAAAGATAATTTACGTTGCAAACCTTGTACAGGTAACGTAGTAAATTCAATGCCTTCTTTAGGCACTAAGGTAGCCTCTAATCCCCTTTCCGTTCCTACATATAAAACCTGTGCATCAGGGTTCTGTTTCATAATTTCCTTATATATAGTTATTGCTGGGTATATATGTCCACCAGTGCCACCACCTGAAATAATGATACGTTTCATTAATGGTGTCTCCCTTCTTGCAACATATGAACACAGTTTTTAAAATCATCGCCACGTTCTTCAAAACAGCTATACCAATCAAAACTTGAACAAGCTGGCGATAATAATACAATATCACCTTGGTCAGCCAATTTATAACCCTGTTCTACAGCATCTTTCATAGATGAAGCTCTATAAATAGGCTGAACACCAGCCTCTTTTGCAGCAGCTTCAAATCGATCCGCTGCTTCCCCCATAAAGATAACAGCTTTTGTATGATCTTTAACAAGCTGCATAAAGTCTTCTAACGGAGTCATTTTATCATGACCACCAGCTAATAAAATAACGGATTGATCAAAGGATTCCAATGCTTTTACAACAGAATCTACATTAGTAGCTTTAGAATCATTATAGAATGTAATTCCATCAAGAGTTTTAACTCGCTCTAATCGGTGTTCAACACCATGAAACTCGCTTATAATACGATGAATGGTTTCTACCGGTACACCTAACGCATAAGCTAAAGCAATAACAGTTAAAATATTTTCAATATTATGGCTACCTGGAATGTGGATATCAGCACTACCAATAACAGGTGTTGCTGTACCATTCTTTGTTACATAACATTGTCCTTTATCATAGTAAGCACCATTTGAAACCACTTGATGTTGACTAATTTCAAGGATATGGCTAGGTACACGATGTTTCATGTCTGCTACAATAGGATCATCAATATTAAGAACCATAAAATCTGTACTCAATTGATTTTCAAAGATGCGTTCCTTCGCAGCAATATAATTTTCCATCGTCTTATGACGAGCTAAATGATCTGGTGTAATATTGAGCATAATAGCACCAATCGGTCTAAAATGCTTAATTGTTTCTAGTTGATAGCTAGATAACTCAGCTACCAAAAAACCATCTGCTGGCATGGAATAAGCTACTTCACTAAGAGAATCGCCGATATTGCCACCAACGCGAACTGGCTTTCCAGTTCCTTCCAATACCTTAGTTAATAATGTTGTAGTAGTGGTCTTACCATTTGTACCTGTAACGGCTACAATTGGTGATTTAGATAACTCATAAGCTACTTCTACTTCACTAACCACATCAATACCACGAGCTTGAGCGGCTTTTACAATGGGAATATCTAGAGAAATACCTGGAGAAATAACAATGCAATCCACGCTATCAAGCAAGGATTCATCTTGTCTACCTGTAATAATATCTACACCTGCTGATACAAGTCTTTTTTCCTCATCTGCAGGCAGTGTAACAGGCTTATAATCATTTAACACTACATGGGCCCCAACTTGAGCTAATACCCAAGATGCGCCTATACCGCTGGCACCAGCGCCAAGAACAAGTATATGTTTATCTCCGTATTCCATCTATATCACCTAAATTATCAACAAAAATAATGTATTCCTATCTTATAAGCATACCATTATTTGCGTGTTCCGTTAAGTATTATCTTACAAAGTTATAGTCGCTAAAACGACGCCAATAACAGCTAATACAGCGCCACCAAACCAGAAGCGATTAACAACAGTTTGTTCAGCCCAACCAGACAACTCAAAATGATGGTGAATTGGGCTCATTTTAAATACGCGTACACCACGAGTTTTAAAGGATATAACTTGAATAATAACGGACAATGCTTCCATAACAAAAATGCCACCAATTACAACGAGTAGCAATTCTGTTTTAGTCAAAATTGCCATAGCTGCAAAAGCACCACCTAAAGCTAAGGAGCCAGTATCCCCCATGAACACCTTCGCAGGGTTTACATTGTATACCAAGAAACCAAGGCATACAGCGGCTACAATGGCGCCAAAGTAAGCAACGCTTTCAGCACCAGTAGAGTTTGTTGTAGATGCAGCCATAAGACCAATCACGGAGAAAGCAATGGCAGCTACAGCAGAGGTACCACTAGCTAATCCATCAAGACCATCTGTAAGATTTACTGCGTTCGTAGCACCTACGATAATTAAAAACGCCAAAACATAATAAGCCCAACCTAGTTGAAGATGTATATCTGCTACAGGAATCCACAATGTGGTAGGAATAACCATAATTTCAGTAATACAGTAACAGAATATGGCCGCCAAAATAAATTGACCTAGCAACTTTTGCTTAGCTGTTAAGCCAAGATTACGTTTTTTAACTGCTTTTACAAAATCATCAAAGAAGCCCAATAAACAATGGCCCAATGTTAAAAATAATAACATGCCTGTACCTACATTCCATGGTGCGAAAATAGCAACACCAAGAACAAGGGCAATCATCATGAAAGCACCACCCATTGTTGGCGTACCCGCTTTCGCTTGATGACTTTCTGGACCCTCTTCACGAATACTTTGTTGTGCGTGTAAAGAACGCAACATAGGAATAGCAATTTTACCTAGCACTACTGTAATGATAAAGGTCACTACAAAGGCTAATAGAATATGATATATCATATGAACCCTCTACTCATTAATAAACAGATGACGGCTAGATATAACTAGCCGTAACCTTTTATTCTCGATCTTTTAACTCTTCAACAACCCGTTCCATTCGCAAGCCTCGAGAACCTTTGACAAGGATAACATCCCCTTTTTCACGAATATCGCTATAGGCATTAGCCATTTCTAAATGGCTATTACAACGGAATGTAGTTAAACCTGCTTTTTTTGCTTCCTTAGCGATGAAGGCCGCAGCATCACCAAATGTGAATACTACACTATAGCCTTCTTCAGCAAGCAATTGACCAATTTCACGATGCGCTTGTTCAGTATAATCACCAAGCTCAAGCATATCACCAAGCATAGCGATTTTACGTTTGCCTTCTAGTTGACCTAATGCTTTAATCGCTTCAGCCATAGAGGAAGGATTTGCATTATATGCATCATTTAAGATAACAATATCTTCAAATGGTACGATTTCTTGGCGCATAGGAGTGCCGGTAAACTCGCTTAAGCCTTTGCGAATGGTGTTGGATTTAATCCCCAAAACACGACCAGCTACAATTGCTGCCAATGCATCATATACATTGTGTTCACCAATCATAGGTAAGAAGATATCGAAAACTTCGTCATAACATTTGCAAGTAAACTTAATACCGTCTTTTTTATAACGCAAATGGCTACCAATACAGGTAGCATTACGTTCGATACCATAAGTAATAGTTTTACCTTTAGCAAGGCTATCCATAGCCTTAACATATGGATCATCTTCATTGAGAATAGCCACACTATTTTCAGGCAAACAACGAATTAATTCACCTTTAGCTTGTGCAATGGCTTCACGAGAGCCTAACAACTCAATATGGCTAGTACCAACATTGGTAATAATGCCCATAGTTGGTTCCGCAATCAATGCAAGCTCTTCAATTTGACCAAGGCCACGCATGCCCATCTCTACGACACATGCTTGATGTTCTGCAGTTAAGCGCAACAATGTTTTTGGCAAACCAATTTCATTATTAAAGTTTTTTTCAGTTTTCAAAACATTAAATTCTGTACCAAGTACAGCGGCCACCATTTCCTTTGTTGTAGTCTTACCAGAAGAACCAGTTATAGCCACTACAGGAATATCAAAGCGGCGGCGATGATAGCGAGCCAAATTCTGATACGCTACCAAGGTATTTTCAACCTCGATACATGCGATACCTTTTACGGCACGACCTTTTTCTACGATTGCACCTGTAGCGCCCTTTTCAATGGCCGTGTTGATGAAATCATGACCATCAAAGGTATCACCTTTTAAGGCTACAAACAAAAAGCTTGATTCAATCGTTCTTGTATCAGTAGATACATCTAAAAACTTAATATTGTCGGTATGTGTACTCGTCCCTTCTGTGGCTTCTACCACTTGAGACAATGTAAATTCTGCCATATTAGATCTCCTTGAGGGCTGCTCGCGCCTCTTCACGATCATCAAAATGAATCGTTTTATCCTTTAAGATTTGGTAATCCTCATGCCCCTTACCAGCAATTAGTACAATATCCCCAGGTTTTGCATTTTGTATTGCATGTTGAATCGCTTCCCGACGATCAACGATTACTTCATAATGAGAGCCTTCACGAAGGCCTTCTTTAACGCCTACTTCTACATCTTTCACAATTTGTACAGGATCCTCTGTACGAGGATTATCAGATGTTACATATACTACATCACCATATTGTGCAGCAATACGACCCATGATAGGGCGTTTTGTCGCATCTCGGTCACCACCACAACCAAAGACTACGATAATGCGATTTTCTTGAATAGCCTTTGCAGTTTGTAAAATATTTTCTAAACCATCCGGTGTATGTGCATAGTCTACAACAACTGCAAATGGTTGACCTTCTTCGATTAACTCAAAGCGACCAGGTACAGCGCTAAATGTTTTCAATGCTTTATCTATATCTTCCATAGATATGCCTTCTAATAGACAAGCACCAATAGCAGCCAAAGTATTATATACATTAAATAAACCTGTGGTATTCATAGCTACTGTATAGTCATGGCCATCATAAGAGACAGTGTAACGGCTAGACTTAGGTGTCATTTCTACATCATGAGCATTCAACGTACCTTTACCATCAATACTGTAAGTAATGATAGGTGCCGTTGTTTTCTCAATTACTCGATGACCATATTCGTCATCGATATTAATGATAGCCCCTTTACCAGATTTACTTTGATTAGGTGCGCTAACTTGTTCAAATAATTTACACTTAGCTGCCAAATAATTTTCAAAGGTCTTGTGAAAGTCCAAATGATCTTGTGTTAAGTTTGTAAATACCGCTGTATCATATTCAACACCAGAAACTCGCCCCAATGCCAATGCGTGTGAAGAAACTTCCATTACGCAATGTGTAACACCTTCCTCTACCATTTGATGAAGAATATGTTGCAAATCCACTACATCAGGTGTCGTATTATGAATTGGATATGTTGTATCACCAATCATAATATGAACAGTACCAATAACGCCCACTTTATGACCTTGAGCTTTTAAAATATGACGAATCATATGTGTTGTAGTCGTTTTACCATTCGTACCAGTAACGCCAATCATACGCATGGAATTTGCTGGATAATCAAAGAAATACGGCACACATGCCATCATAGCTTTACGAGTGTCCTCTACAGTGATAACACAAACATCACCACTTACCTCTACTGGTTTAGATACAAGTACAGCTACTGCGCCAGCTTCTACGGCTTTATTTACATAATTATGACCATCTACAGTGGCACCATCTAAAGCAATAAATAAACTACCTACTTTTACAGCACGAGAATCAGCTGTAATATCTAATACTTTAACAGCTGTATTACCTTCTACATGCGTTGTTTGTAAGGTTTTTACTATATCTTGTAATTGTTTCATATACAATCTCCTTTACACGCAAAGGAAAGCAGCCCAATACGAGCTGCTTTGCCTGCTAGTCTATAATTTGCTGTTTCTCTTGTACAGTGCGTTCAGTAACAGCGCTTTTTGTGCTATAAACAAAAGAATCAGGCAAAACCATCCCTAGTTGTTGTTCTGCGATTTGTTGGATACGAACGGGCGACTTTAAGGAAGCCACTTCAACATCCAAAGCATCATTATCTTTTGTTAATTGTACTACAGCTTGCTGTGTTTTAACTACTTCGTAGCCCAATTTTGTGCTGTATGCATTCATAACCATCATAATAAGCAAAAATGCAACCAATGCAGCAATACCATATACAACTTGCCACATCATAGGACTCAAATCTAGAGCCACACTTGCACTACGTTTTCTCCCTTGTGAAGCGACCAACACATCGCTTTTTACTTGGCCCACAACAGCCTTTCTCGCTAACATAAACACTAACCCCTTCCAATTCTACAACTTGACGGCTACGCGCAACTTCGCGCTTCTAGCCCTCGGATTAACCTCAATCTCCCCTGCACTTGGCTCTATAGCCTTATTCTTCGCCTTCACAACAGCTTTGTGGTTACATACACACATCGGTAGTTCTGGAGGACATATACATGCTGTACTCAACTCTTTGAAAGTTTGTTTTGTAATTCGATCTTCCAAGGAGTGAAATGTGATAACCCCAATTTTCCCCTTTGGTTTCAACATGGATACAGCATCTACAAAACTATCATGCAAGATAGCTAATTCTCTATTTACTTCAATGCGAATGGCTTGGAACGTCCGTTTTGCCGGATGCGGTCCATCTTGACGCGCCTTCGCAGGTATTGCTTGTTTAATAATTCTAACTAAGTCACCAGTAGTGGTTATTCGTTTTTCTTGACGTGCATTAACGATGAATTCAACAATCCGCTTAGCCCATCGTTCTTCACCATAGTCACGGATAATTTGCAATAGTGCTTCAGCATCATATTCATTAACAACTTCCTCTGCTGTTAATGGTGCTTCCTTATCCATCCGCATATCAAGTGGACCATCATTCATATATGAAAAGCCACGTTCTGGTGTATCTAATTGATAACTTGATACGCCAAGATCAAAGATAAAACCATCTACTTCATAGATGCCCTCATTTTGAAGGGCTTCCTTTAAGTCAGAAAAGTTTGTCGGTATCGTTAACACCTGACACTTTAAATCAGATAGACGCTGTCGAGCTACACCCAATGCATCTTCATCTTGATCTAAACCGATTATCATGCCTTCAGGGTCAAGCATTTCGCCCACTGCGTGCGCATGTCCTGCCCCACCAAGGGTACAGTCCACATAAATGCCTTTTGGATTAGTTACGACGGAGTCCACCGTTTCGCGTAAAAGTACGCTGGTATGATTAAATTCCATCATAGCCTCCTATAACATAATCCCTTCAAGCCCTTCGACTAATTCTTCCATACTTTCAGCCACTTGATCATCATAGTAATCATATTTTTCGCGGCTCCAAATTTCAACGTGATCCCCAGCACCGACAATAACGGCCTGTTTATCAAGGCTCGCATATTCACGTAGTGGTACAGGAATGAGGACACGACCTTGTTTATCATATTCAAGCTCAGCAGCACTACCAAAAACAAAACGTTTTAAGGCACGTACGCTAGCTTTAGTGGAGGATTGTGATTGTAAAGCTGTAGAAATTTTCTTCCACGCTTCTTCGGTGTAAATAGCTAAGCAGTTATCTAGGCCCTTAGTAACAATGCATACTTCGCCTAGTTGTTCACGTATTTTCGCGGGTATAATCATCCGCCCTTTTGTATCAATGGTGTGATTATATTCTCCCATGAACATACGTATCACCGCCCTTTACTATTCCTTATCCACCACTATATGGTAAATTCTACCACAATTCCCCACCATTCGCAATAAAAAATCCATTTTTATCCCACTTTTTTATATTTTTCTTTCATAATCTCTATTTTTCTCGTTTTTTCTTCGATACATATGTTCGAAAATAAATAATAATTAGATCATAAAAAAACCGCGTAGCATTTCTGCTACGCGGTTTCTATACCTACGATAGATTATTATGTAACCCATCGGTTGGGAGGCATATTATTTAGTTGTTTTTACAGCTGCTTTTGGAGCTTGTTGTGGTTGTTGTGCAATCACTTTATCAAGAAGTTCACGAATTTCTTTGTTTTGTGCTTGCAAATCAGCCACTTTGTCTTCAAGAACTTTTACAGTTGCAGGAGATGCTTTAGGAGCTGTAGGAGCATTACCAATACCGATTGTTACACCAGCATTTGCCATTACGCTATGGTCACCACCATAAGCTGCACCAGCATGGATTAACAAATCAGGATTTGCATAATGAGCTACACCCAACGCAGTAGATGTTTTACCTTTGTAAGTACCAACAGCGGCCATAATTTGAGCTTTTTGACCTTCATGGTATTCGATAGGTTTCAATGCTGCCAAAGCTGCTGCATTAGCACCTACCACTTTAACATCACGTTCTACGCTGCTAATGCGGCGAGAGTTTTCTGCAATTTGTGCATCATGTTGTACAAGTGTTGCATGATCTTGTAATGCAATGTTAGAAGCTTTCAAGCTATAATTTGCAGCTTCTGCTAATGTACTGATATCTTGAGTATTTTTATTTACTTGTAAGCCCAATACATTAACTTTTTCATTATTTTCTAATGCAATAGCACCAATGTTTTTAGTTAATGTAACGTTTTCATCAACTTTAGTGTTTACATTTGCAATTGCTGTTGCATTGTTAGAAATGTCTTCTGTATTTTTGTTTACTTGTAAACCTAATACACTAACTTTTTCATGATTTTCTAGTGCTAGAGTACCAACAGCTTTTGTTAATTGTGCATTTTCATTAACTTGGTTAGCTACTGCAGTTACACGATTATCTACCTTAGTGATATTAGTAACATTAGTATCTACTTTAGCATTTAGAGTATTGATGTTTGTAGTATTTGTATTAACTTGGCTAGATACTTTGCTAATATTGCTTGTGTTTGCATTAACTTGGTTAGTTACATTTGTAATATTAGTTGTATTTTGGTTAACAACATTATTAATATTAGCAATATTAGTTGTATTAGTATTAACTTGTTTAGATACATCGTTAATAACTTTACTATGTTCATCAACTTTGTTGATTACTTTTTGTACAGTTACATTAGTATTTTGAATTGCTTCAGCATTTTGTTTGATCGCTGCTTTGTTAATATTGATGTTTTCAGTGTTATGTTTGATTGCTTCAGTATTAACAGAAACTTGGCTTTGAACATTTTTAATGCGTTCTTCGTTAGCATTTGCTTTTTGAGTATTAACATTAACTTGTTCTTTCACTTTGTTTACATCAGCGCTTACATTTTGTAAGTTCTTAATTGCTTCAGTATTTTTGCCAACTTGATCTTTCAAACCAGATACATCAGTTTTGATATTGTTGATTACAGTATTTTGGTTATTTACTCTTACATCAATATCATTTACCTTACTATCAATATTAGTTACTTTGCTATCGATATTAGTTACTTTATTGTTAATATTAGTAACTTTGTGCACGGTCTGTTTTCCTCAAAGCGCACTTCTTCGGGCAACCGTTCAAGGTGCTGAAGGTGGACAAGACGTTGGTGG
>ERZ856578.4726-NODE-4726-length-17775-cov-4.931970_pt1 | contig 17775 bp, 20 predicted proteins | sample MGYA00514384_ERZ856578 | MGnify/ENA primary metagenome ERZ856578 (study PRJEB29103, sample SAMN06111958) | human gut metagenome | biome: human gut; feature: ankylosing spondylitis patient; material: healthy_person | host: Homo sapiens | place: China:Hangzhou... | reverse complement strand
CGGGCGGTGTCACGTTGGAGAAAAAGCTCACAGATATTTCGTTTCTGGATATTTATAAAGCAGTGGAGACCAACAGCGAGGAAGTGCTGTTCCGTTTCCATGAGAATCCAAATCCTCTCTGTCCAATCGGCAGAACGATTCACAAGAGCCTTGATGGGGCACTGGAAGAGATTCAGAAGAACTTTGAAGTAGAACTTAGTAAATGGACACTGGCAGATGTCTATGAAAACAGCCTGGAAGAGCTGAGAAAGGGAAAGCAAAATGAATGAGAAAGCACGTAAATATACTGATTTATTCCGGAAAGTAAAGATTGCGACCGCAGCGACAGTAGATGAAGAGGGACACCCGCAGGCCCGTATCATCAATGTGATGCTGGCAGAAGATGATGGCATGTACATTGTGACATCTAAAGGTAAGCCATTTTATAAACAGCTGGTGGAGACCGGAGAGATTGTACTGGCAGCAATGTGTCAGGATTGCCAGTACTTGAAATAAAACGGTAAGCTGAAGATCGTAGATAAAAAATGGGTAGATAAAGTATTTGAACAGAACCCAGGCATGAATGAGGTATATCCGGGCGAAAGTCGCTATATTCTGGATGCATTTCACATTTATGAAGGCCATGGCGAATGGTTTGATCTGTTGAATTATCCAATCAACCGGGAGACATTTTCCTATGGTGGAGATGAAGAGGAACATAACGGCTTTGAAATCACTGAAAATTGTATCGGATGTGGAAGCTGTGCAACAGCCTGTCCGCAGAAGTGCATTACAGAAGGTCAGCCATATATGATCGCATGGAATCATTGCCTGCAATGTGGTCTGTGCGCAAAGGTTTGCCCGGCAGATGCGGTAAAACGCCTGCATAAGTGATGCCATGAGAGTGATTAAAGAAATCATAACTTTATATATAGAGCGGGCGGACTGGTTCGCGGAGCTTCTGCTGGGACATATCGCGCTGGCACTGACGGCTATTGTGTTGTCCGGGACCATTGGACTTCTGATTGGGGTTCTGATTTCGGAACATCAGCGGATCGCATCGCCGATCATGGGAATCTGTAATGTGCTCTACACGATCCCGTCCATTTCCCTGCTGGGAATCCTGATTCCATTTACAGGAATCGGAAACCGAACTGCAGTCATTGCGCTGATACTTTACGGCATCATGCCGATGGTGCGAAATACCTATGCTGGATTGACCTCGTTGGATCCTGATATCATCGAGGCGGCTGTGGGAATGGGAAGCACAAAATTACAGACGCTTCTGCGAGTGAAATTGCCTATGGCGGCAGGCGTGATTGTGGCAGGTGTGAGAAATATGGTAGTCATGACCATCTCTGTGGCCGGAATTGCTTCTTTTGTGGGAGCAGGAGGTCTTGGCGTGGCGATCTACCGCGGAATCACGATCTATAATCCGGCTATGACAGCAGCCGGAAGTATTCTGATCGCATTGCTGGCGATCATCTGTGATCTTGCCCTTGGGGCATTGGAACAATATGAAAAGAAGAAAGGAAGCTGAAAAATGAAACAATATAAACGTTTACTTGCAGCAGGACTGATGATGGTTATGATTGGTTCCCTGACTGGCTGTGCAACCAACAATAAAACCGATGAGACGGTAGCCGAGAATATAGAGTCCGCAACTGAGACTGCAGATGCAGCTACAGTCGCAACTGCGGATGCAGGAGTCGTTCATATTGCGACCAAGCCGATGACGGAACAGTTTATCTTAGGAGAGATGCTTTCCATGCTTATCGAGCGGGCAGGATACAAGACTGAGATTACAAAAGGCGTGGGTGGTGGAACCAATAATATTCAGCCTGCTATGGAGAGTGGAGAGTTTGATCTTTATCCGGAATACACCTCCAGTGGATGGGTGTTGGTGCTGAATCACGATGCAGAAGGCGTGGATGATGATGCAATGTTTGAGAATCTTAAGAAAGAATACGAAGAAAATTTCGATATGACCTGGATTGGAAAATATGGCTTTAACAATACCTTTACTGTGGCGGTTCGCGGTGATGTGGCTGACAAATATAATCTGAAGACCACCAGCGATCTGGCAGCAGTAGCAGGGGATCTGACCTTTGGCGGAAACCCGGATTATATCGAGAGACAGGATGGATTCCCGACTCTTTGTGAGACTTATGGACTGAACTTCAAGAAGGTTATGGACATTGATATCGGACTAAAATATCAGGCGCTTGCCAGCGGAGATATTGATGTGACTAATGCTTTTACTACAGATGCACAGCTTGCCAACCCGGACAACAATGTAGTGACACTGGAGGATGATAAGCATCTTCAGGTAAACTATTTTTGCTCTACTGTTGTAAGAAATGATGCGCTGGAGCGTTTCCCGGGACTGGAAGAGGTACTTATGCAGATGGATGGCCTCTTGAGTGATACTGAGATGGCACAACTTAATTATCAGGTGGAAGTAGAAGGAAAAGATGAGCAGGATGTAGCTCGTGCGTACCTGACAGAGAAAGGATTGCTGGAGGCAGAGTGATGGGACAGCCGATCATTCAGTTTGAGAATATTTCAAAAGTATTTGACGGTCAACTGGTTCTTCGGGATCTTTCGCTGAATATTGAGGCGGGAGAGTTTGTGACTATCATTGGTCGCTCTGGCTGTGGAAAAACTACACTTCTCCGTCTAATCAATCGCCTGATCACGCCGGATCAAGGGTGTGTCATTGTTCAGGGACAGGACGTGGCGCAGACAGATCCCATTGCCCTGCGGCGTCGGATTGGCTATGCTATTCAAAGTGTGGGATTGTTTCCACATATGACCGTAGAGAAAAATATTGTCTATGTGCCGTCTATTTCCGGTATGGACCAATGGAAGGGGAAGAATCGCCGGAAGCTGGTGGAAGAACTGTTGGCGCAGGTGGGACTGGATCCAATACTTGCAGACCGTTATCCAAGAACGTTGTCCGGTGGACAGCGTCAGCGCGTCGGCATTGCCAGAGCACTGGCAGCGAGACCGGAGATCCTTCTGATGGATGAACCCTTTGGTGCTGTGGATGAGATCACCCGAGGACAGCTTCAGCAGGAGATCCGTCGGATTCATGAAGACCGTGGAATCACGATCCTCTTTGTGACCCATGATATAGAAGAGGCATTGAAGCTTGGAAGCCATGTGCTTGTTCTGGATCATGGAGTGATCCAGCAATATGCAGTACCAGAAGAGATCATAAAAAATCCTGCCACTGAATTTGTAAAACAGCTGGCAGGATCTTGCGGAGCATCCGCTTATACTTCTATATAATAGAGGCAGATATCTTCGTACTGACCATTTTTCAGGCGGAAACCACCCGGCACAGTTCCGAGCAGGTGGAAGCCGATGCGCTCGTACAGATGTCTGGCATGAATATTGGATCTGACGACGGCGTTAAACTGGAGGATCTTGTAACCGGCAATATGAGCCTGTGCAATACAGTCTTTTACCAGTTTTTCGCCAATGTGCAGTCCGCGGGCAGAGGATGCCACTGCATAGCTTGCATTGGAAAGGTGCCCGCATCTGCCGATATTATTGGGATGCAGAATATAAAGTCCCAGCACCTCTTTTGTGGAACGGTCTTCAGCAACACCGCAGTACGTCTGCGCAACAAAGAAAGAAGCACCACTTTCCTCTGTCAGACCGTCTTCCTGGGGAAAAGCAACACCTTCTTCAACTACTTCATTCCAGATACGGACCATGGCAGGAATGTCTGCCGGTTCGTATTTTCTGATCTTGATCTCACGATTCATGCGAAATCACTCCTTAGTTAAATATTATGCTCCACATTATAATACGAGGCAAAGGTACTGTCAAAGTGTATAAAATCATGGAAAACAGGGCGTTTTTTGCAAAAAACAGTTGTTTTCCAATGATATTGCACGTATAATCAAAAGATAGTCGTGCGTAAATTGATAAACAAACGAGGAGATAGAGTGATGAAAAAAGTTGTAAAATTTGGAGGAAGCTCTCTGGCAAGCGCAGGTCAGTTCCAGAAGGTTGGCGATATTATCCGTGCAGATGAGACTCGTCGCTATGTGGTACCGTCCGCGCCTGGAAAACGTTTCAACGGAGACACGAAGGTGACGGATATGCTGTATCGCTGCTATTATTCTGCAGCAAACGGCGAGGATTTCAGCGGCCAGCTCAAGCAGATTAAGGCTCGCTACAATGAGATCATCGGCGGTCTGAATCTGAAACTTTCACTGGATCATGAATTTGAAGTGATCGCAAAGCAGTTTGAGGAAAAAGCAGGAAGTGATTACGCAGCATCCCGTGGTGAGTACTTGAATGGCATTATTATGGCAAATTATCTGGGATTCCCGTTTGTGGATTCCGCAGAGGTGATCCGCTTTGATAAACACGGTGAATTTGACGCAGACACCACTAACAAGCTGATGGAGAAAAAGCTTGCAGAGCTGGAAAAGGCAGTTATTCCGGGATTCTATGGTGCTTATGCAGATGGCAAGATCAAGACATTTTCCAGAGGTGGATCTGATATTACCGGTTCCATCGTTGCAAAAGCAGTAAAAGCAGATCTCTATGAGAACTGGACAGATGTATCAGGATTTCTGGTGACCGACCCGCGTCTGATCGAGAACCCGGAGACCATTGATGTAATTACATACCGTGAGCTTCGTGAGCTTTCCTATATGGGAGCTACTGTTCTTCATGAGGATGCAATCTTCCCGGTACGCAAAGCGGGTATTCCAATCAACATCCGTAATACCAACAAGCCGGAAGATAAAGGAACCATGATCGTGGCAAGTACCTGCCACAAACCGGTCTATACCATTACTGGTATTGCAGGTAAAAAAGGCTTTGTAGCTGTCAATATTGAAAAAGATATGATGAACTCCGAGATCGGCTTTGGCCGCAAAGTTCTGGAAGAGTTTGAAAAGCAGGGTATTTCTTTTGAACATATGCCGTCGGGTATCGATACTATGAGTATCATTGTTCACCAGGACGAGTTCGAAGAGCATGAGCAGAAAGTGCTGGCTGGCATTCAGAGAGCTGTTCATCCGGATGTGCTGGAAGTAGAAGGTGATCTGGCACTGGTAGCAGTTGTAGGACGTGCCATGAAATCCAATCGTGGAACGGCTGCACGTATCTTCGCAGCGCTGGCACATGCCAATGTGAACGTAAAGATGATCGACCAGGGATCCAGTGAGTGGAACGTTATTGTCGGTGTACGTAACGAAGATTTTGAAAAAGCGATCAAGGCTATTTACGATATTTTTGTAACCACACAGTTATAAAAAGCTAAAGAATCCTTAAAATTCTGTGAAGTCCGTCTTTTCACGGAAAATGTGTGATATACTTTTTAGGTAAAACATGCAGAAATGAAGGGAAGAGAATGGTAACAAGGGAAGAATTTTATGTTGATTCAGTAGATGGAATTCATATGATACACGGTTTCCGCTGGTACAATACAGATAAGGCTTACAAGGGTGTGATCCAGGTTGTACACGGAATGCTGGAATATATTGAGAGATATGATGAGTTTGCCAGGGCCATGGCAGAGAATGGTTACTTTGTGATCGGACACGATCATCTTGGACATGGAGATTCCGTGAAAGATTCCGAAGAACTTGGGTATGTAGGAGAACAGGGAGCAGTTCTGTGGCTTCGGGATATGGAACAGATCCGTCGTATGGCAGTCTCCTATGCACCGAAGGTTCCTTATATTATGCTGGGACACAGCATGGGATCTTATCTGGTGCGCAGATATCTGATCTATCATGGTAACCGGGTAGATGGAGCGGTGATTATGGGGACTGGCCAGCAGAATCCGCTGCTGGTGAAGACAGGGCTTCTTGTCACATATCTTGATATGATGCGGATCGGTCCCAAAGGGCATAGCAAGTTTCTGGATCAGATGACCTGTTCAGGGTTTGTCCGGAAATTCCCGGATAACCGGAAGACAGGAAGCTGGGTCAGCCGGGATCCGCAGGTGCTGATCCACACACTTCAGGATCCGCTGATGAATTTTGGATTTACATTGAATGCTTACGAGGCGCTTCTGCGTACGATCGAAGAAGCAACGGATTCAAGACGGGTGGTGAAGATGCCGCGGGATCTGCCGATTCTGATCCTGTCAGGAGATGAAGATCCGGTAGGTGGCAATGGAAAAGGTGTCCGTCGTTTTGAAAAAATGTTAAAAAGAGCAGGTATGAAGAATGTCACCTGCATGCTTTACCCGCATGCAAGACATGAACTGCTCAATGACCTTGATAAGGAACAGGTCTTACATGATATCGAACATTGGTGTGATACCATTGAACGAAGAAACAGGAGGTAAACATGAGAAAATGGTTTGGAATGCTGCTGATGTCCATGCTTCTGATGGCAGGATGTATGCAGGTGTCCGCAGCTGAGACTGGTGTGCTGGCACTGGGGGCGAATCTGTCAGATTCACAGAAAGCAGAAGTCTATGCACAGATGGGGATCACGGCAGAACAGGCTGCTTCTTATCAGACGATCTATATAACCAATGATATGGAGCATCAGTATCTGGATGCATCTCTGGGAGCATCGGTGGTTGGAACTCATTCTCTGTCTTCTGTACTGCTGATCCCGCAGGAGAGTGGTGCAGGACTCAACGTAGAAACGCATAACATTAACTACTGCACGATCTCCATGTATCGGAATGCGTTGCTGACTGCAGGTGTGGAAGATGCCAAGGTGATCGTGGCAGCACCAAGTCCTATGAGTGGTACGGCAGCGCTTGTTGGTGCGGTAAAAGCGTATGAGACTTACAGCGGTACAACCGTCAGCGATTCTGTGCTGGAGACTGCGGCTGATGAGCTGGTGTTGACTGGTCAGCTTAGTGAGGATCTGGATTCCGAGAAGATCTCTGATCTGATCGCATATCTGAAGCAGCAGATCGCAGAGAACCATCTGGATGACCCGGACAAGCTGGCAGATCTGGTGCGTCAGGCAGCTGAGGAGATGGGAATTACTCTGACAGATGAGCAGGTATCCCAGATCGTAGATCTGCTTTTGAAGCTGAGCAAGCTGGATATTGATCCAGACAAGCTGGCGAAGCAGGCAAAGGAGCTTTATAATAAGCTGGAATCTCTGGGAATCACTGTGGATAAGGAAAAAGTAGGAAACTTCATTACGAACTTCGTATCTTCCATCTGGGAACTGATCCAGAGCTTTTTGAATCAATAGGTAAATGAATGTATAAGAAAAGGACTGCATTGCAGTCCTTTTCTTGACAGGGCTCAGGTTAATCTTCTTCAATTACCTGAAATTCCAGATAGTCGAAATCAATCTCTTCCACAAAGCTGTCCTGGTGAAACCGGGTCTTGGCGTGACGTTGAAAATCCCGGATGTTGGATTCCAGCCAGATAGGCTTTCCAAGGTCAAAGGTGTAACACATCTCTTCCAATGCCCGCATAACCTTATGAGTTCTTGTATCATCACTGTCATCACAGACAACAGTATCTCTTAACATATGATTATCTTTAAAAATTTTTCCCCATACGCGAAACATATTTGTCCTCCTGCGTGCTGCCTTCAGCGTTCTGTTTTTCAGTATAAGGGTTTCTGGCTGGAAAGTAAAGAAATGATTTTCATAAGAACAACTAATAAAATCCTATTGATAAAATGAAAAATTTATGATTAACTTACAAAAAATGACAAAAAAAGCAGATAACATATGATATAATAAAGTATTGTGAGACGGTAAGAGAAGGAAAATAATATCAGGGGAGAAATCATAATATGGCAGTAGAAATGAGTATTCAGGAATACATAAGAGAACGCTCGGACAGAGATGGGTTCGAGACAGCCATGTTTATCTATCAGTCAGCGTTGACGCAGATGGGAAGCCGGATTGAGGTGCTGAACAGCGAACTGAACCATATGCACTCATACAATCCGATTGAGTATGTGAAGAGCCGCCTGAAGACACCGGAAAGCATTATGAAAAAGCTGCGGAAAAATGGACATAATCTGAATATTGAGGATATGATCGAGTATGTCAATGATATTGCAGGAATCCGCATTACCTGTTCGTTTTTCTCAGAAATCTATTTTGTGGCAGATATGATCGCACGGCAGGATAATCTGGAAGTGATCAGCATTAAGGATTATATCAGCCAGCCCAAGGAAAGCGGCTACAAGAGTTATCATATGCTATTGTCCATTCCGGTAGCGTTAGGAGACGCCAAGGTTCCAACCAAAGTAGAACTGCAGATCCGAACCATGGCCATGGATTTCTGGGCAAGTCTGGAGCATAAGATCTACTACAAATATGAAGGAAATGCACCGGATTATTTTGAACGGGAGCTGCAGGAGTGCTCATCGATCATCTCCCGGCTGGATGCCAAGATGATGACATTGAATGAAGCAATGAAGCGGATCGAAGGAGATCCGGGGCTGTAGATCAAAAGACAGCGCAGATCAGGTAAAACTGACAGCGCTGTCTTTTGTATTCCCACCCATATATAAACCCTGTTAAAATATACTGTAAAAATGAGGAGTGCCCCGGCAATACGGATGCCGGGGCTATTATGAAAAAAATTATCTGTATGTCGTTTGTTAATTGTTTGTTTCCTTTAATTTATCTAAAGTATACCAATCAATTATGAATAAATTATGAACAAAATTTTAATATTATGTGAAACTGCATAAAAAATTGCGGAATCAAAGATAACAAATGTGCAAAATACATAATGCATATGTCGTTTGGTTGTAAATAAAACAGGAACGTGCTAAAATAAAGTCAGTATATTTGGTATAGGATAAATATAATAGGAGAATAGTGGATTATGTCAACAGACACAGCACCAATCTATGTGATTGGCCATAAGAATCCGGATACGGATTCCATCTGTTCTGCGATCGCGTATGCAGAACTGAAAAACTTGCTGCATGGTGGTGGATATGTGGCGGCCCGTGCAGGTCAGATCAACCAGGAAACTCAGTATGTCATGAACTTCTTTCAGACACAGCCGCCTATCTATGTATCGGATGTGATGACGGATGTCAGCGATATTGAGATTCGTAAGACGCAGGGTGTGTCCGGTCAGATTTCCCTGAAAAAAGCATGGAATATGATGCGGGCACTGGGAGTTGTTACCCTGCCGATCACAGATAATCAGAGATTGCAGGGATTGATCACCATCGGTGATATTGCAAATGCGTACATGGATGTGTACGACAACTGTATTCTTTCTGTAGCGAAGACTCCGTACAAAAACATTCTGGAGACACTGGATGCAGAATTACTGATCGGTGAATCGGATGCAGTATTTGATAAGGGCGAAGTGGTCATTGCAGCAGCCAACCCGGACGTAATGGAGGATTACATCCATCAAGGAGATATGGTCATTCTTGGAAACCGTTACGAATCCCAGCTTTGTGCCATCGAGATGAATGCTGCCTGCATCATTGTCTGCATGGGAGCAAAGGTATCTAAGACGATCCAGAAGCTGGCGCAGGAGCATAACTGTAGTATCATTGTGACACCGCATGATACATTTACTATTGCACGTATGATCAATCAGAGTATGCCGATCTCTCATTTCATGAAAAAAGATGGACTGGTTACGTTTAAGGTAACAGAGAAGACAGAAGATATCCGCGGCATCATGGGACAGAAACGGTACCGCGATTTCCCAATCCTGGATCAGGATGGCAATTATATCGGTATGATCTCCCGCCGGAACCTGTTGAATCTGCGTAAAAAACGGGTGATCCTGGTAGATCACAACGAGGCAAGCCAGACGGTTGACGGTATTGCTTATGCAGATATTCTGGAGATTATCGATCATCACCGGATCGGAACGCTGGAGACATTGGAACCGGTTTATTTCCGCAATCAGCCAGTAGGCTGTACGGCAACGATCGTATATCAGATGTATCAGGAAAATAGAGTGCAGATTCCGAAGAATATTGCAGGTCTTCTGATGGCAGCGATTATTTCCGATACGTTGATGTTCCGTTCCCCGACCTGTACATCGATTGACCGGTCGGCTGCAGAGAAGCTGTCAGAGATCTGCGGTGTGGAGATCGAAGAGTTTGCCATCGACATGTTCAGCGCAGGCAGTGATATGAGTTCCCGTACACCGAAGGAGATCTTCAACCAGGATAAGAAGAAATTCCAGGTGGGTGATCACGGGTTCATGGTATCTCAGATCAACAGCATGAATGCTATCGAACTGGAGGAGATCAAGGAGAAGCTCATCCCATATCTGGAAGAAAAGTTCGATGGTCTTGGCGTGGAGATGTGCTACGTCATGCTGACCAATATTGTAAAGGAAGACACAGAACTGCTCTGCTTTGGAGAGAAAGCAAGAGAAGTGATCCTGAGTGCATTCCAGCTTCCTTCGGATATGGAAGATATCGTTCTGAAGGGTCTTGTGTCCCGTAAGAAACAGCTAATTCCAAGCATTGTAACTGTACTTCAACAGATGTAAATAAGAAAATTTCAAAACAGGCTATCCTCTGGATAGCCTGTTTTTCTTATGTTTTTCATGTATTGAGAAAAAATATCAATAAAATGAGAAAAATTTTCAAAAGTTAGTTGACAATAATTAGCTATAACTATATAATATGAAAACGTAAATGATAAGTCGTTTTCAATACACATACTAAAATGAAGAAAAGAGGGAGCATGATGGCATTAGCACTTATGAGTATCGGTGAAAAGCGCACTGTGCAGAGTCTTCGCGGAAAAGATGAAACACTTCGTCATCTGCAGGATCTGGGATTTGCCCCGGGCGCAGAAGTTGAATGTGTCGGAGAGACACCTGGTGGAATGATTCTGATCGTTAAGGGTGTTCGTATCGCATTGGACAGAGGACTTGCGTCCAAGATCATGGTTGCCTGACGAGAACGGCAGAAGGAAGGAGAAACAAGATGCAGACATTAAAAGATGTGGCGGTTGGAAAAACTGTTTCCGTTGTCAAACTTCATGGAGAAGGCGCTGTGAAACGTCGGATCATGGATATGGGAATTACCAAAGGAACTCAGGTGTTTGTCCGTAAAGTAGCACCGCTTGGAGATCCAGTTGAAGTAACTGTCCGCGGATATGAGCTGTCTTTAAGAAAAGCTGACGCTCAGATGATCGAAGTACAGTAAGGAAAAAACTGCAAATGAAGGCTGCGTAAAGCAGCTTATTTTTAAAAATATAGGTTAGAATCTGCTAACCATAAGGAGGAAAAAATGGCTTTAAAGATTGCACTTGCCGGTAATCCGAACTGTGGTAAAACCACTCTGTTCAATGCACTGACCGGCGCAAATCAGTTCGTTGGTAACTGGCCTGGTGTTACGGTTGAGAAAAAAGAAGGAAAATTAAAGGGACATTCTGATGTAGTGATCATGGACCTTCCAGGAATCTACTCCCTGTCTCCATATACTTTGGAGGAGGTTGTAGCCAGAGGATATCTGGTATCTGAGCGTCCGGATGCGATCCTGAACATTATAGACGGAACTAACCTTGAGAGAAACCTGTATCTGTCCACACAGCTGCTGGAGCTTGGAATCCCGGTTGTCATGGCGATCAACATGATGGACGTTGTTAAGAAAAACGGTGACCAGATCTTTATTGACAAACTCAGCGAAGTACTTGGATGCAAGGTTGTTGAGATCTCTGCACTGAAAGGTACTGGAGTAAAAGAGGCTGCTGAAGCGGCAGTTCAGGCTGCACAGGCTAACAAAGCACAGCAGATCGTACATACCTTTGATAAAAAAGTCGAAGAAGCTCTGACTGCAATCGAGGCTAAGATCGGCAGCGAGGTTACAGAAGAGCAGAAGCGTTTCTTCGCTATCAAACTGTTTGAGCGCGATGACAAGATCAAAGAGCAGATGAAGAGTGCTCCAGATGTTGACAGTATTGTAGATGGCGTAGAGAAAGCAATGGATGATGACGCAGAGAGTATTATTACCAATGAGCGTTATGTATACATTTCTTCTATTATTGGAAAATGCTGCAAGAAAGCAAAAGCAGGACAGATGACCACATCTGATAAGATCGATCGGATCGTTACCAATCGTATCTTTGCTCTTCCAATCTTTGCAGTGATCATGTGGCTGGTATATTATGTATCTGTAACGACGGTTGGTACCATTGTAACAGACTGGACCAATGATGTGCTGTTTGGAGAGATCGTACCTCCTGCAGTAGAAGGATTTCTGACCAGCGTTGGCTGTGCTGGATGGCTGCAGAGTCTGATCCTTGATGGTATTGTTGCCGGTGTCGGAGCTGTCCTTGGATTCGTACCGCAGATGCTGGTACTGTTCATCTTCCTGGCTATCCTTGAGGACTGCGGCTACATGGCTCGTGTTGCATTTATCATGGACCGTATCTTCCGTAAATTTGGTCTGTCCGGTAAATCCTTCATTCCGATGCTGATCGGTACAGGATGCGGCGTTCCTGGTGTTATGGCTTCCAGAACCATCGAGAACGAGCGTGACCGTCGTATGACCATCATGACGACAACATTTATTCCTTGTGGAGCTAAGCTTCCGATCATCGCTCTGTTCGCAGGTGCTATCTTTGGCGGTGCTCCGTGGGTTGCACCAAGTGCATATTTTGTTGGTATCGCAGCAATTATCTGCTCCGGTATCATCCTGAAGAAAACCAAGATGTTTGCTGGTGATCCGGCTCCGTTCGTTATGGAGCTTCCGGCTTATCATATGCCGACAGTTCTCAATGTATTGAGAAGCATGTGGGAGCGTGGCTGGTCCTTTATTAAGAAAGCTGGTACGGTTATTCTTTTATCCACCATCTTTATCTGGTATACTTCTACTTATGGATTTGAGAACGGCACTTACTGTGCAGTAGAAGATTTTGCAGACAGCTTCCTTGGAACGATTGGTAATGCGATCTCCTGGATCTTCATTCCGCAGGGATTCGGCAATGCAAAAGCTACTGTAGCAGCAATTACCGGTCTGGTAGCAAAAGAGAACGTAGTAGGTACCTTCGGCGTTCTGTATGGATTAGAGGAAGTTGCTGAGGATGGTGCAGAGTTCTGGGGCAGTATTGCCAAGGATTATACCGCAGTTGCAGCATATGCATATCTGGTATTTAATCTGCTGTGTGCACCATGCTTCGCAGCGATCGGAGCTATCAAGAGAGAGATGAACAATGCAAAATGGACCTGGTTTGCAATTGGATATCAGTGTCTGCTTGCTTACTGCGTATCTCTGGTGATCAATCAGGTTGGAAGCGCTATCTTCTATGGTGTATACACTCCATGGCTGATCGTTGCAATTGCACTGATCGTACTGTTCATCTGGCTGTTGGTTCGTCCATATAAAGAAGCAACAACTCTGAATGTAAAAGTAAAGGCAAGGGCATAAAAAATGGGAACACTGGTTGTAGGACTTGTTGTACTGGCAATAGTTGTAGCAGCTGCACGCAGTATCTGGAAAGATAAGAAAAATGGAAAGAGCTGTGGAAGCTGCGGAGGAGGATGCGGAGGATGCTCCAAGTGCAAGACGAAAAACTGATTCGGACTACACGTGAAAAGGATATGATCCTGGAGAAATTTCGGAACCGTGGCATGCGGATCACGAAGCAGCGCAGGCTGATTCTTGACATTGTATTTGAACAGGACTGCACCAGCTGCAAAGAAATCTATTATCAGGCTTCTAAACGTGATAAGAATATTGGAATTGCAACGGTATACCGGATGGTAAATGCTCTGACAGAGCTTGGCGTATTTCAGACGAATGTTCCATATCGTCTGACTGGGCGATCTGCGCAGAATCCGATCAATGGCTGCCGTGTGATTCTGAAAAATCATCATGAAGTAGATTTTGATGCTGAGGAATGGAACCGGGTACTGACTTATGCATTGCGCCAGAAGGGCTATCATAATGTACAGGACATAGACCAGGTGATTCTGAAATAAATAATGCGCAAAGAGAGACTATGGGTGATCCATGGTCTCTTTTTTACACAAAGACAGGAAAAAAAGGTGGACAATCCGGAGAAACTTCTATATAGTTGAAATAAAGAAAATGACGGAATTCATGATAGATTCCGGGTACTGCAAGTTCCGAAAGGATTTATAGAGAAACCGGTGTGAATCCGGTGCGGTCCCGCCACTGTGACAGGGAGCCGTTATAGATGATCCACTGGGCCGGAGAGGTCTGGGAAGGACTGTAATGGTTGTGAACTGGAGTCAGGAGAACTGCTTGCAGGGAATAAGTGCTTCTTACGGCAGATAAGAACTCTTACATAGACATATCAATAAACGAGAGCAGCCATCCTGCATCTCGTCTTTGTCCGTGTATAGAAAAGAGATCAGACCTGCGCGTATGCGCAGGTTTTTATTGTATAACGTGGAGAACGGGGGAGAAATATGGATATTAAGCAGCTTCAGTACCTGGTTGTCAGCATTGACAATGGAAGTTTTAAGAAGGCGTCAGAACTCTTATATACAACGCAGCCGCATATCAGCAAGACGATCAAATCTCTGGAGGTAGAGCTTGGTATGCAGCTTCTCAAGCGAAACGCAAGAGGTGTGGAAGCTACAGAAGAGGGACGCAAGGTATACGAATATGCCTGCCGGATCCTGGTAGATTCCGGAAAGATCCAGCATGTGCGGGAAGAAAAGGATATCCGGATGCTGAAGATTGCAGTGACACCGGATGATGAGCTGAATCATCTGTTTCGGACATTTTATGCACAGGAAGTAAAAGAAGGACTTCATGTGGAATATATGGAGCGTAATGCAGAAGAACTCCTGCGCATGGTCCATCACCATCGAGTGGACATAGGATTCCTTCTGGTGGATCAGAATCAGAAGACAGCACTTCTGCAGATGTTAGCTCATAAGCGGCTGGAATTTACGGAGATCGGGAAACGTTCGCCTGTATTGCTGGCAGGACCGGAGAGCCCGTTATATGGGGCAGAGTCGGTGAGCAATAAAGAATTGCGGGAGATCAAACTGATTCAGATGGATGCAGACCAGGATATGTTTTCGATTCAACTGGTGCATGGGAAGGAAGACTATCAGTATCATAGAGTTCATGGAAAAACATTGATGACCAACAGCAGGGATGTACTGCTTGAGTTGGTTGCTAAAACTGATCTGTGCAGCATTTCCGTCTGTGGAGACAGTCGGCAGGAGACGGGCAGACAAATCCGGCAGATTCCTATCAAAGGAGAGACGGATCGGATCGTACTTGGATATGTGAAGCGAAAGAGGGATGAATTAACAGCTGAAGCAGAGAAATTTCTTGCATATATCTGTGAAAATCTGGGAAACTAAATCATGGCAGCTATGTAGTTGATAAAATCTATCAGCTGCATAGTTGCTTTTTTAAATGGAATCTGTTACTATAAGTTAGCGGCAACTAATTAGAATTAACTAACCAAAAAGAATCGGAGGAAGAGATGATAGAGACAATGATTGGAAACAGTATTGCGAATCAGTGTTCGCCGGTTCTTATGGATGTGAAGCCATCCAATCTTCTGATTCTTACAAGAGAGGAAGAAGAAGGGTTTCTTGAGATGGAAGACATTCCTGGAATATGGGGGATCTGCCTCCATCGAGGAGAACAGAAAAGCATCTGGCTTCTGTACCGGAAGGACAGACTGGAAGCATTGCTTCTCTGGCCGGGGACAGCAGAATTTCTGAAATCCTATGGGTATCAGACAGAAGAGTGTACACTTGACCAGATGCTTGCAAGGCTGGCGAGACGGTTTACGGAATACAAAGAAGGAAGAGCTGAATTTCCGCATGAGATGGGTGCATTTCTTGGATATCCGTTAAGTGATGTGAAAGGATTCATTGAGCACGAAGGAAAAGACTTCCTCTGCTCTGGCTACTGGAAAGTATACAGTGATGAGACAGGAGCCAAAAAGACATTTCAGCTCTATCAGGCAGTTCGGAACATGGTACTGCAGATGCTGAGCGCAGGCAGCAGTCTGTGTGAGATCAGTTGCCAGGCATATTAAAGACAGGAGGATTCTTAAAATGGGACAGATCGTAATTGTTTATTACAGCGAGACAGGTAATACTGAGGCAATGGCAAACATGGTAGCAAAAGGAGTAGAGGCAGCAGGTGCCACTGCAAAGGTTGTTCCGGTTGACGGTTTCAACGCAGAGGAGCTCAAAGGCGAGAGCGCATTTGCACTTGGTTGTCCGGCAATGGGTGACGAAGTGCTGGAAGAGGGCACCATGGAACCATTTGTTGCTGAAGTAGAGAAATTCGCATCCGGCAAGAAGATTGCATTGTTTGGTTCCTACGGATGGGGAGACGGTGAGTGGATGCGGAACTGGGTTGACCAGATGAAAAATGCAGGCGCTGATGTGATCGGAGGCGAGGATGCCATCTGTGCAGATGCACCGGATGATGAAACAGAAGCAAAATTAGTGGAACTTGGAAAACAATTAGCCGCGTGCTAGTAGAATAGGAGGAACCGTTTCATGAGTGTTGTTATCGTGGGTGGACATGACCGTATGGTATGTCAGTATATGAAAATCTGTAAAAACTATAAATGTAAGGCAAAAGTATTCACGCAGATGTCAGCCAGCATGGATAAACAGATGGGATCACCGGATCTGTTCATCCTCTTTACCAACACTGTATCTCACAAAATGGTGAAAACGGCAGTGGATGAGGCGAAGAAGAATAACGTGCAGGTGGTGCGCTGTCATACAAGCAGCGGATCTGCACTGGAAAATATTCTGAAAGAGTATGTTGCTTAAGGCCACAAAGAATCCTTTATCATAAAAACCGCTTATTTTAGAAAAAGTAGTTCTAAAGTAAGCGGTTTTTGTTTTTTAATTAGTGTGCATGAGCACATAATGCACAAAAATAGTTTGCCTGATTTGTGTAATACTCTGAAAAGAAATAAAAATTTAGTATATGATTGACATATAAAAAATTAAATAGTAGTATGTAAATATGAAATGTGCTCAAGCACATTTTTGAAAAATAAGAAATTAAACCAGAATAAACTGAAAATTGAAGCATAACTATTAGAAACAAATATAAAAAAGAAAGGAGTGTGCTTGAGCACATATATGGAAAGAAAATGGCGATTACAATGAAAGATATAGCAGACATTGCTAAAGTGTCAAGAGGAACAGTTGATAGAGTGTTAAATAACCGAGGAAAGGTAAAACCAGAGGTAGAAGAACGAGTTAAACGAGTTGCAGAATCATTAGGATATAAACCAAATGCTGCAGCAAAAACCTTTTCTACATTAAAAAAGAAAATGTTATTTGGAATTTTACTTCCTAGTATTGGAGATGATTTTTTTGAAGAAGTGATAGATGGTATTCAGGCTGCTAATGAAGAATTGCAAGATTATGGATTTGAAATTATATTACAGCAAACATCAGGATATGATGTTGAAAAACAATTGAATGAAATTGATGAAATGTTGAAAAAAGGAATTACAGCATTAGGTCTACTTCCATTAGCTGACGAAAAGATTGCAAAAAAAATTAATCAGATTGTGAATCAGGGAATTCCGGTTATAACTATTAATTCGGATATTATAAATTCAGAAAGAAAGTTTTACGTAGGAACCGATTTTAAGCAGAGTGGAAAAATTGCAGCGGGAATTTTTGGATTAATGAATCCTGATGCTCAAATATTGATTATAACAGGGTCATCTAAAGTTTTAGCTCATAATTTGAGATATGAGGGGTTTATAGAAACAATTGAAAAAAAGTACCCTCATATAAAAGTACATGAACTTGTTGAATGTAATAATGATGACTTTTGTGCGTATGAAGCCGTTAAGAGTGCAATGACAGAAAATCAAACAATTGATTCGATATTTATTATAGC
>ERZ856578.4718-NODE-4718-length-17801-cov-48.946288_pt1 | contig 17801 bp, 17 predicted proteins | sample MGYA00514384_ERZ856578 | MGnify/ENA primary metagenome ERZ856578 (study PRJEB29103, sample SAMN06111958) | human gut metagenome | biome: human gut; feature: ankylosing spondylitis patient; material: healthy_person | host: Homo sapiens | place: China:Hangzhou... | reverse complement strand
TTACCTTCAAGAGCTTCATACAGTTTCTCGAAGTCTCCCTGCTGCTCCGGAAGGATCTTAGCAAGTGCTGCTTCTCTTTCTTCCACTGTCTCTGCACAGATCATCTCACGGAATGCGTCGATTCTGTTGCCTTCAAAGAACATATGCTCTGTACGGCAAAGTCCGATACCTTCTGCACCAAGCTCACGAGCTTTCTTAGCGTCAGCCGGTGTATCAGCATTTGTACGAACCTTCATAGTTCTGTACTTGTCAGCCCATCCCATGATTCTTCCGAACTCACCAGCGATTGTAGCGTCTACAGTCGGGATGATTCCGTCATAGATAGCACCTGTGGATCCATCAAGTGAGATTGAATCTCCCTCGTGGAATTCTTTTCCTGCAAGTGTAAATTTCTTATTAGCTTCGTCCATTGTGATGTCACCACAACCAGATACACAGCATGTACCCATTCCACGTGCAACTACGGCTGCATGGGATGTCATACCACCACGAACTGTCAGGATACCCTGAGCTGACTTCATACCTGTGATATCTTCTGGTGATGTCTCAAGACGAACAAGGATAACTTTCTCTCCTCTTGCAGCCCACTCTACAGCGTCATCAGCTGTGAATACGACTTTACCACAAGCAGCTCCTGGAGATGCTCCAAGTGCTTTAGCCATTGGTGTAGCAGCTTTCAGTGCTGCAGCGTCGAACTGTGGGTGAAGCAGAGTATCGAGGTTACGAGGGTCGATCATTGCAACAGCCTCTTCCTCTGTTCTCATTCCTTCATCTACAAGATCACAAGCGATCTTAAGAGCAGCCTGAGCTGTTCTCTTACCATTACGTGTCTGAAGCATATACAGTTTACCATGCTCTACAGTAAACTCCATATCCTGCATATCTCTGTAGTGCTTCTCCAGAGTATTGCATACTTCTTTAAACTGCTTGAATGCTTCCGGGAACTTCTGCTCCATCTCGGAAATGTGCATTGGTGTACGAACACCGGCAACAACGTCCTCGCCCTGTGCATTTGTCAGGAACTCTCCGAACAGACCGTTCTCTCCTGTAGCAGGGTCACGAGTGAAGGCAACACCTGTACCACAGTCATCTCCCATGTTACCGAATGCCATCATCTGTACGTTAACTGCTGTTCCCCATGAATACGGGATATCATTATCACGACGGTAAACGTTAGCTCTCGGGTTGTCCCATGAACGGAATACAGCCTTAACAGCCTCCATCAACTGCTCTTTCGGATCTGAAGGGAAGTCTGAACCGATCTTGGACTTGTACTCTGCCTTGAACTGCTCAGCCAGCTTCTTCAGGTCATCAGCGTCAAGATCAACGTCCTGCTTAACACCCTTCTCTTCTTTCATCTTGTCGATAAGTTCTTCAAAATACTTCTTACCAACTTCCATAACTACATCAGAGAACATCTGGATAAATCTTCTGTAGCAGTCCCAAGCCCAACGTGGGTTGCCTGAAGCTTCTGCCAGTGTCTCAACAACTTCTTCATTCAGTCCAAGGTTCAGGATCGTATCCATCATACCTGGCATGGAAGCTCTTGCTCCAGAACGAACGGAAACGAGAAGCGGATTCTGCTTGTCTCCGAATTTCTTTCCTGTGATGCCTTCCATTTTATCGATAGCTTCCATGATCTGACCCATAATTTCGTCGTTGATCTGTCTGCCATCCTCATAGTACTGTGTACAAGCCTCAGTTGTTACTGTGAATCCCTGTGGTACCGGGAGTCCCAGGTTTGTCATCTCTGCAAGGTTTGCGCCTTTTCCACCGAGAAGATTTCTCATGTCGGCGTTACCTTCAGTGAACATATAAACCCATTTTGCCATGTTCAATGACCTCCTAAAATAATTTTTTACAAATAAATTTACATTAATTCGCATATAATATTTTAATAGTTTTACATGGTTGAGTCAAGCGTTTTGTTCGTAATTATGTACAATCTTTACAATGCTTTTTTGTTCATTTATGCCTCATTCAGATTCATTACTGCACATCATGTCTAATATTATAGCTTTTCTGTCTGATCTGTCCTTTATTTATGATGTCAGGGTCAAAAGGTCTGAAACCACGTGTGCTTGCACACTGGTGGTAGAATGACCCTGAGACCCGCCCCGATATGAGCATAAAAGTGGGGCGTAAGCACCATGATATGCGAATAGCGGGTAGGATTGTGGGAGTGCGTAGCACGAAACAATCCGTTGGCATCATTGTTGGGGGCTTTTGACCCCAACATCTTATTTATTTATCATCGGCATATCCTTTTCTGCTTTGTCTGTCCCCGGCTCATTTATACTGCTCCGTCCCTCCTCCAGTTTCACACAGGGAAGATTCCAACGGTAATGTGCAGCTGCAAGCCGGATCAGCAACGTCACTGCTGTTCCGGTGATCAGGGACGGAATCTGCCCATACCGACGGTAAACCAGTACACTGCAGACCGCCCCGGCAATCGATGCACAGGCATAGACATGCTTTACGAAAATATAGGGTGGAACCCCTGCCATCATATCCCGCAGCAGACCACCTCCAACACCGGTCAGCGTTCCGAGGAAGCAGAGAAAAAACATATTTTTTTCATATCCTGCTCCCACACCCGTTGAAACCCCCATTGCCGTGAAAATCCCCAGTCCCAGTGAATCCATCAGAAAAATAATCTTTGTATACACTATCTGGTATCTGCTGTGGAGCAGCTTTTTATTCACATACAGCAATACAAACGGAATGACCGCAGACACCACTGCCGCCTCTACATAAACCGGTTTAGTAAAGGCTCCCGGTATCTGTCCGAGGAACACATCCCGCATCATTCCGCCACCGACTGCTGTTACAACTCCAAGCACGATCACTCCGAAAATATCCATCTGCTTCCGCATTCCGACCATAGCTCCCGAAACTGAAAATGCCACCGTTCCAATCAGCTCTATGATCAGTACGATCCATGTCTGTAGTTCCATAATACCTCCGGCACTATTCTGCTTTACATTTCTTCAATGAATGCCCTGTATCCTTTATATGCCTCATATACATCGGCTTTGCTCGTCACTTCCCATGGAGCATGCATGCTCAGCACGGCAACTCCGCTGTCAATGACTTCCATTCCGTAATTTGCCATGATATAGGCGATCGTTCCTCCACCGCCCGCATCTACTTTTCCAAGTTCTGCAAACTGATATGCCACCGCCTGTGCATCCATTGCATTTCTGATCTTTGCAAGATACTCTGCATTTGCATCATTCGATCCGCTCTTTCCACGTGATCCTGTAAATTTATTAAATACAAGACCTTTTCCGAAGAATGCCGCACTACGCTTTTCAAAGACTTCCGCATACATCGGATCATATGCTGCACTGACATCAGAAGAGAGCATTCTGGAATTCATCAGGGTTCTTCTGACTTTCAGTTCTGACTCACCTTCCGTCAGTGCCACCAGCTCTGCAACTGTATTTTCAAAGAAACGGGAATGCATACCTGTCGCACCAACGCTTCCGATCTCTTCTTTATCCACTAAAATACAGCAGGCTGTATGCTCCACGGCTTCTACATCCAGCATTGCAAAAAGAGATGTGAAAGCACACACACGGTCATCCTGTCCGTATGCAAGCACCATGCTGCGATCCAGACCACAATCACGTGCTTTTCCTGCCGGAACAATCTCCAGTTCTGCAGAAAGAAAATCTTCCTCTTCCATCTCATAATACTCTTTCAGCAGCTTCATTACATTTGCCTTGACAGCTTCTTTTTCTTTCTCTTCCAGACTCTCATCCTGTTCGATCGGACGACTTCCGATCAGCAGGTCCAGCTTTTCTCCTTCAACAACTGTGGACGCTTTCTTTTCCATCTGCTTTGCTGCAAGATGGATCAGCAGATCTGTAATAACGAAAACCGGATCATCTTCCTTTTCTCCAATGCTGACATTTACAACTGTTCCATCCTTTTTTGCGATTACTCCGTGCAGTGCCAGTGGAAGTGTAACCCACTGATACTTCTTAATTCCGCCATAATAATGTGTATCAAGATAAGCAAATTCATCATTTTCATAAAGTGGGTTCTGCTTTACATCAATACGTGGGGAATCTATATGGGCTCCGAGAATATTCATTCCCTCTTCCAGTGGCTTTGTTCCCATATGGAACATTGCGATGGTCTTGTCCATGCATACTGCGTATACCTTATCTCCTGCCTGTACTTTTTCACCGTTTCGGATGACCTCTTTCAGGTTCTTATACCCTTCTTTTTCAATTCTTTCAATCGTAAGACGTACACATTCCCGCTCTGTCTTTCCGGCATCCAGGCAGGCCTTATAATCCTCATTTACTGCCTCAAGACGGCTCAGTTCCTCTGCACTGTACTGACTCCATGCATTTTTTCTCTCCATTGAAATCTCCTCCTTATTTTCTTCTGATCTGTTTCCATCTGATCTGTATGGTACTGCTCTCTCCACAGATACCCATAAAATCTTCTCACATCTAAAAGAGTCCTTTTCTAACCGAAAAGCCGGTCATCTCTCGTATGAGATCTGATCCGGCTTTCCATAATTCCCCGAAAGACTGCACAACTTTCGTTCCGGAGAAAGGCAAATATTCTACCACTCAAATTTCTTTTCAAAATATGCTTTCAGATCTTCGATCTTCACTCTTTCCTGCTCCATCGTATCGCGGTCACGTACTGTAACTGCTCCGTCTTCTTCAGAATCAAAGTCATAAGTTACGCAGAATGGAGTACCGATCTCATCCTGACGGCGGTAACGCTTACCGATATTTCCACGATCATCGAACTCGCAGTTATAATACTTACATAACTCAGTATATACCTTTTCTGCTCCTTCATTCAGCTTTTTGGAAAGTGGAAGGACACCGATCTTAACTGGAGCAAGTGCCGGATGGAAATGCAATACGGTACGCATATCCGGCTTCTCTTCTGTTCCGATGTTCTCTTCATCATAAGCACTGCACAGGAACGCAAGTACCATACGGTCTGCTCCCAGTGATGGTTCAATTACATATGGGATATATTTTTCTTTTGTCTCATCATCAAAGTATGTGAGATCCTGTCCTGATACATTCTGATGCTGTGTCAGGTCATAATCTGTACGGTCTGCAATTCCCCACAACTCGCCCCATCCAAACGGGAAAAGGAACTCTACGTCTGTAGTTGCCTTACTGTAGAAAGAAAGCTCTTCCTTATCATGGTCACGATAACGCACTTCATCCTCTTTCAGGCCAAGAGATGACAGCCAGTTCAGGCAGAAATTCTTCCAGTAGTCAAACCACTCCAGATCTGTATCCGGTTTGCAGAAGAACTCCAGCTCCATCTGCTCAAACTCTCTGGTACGGAATGTAAAGTTACCCGGTGTGATCTCATTACGGAAAGACTTTCCGATCTGACCGATACCAAATGGAAGTTTCTTTCTGGATGTACGCTGTACATTCTTAAAGTTTACAAAGATCCCCTGTGCTGTCTCAGGACGAAGGTAAACTGTATTCTTTGCATCTTCTGTAACCCCCTGGAATGTCTTGAACATCAGATTAAACTGACGGATATCTGTAAAATCATGCTTTCCACAGGTCGGGCATGGAATCTGATGTTCTTCAATAAATGAACTCATCTCTTCCTGAGACCATGCATCTACAGAACCTTCAATCTCAATTCCTTTTTCTGCACAGAAATCTTCGATGATCTTATCTGCACGGAAACGCTCATGACACTGCTTACAGTCCATCAGCGGATCACTGAATCCTCCAAGATGTCCGGATGCGATCCATGTCTGTGGATTCATAAGGATGGCACAGTCCACACCTACATTATATGGGTTCTCCTGAATGAACTTCTTCCACCAGGCCTTTTTTACATTATTCTTAAGCTCTACACCGAGATTTCCATAATCCCATGTATTCGCCAGTCCACCGTAAATCTCTGAACCCGGATATACAAATCCTCTCGATTTCGCAAGTGCTACGATCTTGTCCATTGTCTTTTCAACCATTTTATGTTCCTCGCATTCTTTTTCATTTTCCATCATTTGATACACGCTGAAACGCCCACCGCATCAATGTTTTCTATTGTAGCGGTTTACGGACTATTTTGCAAGACCTCTTACAGCAACGTTTCCAGAATTTCCAGCGACTTAAACTTCCGATCCACGTAAAGTCCCATAAGCCGTTCTGTCACTTTTGAAAGCTGCTGCAAAATCTCCGGCTTCACGTTAAAGGTATACAAATGTTCTACTTTACTGCTTTCTATGTATTGCATGCTATATAATGTGGAAGAAGCCAGTCTGATACCGTCCCGCACTTCACCGGCACATGTTTCACAGACCAGTCCTCCTCTGCCGGCACTGAAGACTGCTGTTTCTGCCTTATTCCCACAATTCACGCACTGAAAGACCTGCGGTCCCTGTCCGTTGATCGTCAGGATCTTCAGTTCATAAATGCACCGGATCAGGGCATCCGGAATATGCGGATTCGTCAACGCCCGCATCGTCTGATACAAAAGCTTCAGCATCTCGAGTTCGTCGTTAAATTCTCTCGCATAATAATTCGCAACCTCAAGAAAATAAAAACCATAATACGCTCCCAGCACATCCTCCCGGAGTTCCGAAAAATAATTGATCACCTTTGCCGACTGGATCGTATAAGAACTTCTTCCCTCATACATGGTAAATTCACCGAATGTAAACGGGTTCACTACTCCGACAAGCGGACTGTTCGGTCTTCTCGAGCCTTTGGCAAATGCCGATACTTTTCCCTGTTCTTTTGTAAGCAAAACGACCCGGCGGTCATATTCCCCCACCGGAGTCGTCGAAAGCACCATCCCTGTCAATACGATCTGGTTCACGTTGTTCCTTCTTTCTGCCGTCATCTTCCCATTCTGAAGACTGACCGTCTGCAATACAATTTTTATAACTAAGATAATCCTTGATCTTTCCGCTGTGCAGAAACTGATCCCAGTACATTTTCTCCATCAGGCCACCTCATCCTAAGTCTGCTTCTTTCTCTGGAATTAGGTTCCCCGGATTGACTTCATTTTATCATAGTGTGCATAAATAGGCAAACATTCCCATCCCTCATTGACATTTATCTCTTCCTTTTTTATAATCATCTGCGGAGATAGTATCTGTTGATACAGAACTATACTCTGACTGAATCACTGAAATCTCATCTGAAACCAGAGATCATTGCAAAAGTGCAAGAGCTTATATTTTTAGGAAATAAGACTCAGAACCTTCGAAAAAGTCTGCTATTCTATTTTATCAAAGATTTTTTCATCATTGGAAACTGAAGTCTTTCCAGAAGGAAAGGACAAAAAATGACAATTGAAATGTTAAAAGGAAAGATTCACCGGGCAACTGTTATTCAGGCAGAACTGGATTATGTCGGAAGCATCACGGTGGATGAAGAACTGCTTGAGGCAGCCGGTATTCTGGAATATGAAAAAGTCCAGATCGTCGATGTCAATAATGGCAGTCGTTTTGAAACATACACGATCAGCGGAGAACGCGGGAGCGGCATGATCTGTCTGAACGGTGCTGCTGCACGTTGTGTCAGCACAGGTGATAAGATCATCATTATGGCATATGGACAGTATTCATCCGAAGAAGCTGCATCACATAAACCTGCGGTTGTATTCGTAGATGAAAAGAATCAGATCAGCCGCGTGACGAACTACGAACGCCACGGGCTTCTCAAAGATATGGACACATAAAAAGTTCCACTATCATCCAAATAGTTTTCCGGGACAACAGTGACTTCAGAAAAGAGCCTATCTCCGAATCTTAAAAAGAGGAGAAAAAACATGCAGGTAACAACAACTATCAATGAAACGAAAGAACTGATTAAGAAATGGAAGAAAGACGGAAAATCTATCGGACTCGTCCCGACAATGGGCTTTCTGCACGAAGGTCATGCAAGCCTGATCCAGAAATGCCGGGAGGAAAATGATATCGTCGTTGTGTCCGACTTTGTAAATCCGACGCAGTTCGGACCAAATGAAGATCTTGAGGCATATCCGAGAGATTTTGAACGGGACAGCCAGCTTTGCGAACGGATCGGTGCAGATCTTATTTTCTGTCCGTCATCGGAAGAAATGTACCATGACCCACACGCATTTGTCAGCATTGATCTGCTTTCCGAAACGCTTTGTGGAAAGACAAGACCCATTCATTTCAAAGGCGTATGCACCGTTGTGTCAAAACTTTTCAACATCGTGACACCGGATCGTGCTTACTTCGGACAGAAGGATGCCCAGCAGCTTGCGATCATCCGCAAGATGGTACTGGATCTGAATTTTGATATCGAGATCATCGGATGCCCGATCATCCGGGAGGAAGACGGACTTGCGAAATCTTCCAGAAATACTTATTTAAATACTCAGGAAAGATCTGCCGCACTCTGCCTCTCAAGAGCAGTCAGGACAGGGCAGCAGATCATTCAGACAGGCATGGACGCAGAACAGGTACTGGCTGCCATGCGTGCTGTAATTGAAGCAGAACCACTGGCAAAGATTGATTATATTTCCATGGTAGATGCACTGACAATGCAGCCGGTAGAGCGTGTTGACCGGAATGTGCTTGTAGCAATGGCTGTCTACATCGGGAAGACCCGGCTGATCGATAATTTCAGCTACGAGGTGTCATTATGAGCAGACTCTTACATCCGCTTGAAAAATTTGCATCCCTGCTCACAAAATATATCGGACTGATCATTATCTGCTTTTCCGTTCTTGCCTTTTTCTGGCGTGACGGATTTGCGTGGACGACCAATTATACTTCTGTATTTTTGGGTGTTGCCATGTTCGGCATGGGGCTGACTATTCATATGGGAGATTTTAAAGTTGTCTTTACCAGACCGAAAGAAGTGATCCTTGGTTTTATTGCTCAATATACACTTATGCCGGTCATTGCCTGGCTTCTCGCAACGGCATTTCACCTTCCGGCTGATCTTGCACTGGGAGTGATTCTGGTTGGCTGCTGCCCGGGTGGAACTGCAAGTAATGTCATCACTTATATTGCCGGTGGTGACGTTGCTCTCTCAGTCGGGATGACCATTGCCTCCACGCTTGCCGCACCGCTGATGACACCGCTGCTGGTATACCTTCTTGCCGGTGCATGGGTGGAAGTTTCCTTCTTCAGTATGGTAATTTCGGTGGTAAAGGTCGTTCTGATCCCGGTACTCCTGGGCATTTTTCTGCGATGGATCATCGGCAGGCAGATTGAAAAAATTTCCGGCATTCTGCCTCTTATTTCCGTTGTATCGATCGTCATGATCATCAGCGGCATCGTAGCTGTCAATGCAGAAAAGATCCTGACATCCGGTTTTGCGGTTCTCGGAATTGTAATTCTTCACAATCTTGCAGGCATGGGGCTTGGACTTGGAGCTTCCAGACTTTTTCGTGTGGAATATACAAAAGCTACTGCCATTGCGATCGAAGTCGGGATGCAGAACAGCGGTCTTGCGATCACACTTGCCACTGCCAATTTTGCAGCCAATCCATTTGCAACGCTCCCGGGAGCAATCTTCAGCGTATGGCATAATATTTCCGGATCTGTTTTCGCAAGTATACGTCGTAACGGATATAACCAGGAAAACGCCCCGGAAACCCGGAGCGTCTTAAGCGAAACTTCTTCATAAATATATAACCTGGTTTTCCACACCCACGCTGTATTTGCAAAGAGTTTTTCACCAAATTCACCCCTGCTCTGTGGAATTTCTGTCTTTTCCACAAAGCAGGGGTGTTTACATCGAATCATTCGCCAATATTCTGATCGGTGCGTTTTGCCCTCAATGGTTTCATTCAAACCGCAGATGTCCGACTTTTTCTTTCGCTGTCAGACGCTCTTCCTCTTCTTCCGGGATCGACACATACATTTTGAATATCTTCTTTTCACGATCGGGATCAAATTGTGGATCGATAATACGTTCCTTCATTGACTGAGATCGGATTGGATACACCGTTCGTTCCAGTAGTCAACGTTCCTACTTTTACTTTTGTAGTACAGGCCGAGTTGGAATATACCCCATAGACTGCATTTCCAAGACTGTAGCAGCTATTATTGTCCGTCATTGCTGTATTAGCCGATGTCTTCAGATACATGGTTCCGGTTGGTGCGTACGTCCAATATCCTAAATGCTGGGTATTTGAACCCGTACTTACCGCATAGGCTTTAAAGGAGCTTCCTGTATAATTCAAATATAGGGAATTCCAAGAAAGAAGGTTGAGAAAAAGAAATACCTCAGAGTAAAATAAGATTACTGACTTTGGACGGTTAGTAAAAAATCTTATTAAAACAGTGAGGTATCTATAATGAATTGTAACACACAGAACGCAAAAATTGCATCCATAACTGAAAAAACTTTGATTGTTGTTACTGTCAAGTAATCGTTGGCAACTTTCTTTTTGATTTATCCTTTTGTTGAAATAGTCCTGTTTCTACACTAATTTCTAATATCCAGCCATGTATAGCAATCGCTTTCTCTCCCCCTGTATCTTTCCGTCCAGTCCGACCACATGACCCATCACCGGATATTCGTATCCTTTTCCTTCTTTCTTCGGCACTTTCGCCGACATCAGGATCTCTCCATATAGTTCTTCTACTTTTTCTTCTTCAAATACTGGGCTTCTCAGACGTTCCGTTACTTCATACAGTTTCCCACTGCATTTCTTCGCCAGAATTTTTGCCAGATGATTCCCACCCCTCCGGCTCCAACTCCTGTGCCCGTGTTTCATCCGCTTTGCAATTACACTCCACACATGGTTCTCCATTGTTCCCATGTTCCGGTATTCCAGCCCTTCTGGTGGTTCCGGCAGGTCAAGTCCCTGCGACTGGTATGGCAGGAGCCCTTCCCGGTTATTCTCGTAATACCGGATCAGTTCTTCCACGTCCTGAATCTCATCATCGTCACTCAGACTGTTCCGGTAAATCTCCAGATACCGGAATACTTCTTCGATCTCTTCTTCCCTCAGAAGTTCTAAAACAGCTTCCCGCGCTGTCCTTTCATGGATCTTTTCTTTTACCGCTTTGTTCCGATGGAACGGGTCTAACTGGAAGCACGTACTCTTATCTTTTACTTTCTTAATCCACGATGCCCCCTCTGCATTTAAGATCCTCTGGCTTACTTCATCCAGATTGAACTCCTGTGCGATCACTGCCTCCCGGTATTCCTGGAATTCTTTTGCTTTTGAAAAACCAGCAACTACTACTTTATTTTCCAGGGCATAACGCTCCGGACCGGTTTTTCTCCAGCCATCATAAGCGATCCCTATCTTGATCTCTGCCTTATCCTGCTTTTCCTTTTTTCTGTCTTTGCCCTGCAGTTTGATATAAACTCCATCTGCTTCTTCAAACAGGACAGGAACTTCTTTTTCCCCTTTTACATGACCTTTCTTATATTCTTCTGTCAGCGTTGCTTCTTCATTGTAGACCTTTTCCCCTAACGCCTGGATGACGTTCCATACTCCCATTGCACTGATGGTCTGTCCTGTCATCTCGCTGACTTTCGTGGCACATTCCCTGTAAGACAGCTCCGTGATCCCTTTTACCAGCAATTCTGCCATGTTTGTTGAAATCAGCCCCACATGGTCCAGTTCCAGTGTTTCATCCAAAAGATACACAAAACGTTTGGTGCCATCTTCCTCTATTACCTCATAGACCATTCTCTGATAAGTCACTTCACCATACACGGTTTTTACGGTTGTCTGTCTGGCACCTTTATTCCGGTACTTCTTCTTGTCCCTGTCCTCCATCAGCATCCGGTCATACCGTTCCAGGAATTCTTTTGTGAACTCTCTTCCGATCTGGCAGACCCATGCATAAATATTTTTCTCTAACTCCTTGAATGTTACACCATTTTCCTTTATCATTGAATTCATCATACAGACTCCTTATGTTTTTTCTCGTCAATTAAACAATAAGATAAATCTGTATGATTGGGAAGAGGTTTCGATCTCTTCCCTTTATTTTTGCCAATGATAATTATACTCTAAGTTTAAGGGGAGTTTTTTTACAGCCTCCTCACATTTTTAATAACGAAAATTTTCATATTTGCATAACAGGAACGGTAGTATAAAAGAACTGTTTTAAAGAAAAAAATCCCCGCTTTGCTAAAGCGGGTTAGAGCGGTTTCTTTAATTCAGAAAAGCCTGCGGACTTTCCTCTTTTTTCTCCCTGAGACGGGCAGGGAAAAGGAGATTCGGAATGGATCGGAAAAGGGTGGGAATGGTACACGAAAAAGAAAGATTTCCCTTTGAAAGAAAATTTTTGTTCTGATCTCCTTTTCACATGGTATCAAAATTAATTTTGATACCATGTGAAAAAAGGGACGATTCCGAAGAATCATCCCTTCCAACTAATTTGCCCAATTTTCAACTTTCAATGATTTTACCCGATCAAATTCTTTTGTATTATTTGTAACAACCGTATATCCTAATGACTGTGCATGACCGGCAATCATCATGTCCAATGGACCGATTGGTGTTCCTGCTTTTTCTAAATCAGCCCGGATCTTTCCATAACTTTCCGCAGCCAAACTGTCAAAATCCAGAATCTCAATGTTGGCCAGTAATAAGTCAGATTTTTTAAATGTCAAGAGTGTTCACCACTCAAATTGTTCTCCCTTATTAATATCTAAGCTCTTTTTTAGGGAAATATCCAACTGTGTAATTCTGCTAATAGCTTCTTCCTGAGCTTTTCCTATAATATGCACAATACTGGATGTATCTTTATTTCTATCATAAATCCGGAATGCCTGCCTATATTTTCCTTTAGCACTAAATGTAACAGGGAGTAACCCATTATTAATCAACTGCTGATTCAAAATCATACGTCCAACCCTTCCATTCCCATCTTTGAAAGGATGAATCCGTTCAAATTGAATATGAGTCAATGCTATCTTTTCTAAACTTTCTTTTACTGAAGTTCCTTCAAAATTAGCACTTTTCAAAAACGTATCCATCAATTCTGGAACGTTATCTGCATTTGGTGAATAGTAAACAGCTTCTACTAAATTCCCTATATATACCGATCCTGTTCTATAGTTTCCATCCGTTTCTATAATTTCCCCATTTGCTTCTTTGATCCAAGCTTCTGTAATCTCTCTTTTTTGCAATGGAAGCATTTCCTTTTTAATTGCTTTATACAAATTTTTCGCTTCCTGATATTCCGTGTATGTATGACCCGATCTTACTTCATCATAATCAATCAAACAGATTGTTTCATCAAGAGACAGCGTGTTTCCTTCCAAAGCATTACTGGACCAGCAAAAGCGATAAGCAAAATCCTTAATAAATGGCTTCATAATTACTGGCTGTTCTTTTGCAGCTTTTATCAGTTCTAATTTTTTTTCTATATTTTCATATAATTTTTCATTATCAATTAATGCCATATATTCATTTTTTCCCTTTCAAATATTTCTTTTTATAGCTCTGCAGCGTTCCTTTTGATATATTAAGACTTTCTGCAAATTCCTTATCCGTTACATTCTTTCCCTTCTGATCCCACTTATTCAGAAATTCTTCCTGAGTCATTTTGACTGGTCTTCCCAGTTTATCCCATTCTCCTCTTGCTTTCAGGGCTTCGTATCCTTCCCTCTGCCTCTTCTCACGTTTCTCCATCTCAAACTCGGCACAAGCTGTGGTGCTAGAATATAAATAGTACAAGTCAAAATGAGAAGTTCCAAATATATATAAGCATGGTACAATAGAAACATGCTGAAGGAGGATCTCATTATGGCAAAGCAACATGACAAACAGTTTAAACTTGATGCAGTCCAGTACTACCAGGATCATAAAGAGTTAGGAGTACGTGGATGTGCAGAAAACCTCGGAATCGGATACAGCACATTAACAAAGTGGCTGAAGGATTTCCGGGAATCTGGTGATATCCCTGTTCGCGGATCTGGCAATTATGCATCCGATGAGCAAAAAGAAATCGCCCAGCTCAAACGCGAATTGCGTGATGCCAAAGATGCACTTGATGTATTAAAAAAAGCAATCAACATTCTGGGAAAATGACAGAAGCCATTTATCTCGAGGTGTCTGAGAAGACGGAAGCTGCCAAAAAGGCTGGACGCCGGGTTTCCGTCTCCGGAATGTTGAAACTTCTAGGTGTCTCACGCTCAGGATATCAAGCATGGCTCCACCACATACCTTCCAATACGGAAAAACGTCGTGAAGCTGTAAAATCAAAGATAAAGGATATTTATGAAAACTCCAGGCAGAACTACGGTGCCCCAAAAATCACTGTAGAACTGCGAAAAACCGGTGAAGTTATTTCAGAAAGAACCGTTGGTACATATATGCACCAAATGGGAATCCGTGCTCAATGGAGCAAGCCTTGGACAATTACCACAAAAGATTCTGATTTCAGCACCGAATTACAAAATATCCTTGATGAACAGTTTAATCCTGACCGTCCGAATGCTGTCTGGTGTTCGGATATCACCTATATCTGGACGATAGATGGATTTGTCTATCTGACCAGCATTATGGATTTATTTTCCAGAAAAATCATTGCATGGACACTTTCAGAAACACTGGAGGTATCCTGTGTGATTGATACTATAAATAAAGCTAAAGCCCGCCGAAATATCGATCAGCCACTTATTATTCACTCTGATCGTGGCAGCCAGTACGTTGCAAAAGAATATATAAAAGCAACAGAGCATATGAAACGTAGTTATTCAAAGAAAGCATTTCCATGGGATAATGCATGCATTGAATCCTTTCATTCTATTATCAAGCGTGAATGGCTCAATCGCTTTAAAATCCGCGATCACAAGCAAGCATACCGGTTGATTTTCGAATATCTGGAAGCTTTTTACAACACGAAACGAATTCACAGTCATTGCGACTACATGTCACCGGATGAATTCGAGCGGGTGTATGAAAGAACACATACGGAGGCGGAACTTCTGGCAGGTTAAAATGGGTAGAAATTTCTCATTTTAACTTGTACTAAATCTTGACATAGGACCACTGCAAATACTTCCAATAGCAGATTATTAATCATATCCATCTTGACACTCCCCACAGCTAAAGCAGGGGGATTCTTGCTTCAACCACTACTGCATTGTCTGATACCATTCGGTATCTCAATGTCTTACACAGTGTCCACAAGCTAGATTATACTGTTCCCGTATGCCCTACGGTGCAGTTCATAGGTTCTATTGTTTTATGTTTACTATGCTGACTGCATTTGCAGTCCTTTATCCAGTATGTTGATACTTGCGTTGGTATCCCTATCATGCTTTGTATGGCACTCCGGACACTCCCATTTACGGATTGCAAGATTCTTTACAAGTGGATTTTTAAATCCACAACAGGAACATGTTTGGCTGCTTGGGTACATTGTAGGCACTTTTACAATGTCATTCCCATACCAAATAGATTTATAGGACAACATATCAAAAAACTTAGACCACGATGCAGAACCTATATGCTGTGCTAATTTGTGATTACGCATCATATTTTTTACTTTTAAATCCTCTATGCAGATCGTTTGGTTTTCTCGAATCAGCATAGTGGATTGTTTTTGTAAAAAATCGTTTCTCTGATTCGTAATCTTTTCATGTACTAAGGCAACCTTAACACGCTGTTTATTGCGATTGGTTGAACCTTTTTCTTTGCGTGACAATTTCCGTTGTTCACGTATGAGCTTACGCATTGATTTTTCAAGGTATTTCGGGTTGTATACTACATTTCCGTTACTGTCGGAATAGAACTCTTTAATCCCCACATCAATGCCAATCTTACCACCTTTATTACTCATTGGCTGTGGTTCAAATTTCACATTCAGAACAGCAAAATATTTATTCGTCGGTGTACGCTCAATGGTTACGTTATTGATTTTACCTACTTCCATTGATTGGCGGACTTTGACATATCCCAACTTAGGAAGTTTGATATATTTCCCAACAATGCGAATATTATTGCTTTGATTGATTGTTCTGTAGGACTGGTGGTGATTCTGTTTACTTTTAAATGTCGGATGGGATGCACGTTTCTGAAAGAAGTTTACAAAACCTCTGTCAAGGTCACGCAAGGACTGTTGTAAAGCAATAGAATCTACCGCTTTAAGAAATGCAAAATCATCACTTTTCTTTAAGTCTATCAGCATTGCAGAAGTCTGTGAATAGCCAATTTTATTGCCATTCTGATAGGCTTCATTACGCATAGCAAGACCTTTGTTGTAGATTAATCTGCAACAACCTAACGTCTGATTGATGATAGTTTGCTGTTCCTTATTCGGATAGATTCTAAATTTAACACCTTTTTGCATTATCCTAATTTATCCTTTTGTCTTTGCGATGTTTTCTGATTTTCGATATATTGCTTGATTACATCAAGCGGAGCACCACCAACAGTTGATACAAAATAGCTGTTTGTCCACAGTGATGGTATTTTTGTTTTCAATGACGGATATTCACTTCTCAAAACTTTGGAAGTATATCCTTTTAATGATTTAACTGCTTTGTGAATACCAAACTGAGGGGCTACTTCCATGAGTATGTGTACATGGTCCGGCATGATTTCCATTTCCATGATGTCTACAGAAATATTTGCAGCATATTCAAGGAGAAGTTCCTTTAATCTGGTATCTATTCCATTTGTTAAGATTTTGCGTCTATACTTAGGACACCAAACAACATGGTATTTACAAGAATAGATTACATTGTTATTGGATTTATATGTAATATTCATATATGTATTATATGCCATTTTTAAATCTATTACGAGGATATTTTGTTCCATTTTCAATTACTTGCGTAAATTCGATGGAAGTGTCTTATATCCCCATAGCTAAAGCAAGGGGTTTTACGACACGCTGGATAATCCTGCATATCCGCCACCTCATACTGAGGTGCCTTTGCTGACTCTCCTGCCTCGATCACTTCGGTCTTTCCACTTTCTGTATAAGTGATCGTTGCCTTTGCCGCTCTTGGATAATCATAGATTTCGATAAATCCTTTTTCGCCTGCCACCACGCCACGCTTTGGCTGTTTTGCACGCATTGTCAGTGCCATGACTGCCATCTCTCCATCCGGGTTTTTCAGAAGGATTTCGCTTGTCTCATCTACTCCGGTCTCAAAATAATTGGCTGTCGTCAGTACAACGTCCGGCTTGCTCTTCATAAAATATCTTGCGAAAGAAGTCGCATACACTCCGATATCAAGCAATGCTCCGCCTGCCAGTTCTTTTGAAAAGAAACGGTTCTTTACATCATATTCCTTGCAGCTTCCCAAATTGACCTGTACCATTTTCACATCACCGATCGCGCCTTCTGCAATCTTCTTTTTCAGTTCTTTATACAATGGCATATGAAGCAAGGTCATTCCGTCACAGATCACAAGCCCTTTCTCCTGTGCGATTGCCACGCACTCTTCCAGTTGTCTGCTGTTGACCGTGATTGATTTTTCACAGAAAACATGCTTTCCGCTGACCATCTCGATAAGAAGTTTTTTAGCTCCACAGCGTATTCACTCAACAATGCAAATTTATCCAACTACAGCCAGTATCTGGCTGATTCCATCAACCGATTCTCTCAGTACTGCTGCGATTGCATCCAAAGAATAGCCAAGCTTTTGCATTTGAAAGGCAACTTCCTTTTTGTGGGAGGCTTCGCCCTCCGCAATTCCCGATCGTCTGCCCTGTTCCATACCATCCTGAACGCCATCATTATAAATGTCTTCCAGTGCTTTACACATATCCAGTTCCTCCCTTTCGTTCTTTTCTACGTTTATCTCCATAAGCTGCCGGGAATTTAAGAATGCTCCAAGTGCATGATAAGTCTCCAGATCCAGCTTTTG
>ERZ856578.4694-NODE-4694-length-17909-cov-46.357616_pt1 | contig 17909 bp, 16 predicted proteins | sample MGYA00514384_ERZ856578 | MGnify/ENA primary metagenome ERZ856578 (study PRJEB29103, sample SAMN06111958) | human gut metagenome | biome: human gut; feature: ankylosing spondylitis patient; material: healthy_person | host: Homo sapiens | place: China:Hangzhou... | reverse complement strand
ATAAAAACGATGCTTATTGGGTTCGTCCTGCTCGTCACTTTTAAAATAGTTGAATTATGAAACAGTTATTTATATATTTATTCATTATCCTCTTTACTGCTTCGTGCAGTAAAGAGGTGATTGATAGTTTCGACACTGACGATCGCGGATTGCGAATATCATTACAACAAGAGGGTGTGCAGGTAATTAATACACGCACGGCAACCCCTGATATGGAGGCGGCCGATAGTCGGATTGAAAATGTAATTATCTATGCTTTTGACAAAGCATCGGGTGAGCTTACAACCAAATACGAACAAGAGTTGGATTACCCCGACAACGAGGTGCGTATGGTTTTGCAGGGCACGAAAGATTTTGTACTACACGCTGTGTGTAATGTGAATGATACTTGGTTTGCTTCGGTAGGTAATGTGTCCGATTTGGAGAACAAAATTGTTCAGATTTCTGACGGTGACGGAGCATTCAAGGGAAGTGTTATAATGCACGGCGAGCTGGAAGTCGCAGCATCGGATATTTCCAATACAACTGTGCTGCACAAGATATACGTGAAACGTTTGGCTGCAAAAGTATCTTTGAATATCGTCTTCACCCCAATCGTTACCACCGATAAATTTTATCTGAATCAGGTGATTGTGAACAATATCCCGTCCAAAAGCTACTTGATGGCACGAAATTGGGACTCGGAATTCACCTCGGCAGAGGCGGATGCCGTGTATGCAAGTGATGCTGAGATTGCGCAAAACAATTATATTCAAAATTATCGGTTACAATACGAAGAACCCGTAAACGATCAATACACAGCTACCTTCTACCTCTTCGAAAACCGACGGGGCGGACTTGACGACAGTCGTGATTGGTTCGATATGATTTCGGACAGCGACCCCGATAAAGCTAACCTTCAACAGGTCTTTAAGGCGAAATACGGGAAAGAAAAATTTCCGCTCTCATCCTATGTGCAGATCGAGGGAACCTACGTATCCGATGCAGGGCATACTACCCGAAAAGCCTCATACAGACTTTACCTCGGAGCGTCCAACGACAAGGATTTTAATATCAAGAGAAACTGTCTCTATAATTACACCGCCACGATTCGCACGTGCGATGAGTTGGATACTCGTGTTGAGATGGTATACCTGAATAATGCAACGATGACCCCTGCATTTACCAATCCGCTTGATGCCCATTGTAATGCACTGAAATGTTTTGCTTTCTCAAAAAACAAATGGGAGATATACGTGGAGAACCCCGACAAGACCCCTTGGTTGGAAGTCTCTATGGCAGCAAAATACAGGCCTCATTTCGCAGGTGAAACATACACCAACGAAATGGCTTCAAGCCGAATTCGTGGCGAGGAGAAACTCTCGGATTATATCTATATTCATACCGATGAATACGTTCCAGAGAATAATTCCACCGATGAAACACTTAATACACAAGACCCTTCGTCTTATCGAATAGGGTATGTTGTATTGCGGGATGAGGTCAATGGAACGACCTCTCGAATCAAGGTCGAGCAACGTCCGGCGCAGATAATAAAGATGCCTGTCAAAGACCTGCTGGGACACGTGAAATTCTACAACGAATACTACGTGGAGTACGAATTGGAGAAAAAGAATATGCAGTGGGGCTTTTTGAAATACCCAGCTAATCCAACGATGACGAGCATGATAAACGATCGCTGGGACGGACTTTCAAACACCCGCAAACTCTACAATGAAGCGGTGCGCAAAGGAGGAATGTATAACCCTACGGGGCTTGATCCTGCACTCATTCATATTCCCGAAGATATGGCTATCGGCTATGCCGTAACCAAGAATAGAGACCGAAATGGTAATGGCAGATTGGATTACGAAGAGATTGTGTGGTATGTCCCCGCTCTCAATGAGTTGGCAGAGTTACGACGTGTGATGGACCAGGGGCATCTCGTTTTTCAAAATTCAGATGATAAATTCTACTCCTCTACTCCTTATTTAGCGGGATATACCGATGCCATTCCCGGTAGAGCCTTCTACGTGAAGATGAGAAACGGCGAAAAAGCCTTCACTATGCGCAACAGATACTATAATGTGATATGTTGCCGCCGCAAAGGAGCTTGGATGGCAGGAGCCGATGCTGGTTTCGATAGCAACATTACCAATGATGATGCGTGGAATGAAGAAGATGAAATAATGCCTAAACAATAGATTATGAAGGTTTCAAAATATATTTTAATATGCTGTCTTTGCATTGTTTTCGTTGGTTGTACCAAAGAAAATGCAGAACAAAGTGATGTTAATGCACAGTTTACCATAACTACACGTGTGGCATCAGATATTGTTGCTCCCGATGTGGCAACACAATTAACCCGACTCTATATCGGAGAGCGAAAGCCCGAACACAATGCGGAAGATTTGCATTGTAACCGAACAATAGATATCGGAGGTGCAAACAATGTGCATCTCACCGATTTATACGCTTCGTGGTATAAGTTCGTATTTCTAACTGTGCCTAACATAGAGGGGATAGGAAAAGCTGTTTTCAGTGAGGAAACACCCGGGGCAAATAGTTGCGATATGGCAGAGATGATGGTTGATTACGAAGCTGTGTTAAACTCAGACCAATCTAATGGAGATGTGTTTCGCAAAGTAATAAACCGATGGGTGAAAAATGCACAGGTGTTGTCGGAAGATGTGATACTAAATAGGCTTAACGGTCAATTGGTGATTGATATGGGTGTTCCCGAAGACCAATTTGAAAAGCAAGTCGCCAAAATCAAAGTTGTGATTGAGCAAACGCCTACCAAACTGTATATACTTGATAATGACAAAGGCGAAATCGTAACAACAATACCGTCAAATTCATCTTTTTCTTATGAAAGTGTTCCGCAGTGGGGCGTAAATAAACATCATTTGATAACGATAAATCTATTGCCGAGTGATTTGCAGGGCTATATTCTGGTGGTATTATCTGACGGCTCTATGTTGCCTCCTTTTTCACTCAAAGGCACTTACGAGGGAGATGTTATAAAGATAAAGCATAATACCCGCACAAAGTTGGAGTTTAACGGTGTCCACAAAGATTATTTCGATGTAAAATATGCCGGATTCGATAATTCGCAAGTAGGTGTCGATGATGATGATTGGGACGGATGGCAATAATAAATTTAATTAATATGAAAGCTAAAATACTTTTTATTATCACAGCGTGTTTTATGGTGTCTTGTGATAAAAATACCGATTCAAATAATAACTATGCTGTTAGGTCAGATAAATACATTGTCGATTACTCCTTATCATCTTCTGAAACGGATACCCGAGCTTTGAGTGCATCAGAAAGAATCTCATCACTGGATTATTTTGTCTACGATGTAGATAATGACATACTAGTGAAACAACGTAGAATACCCGATATTAGTTCCTCTACCGTATGGCCCTTGACGCGTGAAACAATGACGTGGGCACAGCGACAAGCCCTGCAAGACACATTGTCTCGTGGAGTGAATTACAAGGTGCTATTTATAGCAAATGCTGCAAAAAGCCTGTTTGGTTCAACCCAGACTGATTTGCTAAAACACACCGAGAAGTTGTCTACGGTGAGAATCATATTGCCCGATACGCCTTTTAGCGACAATAATATGTATTACTTTTGGAGCAAGGAGCTGAATATAGCTGAGCATTCCACCCTTATGGAGAATGTGCTTTTGCAACGCATTGTTACACGTACCGATGTCTCACGTGTTGATATACCCGATGCAAATGTACATTTGTATAGTGCATTGGAATCCTCTTTATATAATGAACTTACACAGCGAGCCAATGAAACAAATGCCGAAGGTAGTGTCCGTGCGGTAATAAAGTCGCACCTAACTTCTTTTTCAGACATTATGAATACAGCCGTGGCAGGTGGGGTATTGACTGCTTTTACGGTTCAGGTGGCACAACTTAATGCGGTTATCCGAAATAATGATGATAATATTGATAGACTCGTGGCTTCGTTGAAAGATAAGCTTATCGTCGATAGGTTTAGTACTGCTATTATGAATGGAAATTTATACGAGCAACAGATAAAGAACTGGAACTTGGGGGCAGGAAAGAAAGTGGAAGTACAGTATGGCAGTGCATTAAGAGCCAACGCTATCGGGTTCGATTTAAGAACTTATAATGATAGTGAGGTCAGTAATGTTGCCGTATGTACGGCCAATAATGGGACGTTCTCGATAATCGGTTTTGCAGGTGAGAGCTTGAATGAAGTGTCGTCTCTGCGTTTTTTTGATGTAAATATAAATCCTGAATTAGTGATTGAAGGGGCTTTCAATACTAAACAAGGCATCAATAGCTTGGTGAACGTGCAATGTAATCCTACGGCATCTATTACCACTATTGGAAATCACACCACAAAAGAGATGTTTTATATAAATATCTCAGCATTGCTAGGCGACGAGATTTTCAATAACGAAGCGTTTATGAACGCATTGGTAGACGTCGTTTTTAATCCTGCCGTGGATAAACAATTCGGAGATAGTTTTATGAATTTCAAATTTGAAATTGAGCTTCCTGATTTAGCGACCGATGTAGACAATAGAATTAAAATCACTCCTTCGTGGAGCATTGAATGAAATTGATTTTATATCAGATATGACACCAAGGAATATTGTTAATATAGAAAAGCAAAATACACGCCACATATATCTGTATTTATATAAAAATAGAGTTTGGTGGTGTTGTGGCCGTTCGGCGCTTCTGCTATATAGGCTTTATCCAAATATTCCTTACTGTAAAAAAGATATATTTAATTTAGGAGTTACACTTCCTGTTATGATGATTGACCATTACTCATTGGCCCATCTGATAGAACGAATCCAACCTATTGAACATACATCAACAAAAATAGTGATTGAGACTCCATCGGAAGTATATAATGCTATTTATATCGATATCAACGGTAGCGCAAACTGCTCATCGCCCGTTGATAAAGTAGAAACGGTTTGGGATCTGTGAAGTCAAAGTATTAGACTATAGCTAATTAAACTTTATTCAACTATGAACAAGAGAGAATTAACAAAGATTGTTATGTTTAAAAGCGGTGTTAAAATAGAGCAAGCTAAAAAGATATTAAATGCTACATTGGAAACGATAATCGAAGAGTTGCAACGTGGTGGCTCTGTTGTGATACTGGGATTCGGGTCGTTTCGAGTAAATCAACGAAATGCACGTAACGGATACAATCAGCTAAGTCGCACTGCAATCAAAATCAAGGAGACAAAAGCTGTAAAATTCAAATTATCTTCAAAGTTGGCTCTAAACGACAAAAAATAGATAGCTATGTTCTCATCTCACGTCGCTTGGGCAGTTTATGTGCTGATAGAGCTCGATAAAGTTCTTAATACTGGAAATAACCCAAAAGGAATGATAATTTCGACTGATAATAAAATGCATAAATCTGTTTTACACAATGTTCTGAGAAGGTTAATGTCAATAGGATATATTGCAAGAACATCAAGTTATAACAAATATCGTTTGACTGTTAATATCTCTCAGGTATCCATTTATGCGTTGGTGAAGCTTTTCCACGGTGATGTATGTATTGGAGAAATCTACGACCATTGTCATACGATAGGAAAGGGAAATTTTACTACGGCCGAATTCAATAATTTCTTGAGTTATGAAAGAGATTTCAAAGAGTCTATTTGCATAAGAATGCAAGAGACTTATCTCTGTGACTTAATAAAACTTAGCGATAAAAGCAATCTCTTGGGTCTGGAAAATAAATAGAGGCTCCATTGAAAGAGAGTAATCCTCAAAGCAATAACATTTATGGATAGACGAAAACTTATAGCCCAAGTTGCAGAAAAGAGCGGCTATGCAAAATGGGAAGTAAACAAAATAACAGAGGTGTTGCTCGGAAGTATAGTTGAAGCCATGGAGCAAGGAGAAGATATCCGCATTAATAACTTTGGAAAGTTTACTCTGAAGTACCATAAGCCCAAAGAGACATTACATCCCAAAACTCGCCAACGCATTAAAATACCAGAGAAAGTTTCTATCATCTTCACCCAGACTCGAATGTTCAAACCGACGGACGAAACCATAGAGGCATTGAGAACGCAATCAGAGAAATAATCATTTCAAATACCACTAATTTAAGCAGAGACATCATAAGTGCCTCTGCTTTTTGTTTTTATGCGTAATTCAAACTTCAACAATAGTATAGCCCTATTCTTTGAGTGTAATTTAAAAACATTCGAAGATGAAACTATTGCTGAAAAGAAAATTCAAAGGTGGAACCTATACGATAGGTGATCTTTACATCGATGGTGTGTGGTTCTGCAACACACTCGAAGATACGGTACGAATACTACCTTTACTTTGTCCCGACACTCCGCAAGGCATTGGTTGCCGCTGTAAGGAGAAGATATATGCTCGTACTGCCATTCCCTGCGGAACCTATAAAATCACGATGGCTCATAGCCCTCGATTCAAGCGTGTGTTGCCTTACCTGCACGATGTGCCACACTTCTTAGGCGTACTTATTCATAGCGGAAATACGGATGCTGACTCGGCAGGGTGCATTCTCGTTGGACGAAACACCGTTAAAGGAAAAGTAACAGAATCACGTGCTACTTCCGACCGTCTCAATGCGATACTGAATAAGGAGAAGAATATCACCATTGAGATTGTGTAGATGGGAAAGCTACGGAAACTACGAGCTCCCGACAATCTGCACATTGACTTCACGCCATCGCCAAAGCAATATGAACTCTGGAAACTTCTACAACCGGAATGTCCGAAGTGTGGCGGAACTGTAAGGCAACAATTAGTCGGATATGATGCAAACCACAACGCTCAATACAAACCATTTTGTTACCAATGTGGTAACTCTAATATTCCGCAACTGATACTTGGAGGCGGCGCTGCTGGCGGAGGCAAATCGTACCTCGCATCTGTTTGGTTGGTGAGTAGTTGTATCCGATTTCCAGAGATTCGAGCAATTGTGGCTCGTAAGACATTGAAGTCTTTGAAGGAGTCCACGTGGAATACGATACGTGCGGTGATTAAGCGTTGGGGGTTGATAGAAGACGTTCATTACAGGGTGAATAACCTTGCAGGAACACTGACCTTTTGGAACGACTCAATCATATTGATGTTGGAAATGGCAGATTTGCCATCCGATCCGAACTTCGAACGCTTCGGTTCGATGGAAGCAACAATCTGCGCAGTCGATGAGGTGTCGGAGATTGGTCAGAAAGCCATAGAAGTGTTATTCTCCCGTTTGCGTTGGCGTACTCACGAGACATTTATGGTCTCAAAGATGTTACTCACTACAAACCCAACCACGAACTGGGTGCGTAGTCGCTTTGTGCAGGACGACAATGGCGATAAAGTGGAGACACGAGAGGGTGAATATTATATCCCGTTCAGTGTGTTTGATAATCCTGATATTGGTTTCCGCCAGACATACGAGGCAGCACTGAACAAAATTTCAGACCAAGCCACCAAAGAGAGGCTACTTTATGGGAACTGGGACTTTGTGGAAGCCAACGATATGGCGATTTATAACCGATTCGATGGAGCCAAGCATCTTATAACAGGACTGAAAGAGCGTGTGTATAACCCAACCAAACCGCTCATCACGGTATGGGACTTTAACGTTGCTCCGCAGATGTCGGTGCTGTCTGCTCAAATAGATTACGAAAACAAGAAGGTTTACGTGTTAGAAGAGATACTTGGAAAACCACAGGACAAGGAGAATAACACACCCGCATTATCTCGAAGAGTTCAACAGAAACTCTATCGAGAGAAACATATCGGAGGTGTAGATGTGACGGGCGACCCGTCGGGCTTACAACGCTCAACAACTACCGAAGATGGCATCAATAACTATACGGTGATTCTCGATACGTTTGGTAAAGGTGTTCTCAGACCAAAGTTGAAGCTGTTGAGAAAACAACCACCACAAGTAACGAGATGTGAATTTGTAAACGAGCTATTTACTGGATACAACGGCTGGACGATTGAGATAGACCTGAAATGCCGGAAGCTGACCGAAGACTTGATTTACCAGCTCAAAAATGAAGACGGCACCAAGTGTAAACAGAAAGTAACCGACCCGAAAACAGGCGTAAAATATGAGAAGTACGGACACCTTTCGGATTGTTTGGACTACCTCCTTTGCTACTACTTGCGGGATAGCTGGTATAAGTTTAAAAGTGGCGATAGCAACGGAAGTATTATAGCTACCACTCCCGCAGTGTATAATGGATTTAACTACTAAAACAAATATGTATAGACGATTTCTAAATGATAATGATTACTTGGGCGTGATTACCGCCGAAGCCCTTGCGCAAATGACACGAGGTAATTCCGACCGATTTGCTCAGGCGGAAGAATCAGCCGAGATGAGCATCATTGAAAACCTAAGCGAGAATTACGAGATAGAAAAGGAGCTAAGTAAGGGAAAATATATTGCCGAGCATGACCGTAGGATAACTTTCCCTGTGGGTGCGTTCATCTATTGGGAAGGACGCATTTACGAAGTCATCCGTTCAATAAGCGGCTACAAAGTGCCTTCGACATTGATTTATTGGGAGGAATATGTATCGTTGAATCCCGAAGAAAAGCCAATTACGCAATATTCCCAATTCGGAACATACTACGTGGGCGACATTGTGACCTACAACGATGTGGCATATATCTGTAAAGCCGACAATGGCTATAAGTTCGGAGATATTCGTATTCCGATGGCGGTGGGCTGGTTGGAGAAAGAGACAACTGAATGGTTGCCGATTGAGTATAATCTCTGGGAGGTAGTCTCCTTCAACGGTGCGTTTTATACGTTGATGACGTTCGAAGAATTTGATAATAATATCAATCCGTTTGACTCTCCCTGTTGGGGTGCTGTTGCCGACTATGACCCGGCTTACAACAATTATGAGCTGGAAAGTCACGAGTATGTGGTCTATGAGAGCAAAGTATTCTACCCGGGAATGGACGTAAATGCCGATGTGCCTATCGTTGGGCACAACATAACCTTGAACGACCCTCGCAATTACAACATCAAAAAACATATGGTGCGACTGGCTATCTATGAACTCACGAAGTTGATTGCTCCAAACAATGTAAGTATGGTACGGTTGAAAGACCACGAGGAATCGATGAAGTGGCTGAACGATGCTTCGAAATTACGACTAAACCCTCAGATACCCCGAAAACTGGCGGAGGATAACAAACCCGTGACGGATTGGCAACTATCGACTTTTCAGACCGATTATGATCCGTACAAAAATCCGTGGATAGTGTAAATGCTAATATTTAAGCAAAATATATAATAAAAACCATCAAAAATTACAGTCCAAGTCAATAAAATGAGCTTGGATTTTTTTTATAGCAAAAAATACCATATCTTTATGGCATAATACATCTAATGTTTAATGTGGAATTATGAATCGCATAAAAGAAGTACTTGACGAAAAAGGAATTAGACAAACGTGGCTGGCGGACAAATTAGGAAAGAGTTTTAGTGTCGTTAATGCTTATGTTTGTAATCGCCGTCAACCAAGTCTTGAGACATTGTTTGAAATAGCGAAGATTCTGCAAATTAACCCGAAAGAGCTATTGCAAATAGAAGATGAGTCATATGAATAAAAAGTCATTATCAGAGGCTGATATTAAAGCTAAATTTATTACACCTGCAATTATTAGAGCTGGCTGGAATGAACAAACGCAGATTGGCCGTGAAATATATTTTACAAATGGTAGAATATATGTGAAGGGTCGTATTACTGCACGCGGTAAAAGAAAGTTTGCAGATTACATACTGTATTACAAACCCAATATTCCAATTGCTATAATTGAGGCTAAGGACAATACTCATTTAATATCTGGGGGTTTGCAACAAGCTTTAGATTATTCTAATATTCTTGATATTCCATTTGTTTTTAGCAGCAATGGAGACGGTTTTGTATTTCACGATAAGACTATCGAAACTGGGGATATTGAAAAAGAATTAACACTGGAAGAGTTTCCATCTCCTGAAGAGTTGTGGATAAAATACAAGGCTTTTAAAGGTATAGATGATTATACTACAGAAAAAGCAATCTCCCAAGATTATCATATTGATACAAGTTCTAAACGTTCACCACGCTATTATCAACAAGTGGCAATTAATAGGACAATAGAGGCAATTGCCAAGGGAGAACAAAGAGTTCTACTCGTTATGGCTACAGGAACAGGTAAGACTTACACAGCTTTTCAGATAGCATATCGCCTTTGGAAGTCTAAAACCAAGAAACGTATTCTATTTTTAGCAGATAGAACTGCTCTCGTAGACCAGACTCTACGAGGCGATTTCCGCCACTTCAAAGGGGCGATGACTGTTATTAAGAAAAAAGTTGTTAATATTGATGGCAAAGACATATTAGTATCCAACAAAAAACGAGGTATTGATAGTGCTGATAAAGCTTATGATATATTTTTAGGGCTATATCAAGGGTTGAGTAATTCAGATCCAGAGGTGCCAGATGCGTTTAAGGATTTTTCACCAGATTTCTTTGATTTAATTATAGTTGATGAGTGTCATAGAGGTAGTGCAAAAGAAGATAGTAAGTGGAGAGAGGTATTGAATTATTTTAGCTCTGCTACTCATCTTGGAATGACGGCAACCCCTAAAGAGACTGAAAATGTATCCAATATTGATTATTTTGGCGAACCGATTTACACGTACTCTCTAAAACAGGGAATAGATGATGGATTCCTTGCTCCATATAAGGTAATTAAAGTCACTTTGGATGTAGATGCGGAAGGGTGGAGACCACCAAAAGGATTTTTAGATAAATCAGGTAATGAGGTTGAAGATAGAATCTACAATCAGACAGATTTTGATAAGAATATAATTATTGACGAACGCAGAAAACTTGTAGCTCAAAAGATTACAGAGTTTCTTCGTAAAAACGGACGACTTAATACCAAAACAATTGTGTTCTGTGTAGACATCGAACATGCAGAAGGTATGCGAATAGCTCTGGCTAATGCAAACTCGGATTTGGTTAAGCAGAACAGTAAATATATTATGCGTATTACGGGTGATAATGACGAGGGTAAAAATGAACTCGACAACTTTATCAATCCCGAAGAGACATACCCTGTAATTGCTACTACATCAAAACTGATGACAACTGGTGTCGATGCTCAAACTTGTAAATTGATTGTGCTTGATAGCCGCATTGAGTCAATGACTGAGTTTAAGCAAATTATAGGTAGAGGCACACGTATAAATGAGGAGCATGGCAAGACCTATTTCACTATTATGGATTTCCGTAATGTAACTCACCACTTTGCCGACCCAGATTTTGATGGTGATCCAGTCAAAGTGATGACTAATAGAGAGGACGAAGATATGCCTTCACCAGAAGAAGAGCAAATCGACGAGCCTGTTCTTGAAGATGGAGAAGAGGTTGTTTTTCCTCCTGATATAACTATCCCAGAAGATGATGAGGCGAACAATAAAAAAGAGAAGATACAAGTCTCAGGCGTTGATGTAACTGTCATTAACGAGCGTGTTCAATACCTTGGAGCTGATGGTAAGATTATTACCGAAAGCCTAAGAGATTACACTCGCAAAAATGTATCAAGCAAATATCCCGATATCAATACATTCCGCTCTATATGGCAAGATTCTGTTACAAAACGAGAAGTCGTTGAAGAATTAGAGTCTCAAGGAGTGCTTTTTGATGCGTTAAAAGAGGAAGTGGGTAAAGATTTTGACCCATTTGACTTGGTGTGTCATATTGCGTATGATGCGAAACCATTAACTCGCCGTGAACGAGCAGAAAATGTAAAGAAACGTAACTACTTTACAAAGTATGGCGAAAAGGCACAAGCTGTTATCAAAAGCTTATTAGATAAATATGCTGCTGATGGGCTGTTGAGCATTGAAAGTATGGATGTTTTAAGACTTGACCCAATCGCTAAATTAGGCTCTCGCATTGAGTTAGTAAATGCTTTTGGAGGAAAAGAGGGTTACAAACAAGCGTTACAAGAATTAGAAAAAGAATTATACAGAGTAGCATAGAAATACAATGGCAAACGTAGGAGCAATAATAACAAATATACGCAATATAATGCGTCAAGACAGAGGTATCTCTGGCGATGCACAACGATTGGAACAACTTGGTTGGATGTTGTTCTTAAAGATTATTGACGATAAGGATAAGGAGTTAGAGATAACGAATGACAATTACATTTCGGCTATTCCAGAAAAGTTTCAGTGGCGTAATTGGGCTGAGGATTCAGAAGGGATAACTGGAGATGAATTGCTCAACTTTATTGACAACTACAGTGATAAAGAGGAGGAGAAAGGCCTGTTTGCAACTCTTCGATCTTTGACCTTGAAAAATTCATCTAAACGTGCAGCTCTTATTCAAGAGGTTTTCGAGGGCAACAATAACTATATGAAGTCGGGCTATGAGATGCGTAAGGTTATCAATAAGCTCAATGAGATTGACTTTAATAGTAGCGAGGATAAACACATCTTTGGAACTATATACGAAAGCATCTTGCAGGAACTCCGTGACGCTGGTAATAAAGGTGAATACTACACTCCACGTGCTGTTACGCAGTTTATGACCCTAATGACCGACCCTAAACTTGGTGAAAAGGTTCTTGACCCAGCGGCAGGTACGGGAGGGTTCTTGACAGCTGCTATCGACCACGTAAAAGAGAAGTATGTACATACACCAGATGATTTTGGAGTTTTGCAAAACTCCGTTACTGGGTGGGAATTTAAACCAGTGGCTTACGTATTGGGATTGACTAACCTTATTTTGCATGATGTAGATGTTCCAGATTATGAATATACAGATTCTCTGAAACGAGAATATAACAGTATAACAAATAGAGATAGAGTTGATGTTATCTTGGCAAATCCTCCTTTTGGGGCAAGCATCGCCGAAGGTGTTGAGACCAACTTCCCTGCTACCTATCGTTGTCGGGAGAGTGCCGATTTGTTTGTGGTGTTGATGATGCAGATGTTGAAAAAGAACGGAGGTCGTGCAGCTATTGTACTTCCCGACGGCTCTATTACGGGGGATGGCGTAAAGGCTCGTATCCGTGAAAAGTTGCTTACAGAGTGTAATCTACATACTATTGTGCGTATGCCTCAAAGTACATTCTTTCCTGCAACAGTTAGTACCAATCTACTCTTCTTCGAGAAAGGCTCACCGACCAAAGAGATTTGGTACTACGAACATCGCTTACCCGAAGGACAAAAGAGCTACTCAAAGACTAAACCAATTCGCTTCGAGGAGTTCGAACCACTTATGGCGTGGTGGAACGACCGCACGGAGAGCGATGTTGCTTGGCGAGTAGATGTAAAGGATCTAAAAAATTGGGATTTGGATATTAAGAACCCGACCAAAGTAGAAGAGGTTATTGAATATTCGAGCGTTGAGCTGATTGATAAATTGGAGCAGTCATTCATTCGTTGTTCAGAGTTGTTAAACGATTTGAAAGGTGGTTTGTAATGAGTTGGCAACAGGTAAAAATAGGTAGTTTTCTAAAGCGAATAAAGCGACCAGTAAAGGTTGATGCTAATAGTGAATATAAATTAGTAACTATTCGTATTAACCATAATGGCGTGTCACTTAGAGATATGAAACGAGGCTCTGAGCTAAAATCGAATATGTATGAGGTAAAAGAGGGTGATTTTATATTATCTGGAATTGATGCTCGTAATGGTGCTTTTGGAATTATACCAAAAGAGCTTGATGGGGCATTGGTGACTAATGATTTCTGGTATTTTGATATAGATGAATCTGTAATAGATAAACATTTTTTTCTTGAATTAACTTCTACTAATTGGTTTGACGAGATCTGCAAACGAGGTAGTGATGGAACTACACAAAGAATTAGACTACAAAAAGATAAATTCTTCAATCAAATTATTACTTTACCAAAGACGATGGCTTTTCAAAAAGAGTTATTGTCAAAAATCACTAACGTTAAAACAAAACAAATAGAGCTTAGTAATGAGATTAGTTTGCAGAAGGATTACTTAGCTAAGTTGAAACAGTCGATTTTGCAGGATGCAATTTGCGGTAAATTAACCGAAGATTGGCGAGCTGAAAATCCCGATGTAGAACCTGCAAGTGAGCTATTAAAACGCATCAAGGCAGAAAAGGAGCAGATGATAAAAGAGGGCAAAATCCGCAAGGAGAAACCCCTCGAACCAATCACCGAATCAGAGCTCCCATTTGAGATTCCAGACACTTGGCAATGGTGCAGATTAGGCGATTTGTGTAGCAAAACTGGTTCTGGTAGCACTCCAAAGGGTGGCAAAAGTGCTTATCCGTCAAGAGGCATTTACTTTTTACGTTCTCAAAATATCTATAATGATGGAATTACGTTAGATGGTGTTGCGTTTATTTCAGACAAAACACATAAGTCAATGTCAGCAACTCAAGTAAAGCAAGAGGATTTGTTATTGAATATTACTGGTGGATCTATTGGTCGTTGTGCAATGGTACCTAAAGAATTTGAAGAGGCAAATATTAATCAACATGTAGCAATTATCAGATTGATAGACAAAGAAATGGGTAATTTAATTCATTCTGTTATTATCTCAAACTATTTTCAACAGATGATAGTTAAAGCTCAAACAGGTGCAGGACGAGAAGGACTGCCTAAAAACAAAATGGATCAGATTCTCATTCCAATACCTCCACAAAAAGAGCAAAAAATAATTGATGAGATTATCAAGAAAAGTTTAGAAAAGTGCAGTTTAATCGAGGCTCAAATCACCGCCAACGAACTCACCGCCCAAAACCTCCTAAAATCAATATTATCAGAAAACTTTAATAATAACTAACAATAAAGAGATCATTATGGCAACAACACTTAGACCAAAAGACAATGCAGGAGTTCATGGCGGAATAGGCTACGAGTTTCAGAAAATCTGTGCTCTATATTTGTTGCTCGAAGGATATTCTCAGCTCAGAGAACGGGAGTATTTTATCTATTTTGAGCACTATGAAGATTTTGTTTTTTGCTTTACCAATGGTGATGTATTAGAATCAGCAAACCTTTACCAAGCAAAGAAAAGTGGTGAAAAATGGACATTGACCACTGAGTTCAAAAAGACTATTCATTCTATGTGCGAAGACGGAGTTATTGCTAAGGCTGATACAACATTTAACAAGACAACGGAGTATCAGCAATATCTGCATTTTGTTACAAATGCATTGATTGAATTAAAGCGGACAAAAACCAATGTAACCAAAGAGATTAATTCTTTTGAAGAATTGTGCGATGAGGCGAAATCTGAAATTTGCGAACATATCAAGGACGATATCAAAACAAAATTGTGTGCTGCTCAAACAGCGATAGAATTACCCAATAAAATTCAAGTTAAAAATTGGTATGAATCATTGAATCATGATTCAAAAGATACAATTGATACAGAAATAGAATCTAATAGTGTTTTAGCGGAGATTCCTAATCTAAAATTTAGATATGTAGATTTAGGCCAGAAAACAGCGTCTCAGAAAGAGCAGTTAAAAGGAAAATTAGCAACGATATTTAATGATGAAATTGCACATCCAAGTGCAGCTATTGAGACATTATTACTATTGTTTTCAGAAACAGCAACAACCCTTAATCAAGAATGCGTGTCATTTGCAGACGTAAATAAAAGAGTGTCATCAAACAGAATAAATAATTGTTTTGATATATTGACATCAAAATCTAAAGCCATTGAGTATTGGCGCAGTAAAGGTTCTGAAATTTCTCGAAGATTAAATCTTAGAATCAGAGACAAACAGCATTTTGAGTCTGCATTCAGTAATAGTTTTGACTACTTTAAAGATTTAACTAAAGCAGAGCATCAAAAGATACTTACATTTACGAGTGACGCTTACAATGAATCTTTAGCGAATGATATAGAGTCTTTTGTAGGTGAGACATACGACAAATACATTGGTTTACATAGTGTTAGGTTATCTGAATTAGAGATGAAGGCAACAATCTATGCAGCATATTTTGAAAATGAAAAACCATATACAAATGAGTAAAATACTAAAATACAAACAGTTATTTATCTTTTCAGAAAGTCAAAGAAAATGTTTTCATTGTAATTTTGCTGATTCTGTAAATATAATACATGGAGCCAATACATCTGGCAAAAGCACTATAATACAGACCATACTATATATGTTTGGGATTAACGATGTGAAAAAATATATTGACCCAATTTTTACACCCGATTTTATTTTGCGGTTAGATTGTACTGTAACTGAAAACAATAATGAAACACCCATAACGATAATCAGAAATGATGGTTCTATTTTCATAAAGAAAGAGAACGACCCATTGCTGTCTTTTAATGGTGTAACAGGAGATGCTGCGTTTGAACATCGCAGACTTAAAATTTGGTTTAGAGATTTATTGGGCTTTAATCTGATGTTATTGCAAGGAGATGAGTATAAAGAGGCTTCCATTGAAACAATGTTTTTACCTTACTATATCTCCCAGTCAGTTGGTTGGGTATCAATTAGAAAAACATTTGATGGTTTAGATTTTTACAAAAACTTCAAAGAGAACTTTCTCGATTACTATCTTTCAATCAACAATAATGATGATATTTTAGAGAAAATAAAGCTTGAAGATGAGCGAAAAAAATTGAAGTCAAAAAAAGAAGTTCTGGAAAGCACAATCCAAGAAGATACTGAGGTAATTGTGGCTACATTGGAAAGTGATACTCATAAAGACAAATGTACTCAATATATTAATTCATTTAAGGAAAAGGAGACTAAATTAAAAGAACTCAATAGTAATTTTTTAAGTCTGTGTAACGAACTTGAATTTCTCAAAGTAAGATTAAAAACACTCAAAAACATAAAACCTAATTTATTAAAACAAAATCCTATAAGTTCAGGATGTTGCCCTGTATGTCACCAGACTCTACCTTTAACCATTGAAACAGCATATGTTCACTTACAAGATGTTAATGATACTGAATCAGAGTTGTCAAGCATAAAAACAACGATAAAAGCTATTGTAACCAAAATAGATTCTTGCGAAAAGAAAAGAGCTGATCTATCAGAGCAGATAGAAAAAGAGCGAAATGTCTTGAATCAATATTCTGCCAATGAGGTGAATATGGAACGATGGATAAATAATCAGGCAAACGAAATATATGTTTCTAATGTAGAGTCAAGGAAAAACGAAATATTAAAACGGCTTGATGAGATAACAACTGAGTTGAGTACGTTTAAAACTGAGGCAGAAATCAACACACTTCGAAATAATCAAAAAAGAGAATTTAGAAGTAAATTTGAAAATTACATGTCATCATTGGAAATTGAGTATTCAATCTATTCTGGGGAAGATCGTTTTTTTGATTTGTATAAGATTTCTGCACTGCCATATCAAGGTGTAGAGTTATTAAAGGCTATGATGGCATATCATTTTGCTTTTAATCAACAAATCAAGTCTAATAACTCAGTACATAGACTTCCTTTTATGTTAGATGCAATATTCAAAGAAGATATTGATCTGCCTAATAAGAAACTTATACTTTCATTTATACGTAATAACTATCCTAATGACACACAATTAATTTTTAGTATGGCGGATAAAATAGATGGAGATAATCAACTTAAAGCCGCTACTGTCAATGATGAATATTATAATGGTTTAGCGCATTTAATTCATATTTCAGATGATAAACGATCTATTTTAAAAGACTGGGATGAAGAATATGATGAGTTAAAATCAGAAACATTATCGATAATGAATAATTAACGGTGTTGTCTATTCAACAAGAAAGGACATCAACCGATGTCCTTTCTTATTCTTGGATATGTTCAGAGCCTTATTTCTTAGACTCTTCCAATGACGCTTTGCGAAACTCTTTCATAGCCTTTTCAATCTCCAAAGAAG
>ERZ856578.4682-NODE-4682-length-17969-cov-93.825844_pt1 | contig 17969 bp, 16 predicted proteins | sample MGYA00514384_ERZ856578 | MGnify/ENA primary metagenome ERZ856578 (study PRJEB29103, sample SAMN06111958) | human gut metagenome | biome: human gut; feature: ankylosing spondylitis patient; material: healthy_person | host: Homo sapiens | place: China:Hangzhou... | reverse complement strand
TCGAATTTTGTGAAGCGTGTCCGCGATATTATGCGGAACGATGCAGGTATCAACGGTGATGCGCAGCGCATTGAGCAGATTGCATGGATGCTCTTTTTGAAAGTGTACGATGCCAAAGAGAATGATTGGGAGTGGGACGAAAAGGATTACCAGTCAATTATTCCTGAACCCTGCCGCTGGCGTAACTGGGCGCACGATGAAAACGGTAAGGGCATAACGGGCGACACACTGTTGGAATTTATCAACAATACGCTGTTCCCCACTTTGAAAAAGTTACCTGTGGACGCTTCTACGCCCATCAAAAAAGCAATCGTGCAGACTACCTTTGCAGATGCCAACAACTATATGAAAGATGGTGTTTTGCTCCGACAAGTTATCAATGTGATCGATGAGCTTGACCTGAGTGATTATGCAGAAAGTCATGCGTTTGGGGAAATTTACGAAACTATTCTAAAAGAGCTGCAAAGTGCTGGCTCTGCAGGTGAATTTTATACGCCGCGCGCCGTGACTGATTTTATGGCGCAGATGATCGACCCACAAATCGGTGAGGAAATGGCTGATTTTGCCTGCGGCACAGGCGGTTTTATCACCAGCTGGCTGAAAGCTCTGCATAAAAAGGTCAAGACAACAGAGGATGAAGCCCTGTATGCAAACTCCATATACGGCATTGAAAAGAAGCAGTTCCCTTATATGCTTTGCATTACCAATATGCTGCTGCATGACTTGGATGTGCCGCAAGTGTTCCATGATAACACGTTGCTTCGGGATGTTCTGGATTATACCGAAGACGATCAGGTAGACGTTATCTTGATGAACCCTCCCTATGGTGGTTCTGAGAAAAACGATGTTAAAAACCATTTTCCTGCTGACCTTGCCAGCAGCGAAACCGCCGACCTATTTATGTCCGTTATCATGTACCGATTGAAAGAAAATGGCCGTGCAGCTGTCATTCTGCCGGATGGTTTTCTGTTCGGCACAGACAATGCCAAAGTAGCAATCAAAACGAAACTGTTCTCTGAGTTCAATGTCCATACCATCATCCGTATGCCGGGTAGTGTGTTCTCCCCATATACGTCGATTACGACCAACATTTTGTTTTTTGACCATACTGGCCCGACAGAGGAAACCTGGTTTTATCGTCTGGATATGCCGGAAGGCTACAAGCATTTCAGCAAGACCAAGCCCATGAAGCTGGAACACTTTGCTCCTGCGGTAGAATGGTGGAGCGACCGCAAAGAAATTCAGCTGGACGGGTTTGACAAGTCCAAAAAGTATACCGTGCAGGAGATCAAAGACCGCAACTATAATATTGACTTGTGTGGCTATCCGCATGAGGAAGAGGAAATCTTACCGCCCAAAGAGTTGATTCAGCAGTATCAGGAGAAGCGCGCCAGCCTGAACGCAGACATTGACCGAATCCTTGCTCAGATCACGGAGATTCTGGGCATTGACCTTGAAGCACAGGACTGAGCCACATAGATAAGGAAGAAAAAATGACAGGACAGCAACTGAAAAATTCCATTCTGCAAATGGCAGTACAGGGCAAACTTGTTCCGCAAGACCCCAATGACGAGCCTGCTTCTGTGCTGCTGGAACGCATTCGTGCAGAAAAAGAACAGCTTATCAAAGAGGGCAAAATCAAGAAAGAAAAGAATCCATCTGTGATTTTTCGTGGAGCCGATAATTTGCCTTATGAGAAGGTCGGCAAAAATGAGCCTGTCTGCATTGCAGATGAAGTGCCGTTTGACATCCCGGAGAGCTGGGAGTGGGTTACTTTAAAACAGATAGCTGTTACCGCACTAGGTAAAACACTAGATAAATCAAAAAACATTGGTGAATATCGCCCGTATCTATGCAGCATCAATGTTTATTGGACAGGTATTGATTTATCAACCGTAAAACAGGCTCGTTTTGAAGATTCTGAATTATCGAAGTACCAGCTGAACAAGGGAGACTTGCTTATCTGTGAAGGCGGTGATGTTGGCCGTTCTGCTGTATGGGATAGAGATGAAGAAATGTATTATCAGAATGCACTTCATCGTGTCCGCTTTTACGGTAATATCGAGCCACGCTTCTTCCAGTTACTGATGGAAAGCTATAAGGGCGCAAAAATATTGGACAATTATAGCAAAGGAATGACTATAAAACATCTCGTTCAGAATTCACTTAACTCTATTTACTTTCCTTTGCCGCCACTTGCTGAACAAAGGCGCATCGTAGAAAAAATCAAACAGCTTACGCCGTATCTTAAAAAGTATGGTTCAGTTGAAACTACACTGTCAAATCTGAATTTGGCTTTCCCGGATGACTTGAAGAAATCAATTCTTCAATATGCAGTACAAGGCAAGCTCGTTCCCCAAGACCCTGCCGATGAGCCTGCCTCTGTTCTGTTAGAACGTATTCGCACAGAAAAGGAGAAGCTCATTAAAGCCGGAAAAATCAAACGGGATAAGCATGAATCGGTCATTTTCAGACGGGATAATTCTTATTATGAGAAGGTCGATGGAATTGAACGCTGCATCGATGATGAACTGCCATTTGAAATTCCCAAAAGTTGGGAATGGGTACGCTTCTTTTCCGTAGTGGAGATAGCAACAAATCTTGTTTCTCCAGAACGATATTTTGATTATATGCATATTGCTCCTGATAATATTGAAAAATTAACAGGAACTCTCTTGGACTGTCGAACAGTTGCGCAGGATAAAGTCTCAAGTCCTAATCATCTATTTTTCAAAGGACAGATTCTTTACTCTAAAATCCGCCCACTTTTGCGCAAGGCTGTAATTGCTCCCTTTGATGGACTGTGTAGCGCAGATATGTACCCGCTAAAGACTCCAATAAACAAAGAATACCTATTGAGGTATATTTTATCAGACTCGTTTAATGCGCAAGTAGCAACTGCGATGTCAAGTCGAGTTAAAATGCCCAAAATAAATCAAGCGGAGTTGAGCAAAGTGCTAATTCCGGTGCCGCCAATTCAGGAACAAAATCGCATCGTAAATAAAATCAAAGAATTATATATGGCCTTGGTGTGAGATTGTATAAAATCATGGTGAAAGGAGGTCTTTCACTATGATTGAAGAATTTGAAAGACACTTGAGAGGAACAAATCTCTCAGAAAACACTGTAACATCCTATTTGTTTGCTGTGCGGCAGTTTGGGGAACGGCATGATGCCGTCACGAAATGCAATTTGAAAGAGCACAAAGCATGGCTGATTGAGCAGTACAAGCCCAAGACGGTCAATTTGCGAATCCGCGCTATCAACTGCTACCTCGAAAGCATCGGAAAGGATTCATGGAAATTGTCATCCATCAAGGTGCAGCAGAAAGCCTTCCTCGAAAATGTCATTAGCGAAGCAGACTACATCTACTTCAAAAACTGCCTGAAGCGCGATGACAATATGCTTTGGTATTTTGTCATCCGCTTTTTGGCTGCTACGGGTGCGCGCGTCAGCGAGCTGGTACAAATCAAAGTTGAACATATTAGGCTTGGACACCTCGATCTTTATTCTAAAGGTGGAAAGCTGCGCCGCATCTACATTCCCAAATCATTGCAAGAGGAAGCCATTGTCTGGTTGGAAGAAAAGCAACAAGACAGCGGCTTTATCTTTTTGAATCGTTTCGGTGAACGAATCACTACAAGAGGTATTTCTGGACAGCTGAAAAAGCTGGCGATAAAGTATGGCATTGATCCTGCGGTGGTCTATCCCCATTCTTTCAGGCATCGGTTTGCAAAAAGCTTTTTGGAGCGGTGCAGCGACATTGCATTCCTTGCAGACCTGATGGGGCATGAAAGCATTGAAACGACGCGAATTTATTTGCGCAAAACTGCAACCGAACAGAGAACTTTGGTGGATAATATCGTAGACTGGTAAAAAATGAGGGTGCATTTTTAATTATGCACCCTCATTTCTATAGTTTCTTCATCTGACTAAATATTACTGCAATTTGTTCAACAATCCGTGTCTGTTCGTTAAGTGGTGGTAACGGAATTAAAAGTTTCTCTATTCGAGCTATCGCCAATTTGGGCTGTCCAACTTTTGTTGTCACTTCGGCAATTTGATTTTGTATAAACGATGACTGAAGTAAGAATATCATCCAATCCTGATTGAGCGACGAAAAGACAAGTCGATCTGCATTTTCTGTTAAATTTGCACCATCCAATTCCGGGGGAATTTTCCCAATTCGCCCGATTGTACCAGCAACTGTAATAAACACATCTTCTTTTTTTATTATGTATTTTGATATACTGTTAAATATATCTTCTGGAACATATAATAGTCCATTTTGAATTACAGTTCCATCTTTCATATCAGAAACGCGGATATAAACATGTCCTGTATTCTCAGCGGTCAATTTTCTGCCTGCGGGGATTCGTTTTCCTCCAAGTACTTTTGCGATTGTTGATAATCTTGTCCATTCCCAGCTTTTGGGAATCTCAAACGGCAACTCATCATCGATGCAACGTTCAATTCCATCGACCTGCTCATAATAAGAATTATCTCGTCTGAAAATGACAGATTCATGCTTATCCCGTTTGATTTTTCCAGCTTTAATGAGCTGCTCTTTTTCTGCACGAATGCGTTCCAGCAGCACAGGAGCAGGCTCGACAGGAACAGCGTGAGCGTCAACCGAAACGCAAGAAGCGCAGCTATGATATGAGCCTGTAAATCAGCAGGGTCTTCCACCCCACACCCCGGAATCCAGCCGGATGTGCAAGTCCACAGAGGACTTTCCCATTCGGCAGGGACTTTTGAAAATAAGAAGGAGGCCAACTTTCAAGAACAACAATTTATTTGAAGCCGTAAAGCTGAATATTACTGCCCGACAAGCCGCAGAAACCTATGGTTTTCGTCCAAACCGCAGCAGCATGATTTGCTGTCCATTCCATGCAGACCGCAATCCCAGCATGAAAGTGGATTTTCGATTTCACTGTTTTGGCTGTGGAGCGGATGGTGATGTAATCGACCTCACCGCAAAACTGTTTCAACTGTCCCTGCTACAAGCGGCTGAAAAGCTGGCTACAGATTTTGGGCTTTCTGCAACAGGCAATTCTCCACGATTCCTCTGCAAACCCGTGGAAAAGCCACTAAGCCCGAAAGAACAACTTTACAAAATCTTGTGCAGCTATCGTTCTCTGCTAGCAAATTGGCGCATGGCCTATGCACCCAAAAATCCAGAAGCATCCCTGCATCCTTGTTTTGTAGCAAGTCTACACTATGCAGACCGTGTGCAATATCTGCTGGATATTCTTTTGCAGGAAAGTCCAAATGAAAAGCAACAACTATTGAACGGAAAGGAAGTGACCGCCCTTGGAAAAGCAATCGAACGATGCAAGGAAACCGAAGATGCAGCATAGTGCACCCGCCCGAAACTGGGTGGGTGACAACGGGAAAATCATTGAACCATTGTTCGCAGATTACTTTTTGAGCCAGCACCCCATGCGCTGCTTTCAAGGCAGGCTGTTCACGGTGGATGGCATGGTAGAGGATGAAGCCCCATTGAAGAAAGAAATCTATGAGCAGATTCGCTATTACGCTACCACCAGCGTAGCACGACGTATTGAACATATCATGCAGGCCATCAAGTTGGCCTGCGCATCCGAGCCGCCGGAGATTCAGACAGACCGCATCCATGTCCGAAACGGCACATACTTTGTGGACGGTCACTTTACCCCTGAAAAAGAATACTGCATGAACCGACTGCCCATCTCCTATGTGCCAGAAGCACCAGCACCGACACGCTGGCTGCAATTTCTGAATGAGCTGCTGTACGAAGAAGATATTCCGGCCTTACAAGAATACATTGGCTATTGCCTGCTGCCTGTTACCAAAGTGCAGAAAATGCTGCTGATGGTCGGCAAGGGCGGTGAGGGAAAATCCAGAATCGGGCTGATTCTTCGAGAATTGTTCGGCAGCAGTATGTACACAGGCAGTCTGCAAAAGGTAGAAACCAACCGCTTTGCCCGTGCAGACTTGGAGTACAAGCTGCTTTTGGTGGACGATGACATGAAAACCGAGGCCCTGCCGCAGACGAACAACATCAAGACCCTTGTTACACTGGAAGATAAAATCGACATTGAGCGCAAAGGCCAGCAGAGTGTGCAGGGTACGCTGTATGTTCGGTTTGCCTGCTTCGGGAATGGCAGCTTACACGCACTCTATGACAAGTCCAACGGTTTCTATCGCCGCCAGCTGTTGCTCACCACTAAGGAAAAGCCCGTTGGCCGGGTGGATGATCCTTTTCTCATTGACAAGATGCGGAACGAAAAAGAAGATATCCTGCTTTGGGCGTTGGAAGGGCTGCATCGGCTGATTCGGAACAACTATCGGTTTACCATCAGCGAACGCATCGCCGCGAATCTGAAAGAAGCGATGGAGCAGGGCAACAATATCCTGGGCTTTCTCAAATCCGAGGGCTATTTTGAAATTCGGCAGGGGGCCAAGTGCAAATCCACGGATTTCTATAAAGTCTATGAACGCTGGTGTCTGGATAACCTGGAAAAGCCGCTGGCCGCATCCACCTTTATCCACCACCTGAAAGACAATCAGAAAAGTCTGGGCATTGTCTATGATGATAAGTGCATCGGCACAAACCGGGGTTTTCACAATGTGGATATTGCCCTGTTTCTCCCGGTGGATGTTCCAAGCCCATGGGATTAAAAAATAGAATCAACTTGAAAAAACCTGCTCAGCCTGCTCACAGTACGCAGAAGGTGCAAGATGAGCAGAGTGAGCAGGCAATTTTGAACTTACATCAAAAATAAAACATGGAGGTTTTGCTTATGGGTTACGCCCGAAAGGACGTTGAAAGAACAAAAATGAACGCGAAAAAGTTTGTCCGCTATCAGGAAGGGGCTGAAAAATACAGCCTTGGTCTGACAAAATTTCAGGAGTTGGCGAAGGAAGCCAAAGCCGTTTATAAAATCGACAAGGTGACGTTGGTCAACTGCGAGATTTTCGAGCGGTATCTGGAATCCTTCCGTATTGCATAAAAATAGGCCGGAGGAAAATCCCCCGGCCCCAGACCGCCCACAGTATTGCGCTGCAGAGCAGCTCGTGGGAGAAGTCACCTTTATTCTATGCAAAATCAGAGCTTTTCTTTCCAGTCATCCCGGAAGCCGTAATAATCCATTCGCACAAACGGATATTTTTCCGTCAGAGCAATGACGGCTTCCTTCATTTCCGCAAAGTTCTCAGCAGGCAGAAGCCTTCTCATGATGAGGAAGAACCCGAAGAAATGGGAATTATCCATTGTGCCATCTTCCCGGCGGATCAGCAACGCCTGTTCTTTTTTGTTGAGGGAAGGCTTTTGCTCAAAGAGACGATTGTAAATGCGGCTCCCGTGTGCGCAAAGATTGCGGATGATCGTCATGCTGTGCATATACTGCCCCAGAATTTCTGGGCCGCGATTCATAGTAAGCCCGAACCGATGGGCAATTGTTTCTTTGAGCGGACGTTCGGAAATGGAATACAGGAAAGAGATGTCGGAGATCGTCAGCAAATCAACGTAGGCCCAGAGAGGAATCTCTTGGTGCAGATCGTTGATGAAGTGCTTTAAGTAGGCTTCGTGGGCCAGCCGCTGACGCTTCTGCTGGTTGGCTTTTTCGATGATTTCTTCATGTTTTGCCTGATTGGAGAAATTTGCGGTATCCAGATAGCCCAGCGGCCCATATACCTTTGTAAATTCATAGGCATAGATGGACTTCATCTGCACCTCAATGGTTTCGATATGGTGCAGGATGATATGACGGAACTCGTGGTCGAAATTGTAAATGTCCTCGATATTTTGGAACGTGGCAGACTTCGCAAAAACATCATTCTTGCGGAGCGTCAGAGAATAGCCGCTGACACGGTAATAATTGTTCCGCAGCAGAAAATCCTTTGCCTCGGTTTCATCCTCGATGGTAAGGCCGCGTGAACGAAGAATCTCGATTTGTTCGTCTATCGTTTTGAAGTCCTTGTCTGCCATGAAAAATCTCCTTTATAAGCAAAACGCCCCCAAGTGTGCATACGCTATGCGCAGAGGCCTGGGGGAGTTGTTACCATTATAATAGCAAATCAAGGACAAAATGTCAATGAGCAGAGTGTGAACTTTCGATTTTTCGTAAAAATTTTCAAGAAGGGCTTTTTGCAGCTTGACTTCCTGTCACACGGAAAGTATACTGGTGCTGTGGAGGTATGAGAGCAGCTATGGCAAAGATTGGACGACCAAAATCCGAAAATGCAAAAAAGAAAACCTTGAGCATTCGGGTGGAGGATGCCCTGTATGAGCGTATCTGCAATTATGCCGAACAACATCAACTGACTGTAACAGAAGTTGTCTTGCAGGGGCTGGACAAGGTTTTGTCCGACCTTAAATAGTATCAAGCCCTTCTTCTTTCGGGAAGGAGAATTGATATGGCAACGACACGAAAAGACCTGCGGGGGCGTATCTTGCGAAAAGGCGAGATGCAGCGCAGCTCCGATAAGCGGTATGCGTATTCTTACACGGACCCGCTGGGACGGCGCAAATACATCTACGCAAATGACCTTGTGACCCTTCGGGAGAAGGAAGCGCAGCTAACTAAAGACCAGATGGACGGTCTAGATATTTACGTTGCAGGCAAAGCAACGGTCAATTTTGTGTTTGACCGCTATATGAGCCTGAAAACGAATCTACGCCAGACCACCCGGAGCAACTATCTTTATATGTATGACCGCTTTATCCGTGATACCTTCGGCAAGAAGAAAATTGCGGAGATACGGTATTCAGACGTGTTGCAGTTTTACAATTATCTGCTGGACAAGCAGGGCTTGCAGACGAACACGCTCGAAAGCGTTCACACGCTGCTGCATCCCACCTTTCAGCTGGCGGTTCGGGATGAAATCGTCCGCAAGAATCCCACGGATGGTGTGATGGCAGAGATCAAGAAAAGCTCCGAGCGGACCACCGGTGTGCGCCATGCCCTGACGATTCCGCAGCAACGGGCGTTCATGGAGCATATCGCCAATCATCCGGTCTACTGCCACTGGTGGCCGTTGTTCACGGTACTGCTGGGAACAGGCTGCCGCATTGGTGAAGCGTTGGGCTTGCGCTGGGATGATCTGGACTATGAGCGGCGTACTATCAGCATCAATCACAGTCTGGTCTATTACCCGGTGGGCGAAAGCCGCAATTCGATTCTGCACATCTCAAAGCCTAAAACGGAAGCAGGCGTTCGGACGATTCCGATGCTTGATACCGTAAAGGATGCCTTTGAAATGCTGCATGAGGAGCAGAAAGAATCCGGCTGGAACGATGTGGAGATTGATGGTATGACAGGCTTCATCTTCTGCAATCGCTTTGGCAACGTCCCGAATCCGCAATCTGTGAACCGCGCCATCAAGCGCATTATTGCAGACTACAACGCAGGCGAGGAAGTAGAAGCAAAGAAGCAGCATCGCGAAGCGGTTCTGCTGCCGGACTTTTCGGCACATCATCTGCGGCACACGTTCTGCACAAGGCTTTGCGAGAAAGAGACCAACCTGAAGGTCATCCAATCGGTCATGGGGCATAAGGATATTCAGACCACGATGGACATTTATGCCGAAGCGACTGAGGAGAAAAAACAGGAATCATTTGAGCGTTTGGCTGCTACACTGGATATTTTTTGATAGCAAAGAAGGGCTCTTACTGAGCGTTTTGTCTGACAGCAAAATTCTTCCAAGGACAGCAAATTGACAGCAAAACTACGAGAATGACGGCGAATCACGAAGGATTATGAATACCGGGAATGCAAGTAAAAACGCGATTGTGAAGCATCACGAAGCGTTGTAAATCGGTTCCGGAAAGTATCCCCACCATGAAGCCGATTGAGCAGTAAACTAGAATGAAGCTATGGGTCGGTGCAATCGCTGCACCAACCCATAAAACAGAACCCGGCAGGTATGTCATCATAAGATGGCATACCTGCCGGGTTTCCTTTTGCCGCTTTTGCGCATTGCAGGCGCCCTCTGTACAAAAAAGTTCGCCGCTCCTTTGTTTTTACTTCAGCAGCAGCGGCAGAAAGCTGGTGCCGTTTTCCGGTGCCTTGCTGTGGAAATAGTCCGCAGCGGTCGCACCGACATCGCTGAGGGTCTTGCGGATCCCGATATTCTTGGGGGTGGAGTGGGCGCTGTGGATCATCAGCGGCACCATCTCACGGGTGTGGTGCGGGTGTCCGATGGTCGGGTCGTTGCCGTGGTCCGCCTGCACGATGAGGATATCGTCCTCGCCCAGGGCGTCGCGGATCTTGCCGATCCATTCGTCCGCCACCCGCAGGCGGTCTGCGTAGGCTGCGACATTCTCCCGGTGGCCGCACAGGTCCGTTTCCTGCACGTTGGTGCAGATGAACGCAGTCTCCTGCTCCTTTACGATCTCCAGGGTGCGCTGCAGCACGCTGGCCGTGTCCACCATGGGGATGCTGGTGCCGTAATTGTTCGTGACCACGTCGGCCACCTTGCCCAGCAGGAACACCGGCAGGCCGCTCTTGCCCAAAATCGTCGGGATCTGCACCTCCGGGTCAACGCCGTAGCCCATGTGGATGCAATGGTAGTCGTTGTTGTAAACGCCGCTGGCCGGGGCATTCACGCCGATGTAATCGCCGTGTTCCTCAATGGCATCCAGCAGGTTCTGCAGGTGCACGCCGCGCCCGCCGAAGGTGATGACGCGGGGCACGACCGACACGCTGCGCACCAGATGACCGATCTTGAGCTCTTCCTCAAAATCAAGGTCGTCGATGGCCGCCGTGACGTTGAAGGCCTGACCCGGATCGCATTCCACGTTGTCGGCCACGGTGCAGGCCTCGTTGACGATCAGCAGGCGCTTGCCGGATGTTCCGGTGTAATACCGGACATGGTAACCCGCATCCTCCAGCGTCTTTTTGATAAGCTCGATCTTATTGCAGATCGGCTCGCCGAAGGGCTTTGCCGGGCGGGTGCCCATGATCTCCTGATGGCCGAAGAAGGTGTCCGCACCATCGTGCATCAGCTCGGCACGGCCGAACGTTGCATCCGTCGCAAACGGCAGGCCGGGGAACTCCCGCCCCACGATGTTCGCCAGACCAAGGCTTGCCAGATTGGGCAGCTTCAGGTCCGGCGTGCGCTCAAAGATATGCACGCAGGTGTTGGCACCGCAGTCCGCAGGGCGCACCTGCGGCACATCCGGCATTGCGCCCACACCAAAACCATCCAGAACGATTACAACAAACTTTCCCATTGCGAATTATCCTTTCTGTCATTCCCGGACCGGTTCTCCCAGCGCAGAGTACAGGCCCGCCAGCTCCGGCTTGCCGGAGGACAGCCCTTTGACCACTGCCACCCGGCTCCGGGTCACAAAGAACTGTGTCCGGAACGCCATGACCGCCGCAGCCGAGACCGGACAGTTCTGCTGCAGTTCAAAATGATAGTCGATGCTGGAGTCGTCCGGCGGCAGCACCGGCACGACCTTTGCATTTTCCGGCGTCGTGCCCACCAGGGCGTTCTTCATATGGCCGCGGCGGTAATGCCCGCCGCCGTAGCAGTACGCCTTATCGCCCAGATTGTGGCTGACCTCCGAAACATACAGGTATCCGGGGCGCTCCTCGGCATCCGGGTGGCCGGCATGATACGGTGTCGTTCCGGTCAGGCCGTGTCCCGGTTCCCCGTGGGTGCCGCCTGCCGCCGCGATCATCGGGATGCTGTGGGTGCAGGTGGCACTGGGCGTATTGAGCATCAGGTCCCGGTAGCCGCGGGCGCGCAGCATTTCGGCTGCGGTCTGCACGGTCCGGAGGTTGGGCATGGGCAGGATGTCCTGTGCCGCTTCGTCGTACAAAAAGCAAGGGAAGCTGCACACGCCGCCCACCTCCACGTTCGGCATCGCCTCGATCGCACGCACTGCGCTGTCCAGTTCCTGCAATTCAAAGCCGCCGTACTGCCCGGAATACAGCATGTCGCCTTCTCCCAGAACACGGAGCATCAGCTTCTGGTGCAGGCCCAGCTCGGTGCAGACTGCGCTGATCTCGCGGGCTTTTTCCAGCGTGTACACCGTTACGATCACCGGCTTTGCGCGGAGGATCTTTTTCAGGGCCGCCCGGGGGATCTGGACCAGATGCCCTACGTTGCCGAGGGGGATCTGATTTTCCACCATCGTCAGCGCCTCGCGGAAGTCCACGCACACAGCGCCCACATATCCCATGTCGGTCAGCGCACGGGCGATCAGGGGGTTGCGTCCGATCTGCTTGAGCATGAAAAAGTTCTGCACGCCGTTTGCGTCGCCTGCCTGTTTGATGCTGCGGGCATTTTCCAGGATCGTGTCGTAATCCAGCAGATAGGTGTCCGGCAGGATCACGCCATTCTGCTGCCATTCAATGCCCAGACGCACCAACGGCTGGTTGCGCTCCATTACGGTCTTTAAAAACACAGGGCATCTCTCCTTTTCCTCTCGTTTTTTCAGCGGTTCAGTTTTCCTCGACCTGCTCCATGCAGCTGCGCAGGATGCGGATGATGGTGTCCGGGCCGCTGCGCATGGGGTTGATGCGGATCATCCGGTGTTCAATGGTCGGGTCCTGCGCACGGAACGTTCCACTGACACGGTAGATCATGGGGGCAAACTCGTATTTGCTCTCGCTGCCCACCGGATGCGGCGCTGCGCCGAACTTCGGGGCAGCGTCCAGAATTTTTTCGGCGATCTCCTGATCAAACTCCACCAGCAGCACCTTGCTCTGCGCGTTTGCCAGGAACGCCTGCCGCACATGGGGGACCTCGCCGGCGTTCAGGCGACGGACCAGCTCCTCGTTGACCTCGCTTTGGATGGCGAGCGCCACCGGCGCATAGATCAGGCCGCGCAGGGCCTCCATGGCTTCGTGTCCCTGCACCTGACTGCCGCCGGAATACTGCATCTTGTAGATGCGGTCGATCAGCTCCTTGCTGCCGATCACTGCACCGACGCCCTCCGGACCAAGGATCTTGAAGCAGGAGAAGGTGGACAGGTCGGCCCCCGCCTGGCAGCCGATGGCGTCCACTTTCAGGGCGGCGTAGTTGTCATCGGTCACCACCGGGATGCCCGGCAGCGCAGCCTTGATGGCTGCGATCACGGCCTTGTAGTCGTAGCGGTCCTCCGGCTTCTGCCGGGTCAGCTGCACCAGGGCACCGCGGATCTCGTCCTTGTGCTGCGCACAGACGGCCTTGAGCTGTTCCAGATCGTTGAAGTCCGCGCGGATGGGGTTCAGCCCCATGGCGTCGATGGTCACCTGCGTCGTCGTATAGATGGGCGAGGTGTGCACCAGAATGGCATCCCCCGGTTTCAGGCAGGCGGTCAGAGCCCAGCGGATCGCGCCCGTGCCGGAGCCGCGCACAAGCAGCGCCGCCGGAGCATCAAAGGTGTCGGCAAAGACCTTTTCCACCTTTACCGTGCAGCGGGGCTTGTTCAGCCCTTTCACCACGCCGAGGTCGCCCAGCGAGAGGACTTCCTCTCCCTGAAAATTGCGGGTCACTGCGTCAATGACCTTGAACTGGAGCTGTTTTGCCTGTTCCAGCGAGATAGAATGCAGGGGATAGGTTTTCATTGTCAATTCCTCGAATCCTTGTTATTTCTGTCCTTTGTAGATGCGCAGTGCATTGCGGTACAGCAGGTTCTCCCATGCGCGGTCCGGCACGCCTGCCTCGCTTGCCAGCGGAGCAAAGGTGTCCAGCAGGTAGCTGTAGCCCACACCGCCCCGGTCTGCAAAGTTGCTGCGGCGGGTGATGTCCATGCTCATGACGATCTGCGTGTCGTACCCTTCCGCACAAAGGCGGCTGAGCCAGTCTGCACGGGAGACATCGGGCTGATAGTTGCACTTGCCGATGGTGTCGAACGCAATGTTGACCCCCTGATCCAGCAGGCGCTTCATGTAATCCAGATCGGCCGACAGGTCGATGTGGCTCAGCACCACCCGGCTCAGGTCAACACCAAAGCTCTTGAAGATCTCCAGCTGCTCCAGGCCGCGCGTGCCCAGCGTTGTGTGGGTGCAGATGGGTGCCCCCGTTTCTGCATGGGCGCGGGATGCCGCACGGAACACCTTGGCCTCCGTCTCGGTGATGTCCTTCGAGGTGCCGATCTCGCCGATGACGGTCGCCCGGACACCGGTGCCTTCAATGCCCTCGGTCAGTTCCTTCACCATGATGTCACACAGCTGCTGTTCGGTCAGCGTATAGCACTCCGGCGGGAGAAAAGGCTCCTTGTAGTAGCCCGTCGCGTGGGTGATCTCCACCCCCGCCTGTGCAGCCATTTTCTGCACATAGGCCACGTTCCGGCCCATCCCGCGGTTGGTCTGGTCGATGATGCCGACCACACCGTGTTCCGCCAGCCGCCGGTACTCCGCCGCGGTCGCGTCAAAATCATCCAGCCTGCAGTCGATGTTCTTCTTCGGGCCGGACAGGTCGATCGTCGTATGCTCGTGCGCATACAGAATCTTTTCAGGCAGTTTCAAAAGGATTCGCCTCCTGTATTGTTTCTTAACCAGAGCCGCTTCCCGACGCAGGCCGGGAGGCGCTCATTTTATCCGGGGATCAGGCGGCAGGGGTGTACAGAGACAGCAGGAACAGCACGTTTGCGATCAGGCCGACCAGGATCGCGCCCAGAGGACCGACCGCCATGGAGACCAGAGGCTTCTTGCTGCACTTGTTGATGCACCAGAATGCCACGATGATGAACAGACCCGTCGTGGGCATGATTGCCTGAGCAGCCAGGATGCCGCCGATCAGCAGGGCGATGTCGATGACGTAGCTCATAGCGGTACGGATGTTGTCGCCGCAGCGCTTGATGCCGGGGAACTTGTCCAGACCCTTTGCGATGACGTTCAGCAGCAGGATCTCCACGCAGATGCAGGCTGCACCGGCGATCAGGGCGATAAAGGGGTTGGGGATCAGCAGACCGATCACAAAGACGAAGGTCATGCCGGCCGGAGCGTAGACGCCGGTGGTGATGGCGGTGGTGGCAACCAGCGGGATAAAGCCGATGGCACGGGCCAGAGCGGTCAGACCTGCGTTGACGCGGTCACCCTCGGCCAGCAGGCCCAGGCTGATGGGGTCACCGGCCATGATGCTCATGCTGGTGCCTGCTGCGATCAGGCCGCCCATGAGGGCCAGAATCGGCATATACTTGCGGATTCGTGCGACCTTGTCGGCAAAGATCTGGGTCAGCATTTCGTTGGAGTTCTGGTCGTTGCCTTCCTTATCCATGGCAGCGAACACCAGCATGATGATCATACCGGCCAGCAGGGCCATACCGTCCTTGTTCAGGCTGATCGTGTGCTCGGCGTCCAGTGCGATTTTGCCGTAGGTCTCAACGATCTGACGGACCAGCAGGGTCACAATGGCGGTGATGATGCCCTTGGCAGCGCCGAACTGCAGGGCAACCGTCACAGCCGGGAAGATGGCGAAGGCCAGCGTGATACCGGCAGAGACCTGGCCCAGGCTGCCCAGGAAGTTGACCGGCAGCAGGTTGAACAGGTCGATGATCACCTGCAGGCCGAACAGCAGGGCCACGCCGTACACAGCGCCGATGACGCCGGAAGCGATCATGCCCTTTTTGGTGTCCGGGCACCAGGTACCGACGATGTCGGTGGTGAGCAGGATGCAGTGGATCAGGATGATGCTTGCGGCAATGGACGTGGGCAGGCCGTAGCCGATGACCAGACCAAAGCCGATGGCAAAGCTGGTGGCTGCCAGAGCCTTGCGGTCCATGCGCTTTTCCAGATACTCCGGCAGGACCGGGCGCAGGCCGTCGTTGAACACGGCGATGCTCTGGTTTGCCAGGATCGATGCCAACGCACCAACTGCCGCGATGATAACGTAGCGCAGAATGGTTTCCATATGTAATCCTCCTTATTTGACGATCCGGATCAGAAGCCCAGACCCTTGAGAATGATCGGCACGACCTTTTCGATGTGCTGATCCGTAAAGCCGTATGCCTTCTTGCCGGCCTTGACCTGTGCCAGGATCTCGTCCTCGCTCAGCATTTTGCCCGGCATGGACACCGTTGCGCACTGGTTCATGCCCAGCAGGGCAATGGCCATTGCCAGCGCACCGCCGCCGCCCGTCTTGCAGGCGCCGAAGTAGTAATCTGCCTGCCCGGTCTTGACCGCCATTGCCGCCGCAATGTCATCCTTGATCTCCACCGAGGCACGGTCGCCTACAACACCCTTGATGGTGTCATAAACCTTCTGCTTGTCGATCTGGCCGCCTACTACGATTTTCATAAGCTAGCCCTCCTTTCTGATGTGGGTTTTATGCAAATGCTGTCACAATTGTGCCAGCACGACCCCGATGTGCATGGTCAGGAACTTCTGCTCGTCCTCCGGCAGGTCCGGCAGGATCTCCCGCACCAGCGCCTGCGTTGCTTCCAGTGCCTTGGGGAAGGTAGGCTCCTGGCTGGTCTCTTCGTAGACCTCCTCGTCCAGCGGCTCCACCGGCTCTCCGCGGTGGATGCGCCCCAGCGCAGCGCACAGGTGTGTGATCATGGCGGAGGCGTTTTCTTCGGTCAATGTCAGACCGTATTTCTCCTGAAAAAAGCGGATCACGTCCTGTACCTTCCGGTAATCCTCCTCGGACAGCATCCCTGCCTGGTGCAGGATCGTTAATCTCGGTTCAAAATCCATCTCTGACATCTCCCAATGATTTTTTGTTTTGCTTACAGCCAGGCGCCGATCTTGTCGGCCAGCGTCTCAGCCGGTGCTTCGGTCCCAAAAATGTTCCAGACCAGCTCACAGATCTCGCCGCAGCAGCTGTAGGGACTGTAGTAGGACATGGAGTTAGGCTTGAAGCCAACGTTCTGCTTGTTGGTCAGGAACACCACTGCGGTCTTGTTGGTCTTGTTCATGACCACATGGGTGCCGGTAAAGCCTGCGTGGCCAAAGGCGTCGTAGTGGCGGTCGCCGCGGCCCATGAACGAGGAGCCCCGCTCAAAGCCCAGCCCGCGGAACGGCTTGCCGTTCTGCTCGCTGGTGAACTCGTCGATGACTTCCTTCTTGTAAAGGCGGACGCCCTTGTAGATGCCGCCGTTCAGCATGGCCTGGCACAGCACGGCCAGATCTTCCGCGTCGGAGTACAGGCCCGCGTGACCGGCCACGCCGCCGTTTGCCATCCATGCATTGCCGTCGTTGCACTCGCCCTGCAGGGTGTAGTTGCGCCAGCCGGTGAAGGTGCGGAACGCGTCCAGATCGGCGGTGCAGTCGTAGCCAAAGCCCGGGTAGTCGATCTCGTCCACCATGGCATACTCATACGGGTTGCCGAAGGAGGTGGCCGCCACATCCTCGGTGGTAAAGCCGTTGGCCAGCGGCAGATAGGTGGTGCGCTTCAGCCCCAGAGGCTTGTAGATCTCGTTCTTGACGTATTCGTCCATCGAGCGCCCGGTGATCCGCTCCACCAGGAAGCCCAGCATCTGGAAGCCCAGGTCGCTGTACTTTTCCTCGCCGGGGGCGAACATCAGCTCACAGTTGCAGATGTAATCCAGCACCTTGGCCTTGTCCTTCTCGATGTAGAGGAACATCGCCTTCCACTGCGGCAGACCGGAGGTGTGGGTCAGCAGCTGATGCACGGTGACGTTTTCCTTCCCGTTCTTGGCAAACTCCGGAATGTAGCTTGCTACCGTGGCATTCAGGTCGATCTTGCCCTCGCTGTACAGTTTCATGATGGACTGTGTCGTGGCCATGATCTTGGTGCAGGATGCCATGTCGAACATGGTATCCATCTGCATGGGGCGGGGATCGTCCAGCCGCACGCCCATGTCGTTGAGCATTGCGTAGCCGTATGCCTTTTCATACACGATCTTGCCGCCGCGTGCCACCACGATCGTTGCGCCGGGGAAATATCCCTGTCCCATGTAGTTTTCCACAATGTCGTCGATGGCCGTCAGGCGGTCATCGGTCCGGACGTGCATTGCAGACCGGGGGAAGCAGTTCTCCGCCTGCTCCGGGCTGGCACACCCCATAAAGGCAGAGGCAGCTGCCAGT
>ERZ856578.4678-NODE-4678-length-18000-cov-6.199632_pt1 | contig 18000 bp, 25 predicted proteins | sample MGYA00514384_ERZ856578 | MGnify/ENA primary metagenome ERZ856578 (study PRJEB29103, sample SAMN06111958) | human gut metagenome | biome: human gut; feature: ankylosing spondylitis patient; material: healthy_person | host: Homo sapiens | place: China:Hangzhou... | reverse complement strand
AATAAACCAGAGGAACTTTTCGAGGTAGTGAATGATGCTTTGAACCAGGAGAATTTCGATGAAAAATCACCGATTTCTATGGTTAAGGAATAGGACAACTGACAACAGAAAATGCGAAAAAGCCCGTAATATCAAGGAAAAACGCACCATAGAGATGTTTAGTACGGTTTAAAGGCAGCAAGAAGAGCTCCTCAGTTCTCAAAGAGATAATTACTTTATTTCAAAAGAATATTTCAAAACCCCAGAAACTCAGTTTTTTCTGGGGTTTTTCTTTTTGTCCGTTTTTATGAAATTTTGTCTGTTAGTAACAAGTTAGTAACAAGTTAGTAACAAAAATCAATAGCTTTTTCAAAACTATTATATTCTATTAATTGCGTCAAGTTTAGTATTAAGGTCAAGATGCGTATAAACAGCTTGTGTAACATTTTGTCCTTTATGACCAACTATTTTTTGTATTATTCTTTCATCAACACCTGCTTCTGTCAACAACGATACACAAGTGTGTCTTGTACAATGCGGAGTATATTTTTCTAAAGATAAACTATTCATTAATGGTATCCAATATGAATCATAATAATTACGATATGTAAAAGGTTGTTCATCTGGTGTACAAATTAAATAATCACATTTTTTCTGCATCCAGTGTTCAAAAAAAGGAACGATTTTTTCTGCTATTGGAACCTCTCTAATACCTGCATCAGTTTTTGATTCTTTTACATAAAACCATCTATCCTCTAAATGAACATCTGCCTTTTTCAAATCAAGCATTTCACCTATTCTAACACCAGTATATATAAGCATAAGAATAACAGATAAATACTCATTTGATTTTTCAGCAGACCATAAACTCTTAATTGCTTTTTTAGTAAAAGGTTTTCTATCATAAGCATTTGGGTTTCCGGGTTTACTTATGTCAACATATCTAACCATATCTCTTTTATCCGGTGCAACAATTTCATTAATAATCGCATAATCATACATAAGACCAAATAATATTTTAAGTTTTTTCAATGTTGGTGTATTTTTTCCTGATTCGTCCACAACTTTTTGCAAATGAGCTAGTTTTATATCAACAAATTTCATATCTTTTATTTTGTCACAAAGTTTATATGATGCTTTATAACCTTTAACATTAGATTCAGAAACTTTTTCAAAATGAATTTCTGACCATTTTTCATATACTTCTTTAAAAGTTATTGTGTTGATATGTAAATCATAAGGGTCCTCATTAAATGCTGCAAGTGCTTGAAGTGCTTCTGTCCTACTTTCATAATATCCTATAAATTTATAAACAGGATATGATTTCATCTTTTCAGGTACTTGTTTCCAACCAACTGTCTTTCGTGCTGCCCAAGGTTTTCTTCTTTTCCCTGATAACTTGTAAACTGAACCATAAGAATTTGGTAATTTCATTTATTTCATCCTTTCTTTTTTGCGGATGAAATGGTATAATTATATTGGTGATATTGGTAACCATTTCATCCATCCGATTTGGTTTCCATCCTGACCTCTGATTGTTGGTAGCAATCGGAGGTCTTTTTTTATAGCAAATACCCAAAATGGGAATGTGCTTACAAATTTAAAAGTTCAACATAGTCATAAATCTTGAACCGCCTGAAAGGCTGTAATTTACTAGGTTTTTTAAATAAGCGGTTCAAGATGTACGGTTCTATATATATTATAGATATTTTTTAGAGAAATATAAAATTTTAATGATTTTATATTTTAATATATCCTTAACTTAAAAACATCTTGAACCATCTTGAACCACCGCATAAAATCAAGGGTCACATCTTGAACCGTATCTTGAACCGTATCTTGAACTAACTTAAATATCTTGAACTTTTATTGAAATTCACATATAAAATATTATTTATGCGTTTTTCAACATAGTAGAATCTTTTTGAATGTACTTTGGAAGTTGTGTCATGTCTGTCATATTTTCCAAGACTTTCTGTTGCCCAGTCTGATTCATTTCACAGAACATTTCCAAGACCTTCACAGCACCCCTTCCAAAATTCTTCTGAACTAGTTCCAGGATATTTTCTTTTTTCAGTTATCTTATTCACAGGTATATTTAAGGGTTTTCCCAGTTCTTCTTGTGATATACCCATTTCTTTTCTTAATTGTTTGATGTATGTTCCCATTGTCATAAGGTCACATCCTTTCTAATACCTCTGACGATTTTCAACAACTTTCCCTATAATTGTGATAGGTTTTTCAATAATGTCTTTATTTGAATATTTTATTGGTTCATAGGCAGGATTGAAAGAAATTAAACTGATGCCTTCTTGGTGTTTCATTAATTTCTTACAAGTTGCAGAATCACCATTGATTAAAACAATAACTATATCACCGCTGTCAGCATCATCCTGTCTGCGAACGATAACGGTATCACCTTTCATGATTCTTGGTGACATACTATCACCATTTATTCTTAAACCAAAGAATTCACCAGTAGATGCAAGCTCCTCTGATATTTCCTCAGTTCCAATATAATCTTCTTCTGCAAATTTTGGTGTTCCAGCTGCAACATTACCTACTACTGGAATTTTCATTCCCTTTTCTAACCTGAATACATTTGACTGTAATGCAGGAGTATTGAAAACATCATCAAAGTGTTTCAACCATTCATCTTTGGTTCTGTAATTAGTTGTTCCTGCAATCCAGTCAGCAGTTACACCAAAGAATTCTGCAAGTTTATCCAACTTTTCCCTTTTTGGTGAAGACTTCCCTTTCTTCCAGTCACTGAATGTGGATGCAGGTATTCCTGTTGCTCTGGACACATCAATGTTTTTCACACCTTTTTCTTTTAGTAATTCCACATACCTTTCATACATAAAATCACACCTTTCTAAAAAAAATTAGGAAATCACAAATTTATGCTTGACAAATAAGGAAATCCTAAATATAATTAAGATGAGATTTAGGAAATCCTAAATATAAGCAAAATTATAGCAGGAAAAATCAAGCATAAATTTGAAAATGGTTTTGTGGTAATTCCATTATATAGGATTTCCTAAATAATTTCAAGTAGAAATTTGTGATTTCCTAAAACAATAATTAAAATGGGGGGTGAAAGTATGTATTCTAAATTTGAAGAACTACTAAAAGAAAATGGTGTTACTGCATATGAAGTTGCAAAAGCAACTGGAATTCCAAATTCCACTTTTTCTGATTGGAAGAGAGGAAAGAGCAAACCAAAAATTAAGAAGTTGAAAAAAATTGCTGAATATTTTCAGATTCCTATCACTGAAATTATTTAGATAAAAAGGCAAGTAGAAGAAAGGATGTAACAAAAATGAATAATTTACAAATTTTCAATAATGCAGAGTTTGGAAGCATCAGAACAATTGTGATTGATGATGAACCATGGTTCGTTGGAAAGGATGTTGCTGAAATTTTGGGGTATACAGATACAAGGCATTGTTTACTTGACCACATAGATTCAGATGATAGAAAAAGCCTTAAATACAAGGCTTGGGTCAAAATGGCACCAACCTTATGGAATAAGCCAAATGATTTCATGGACAAAACAATAATCAATGAATCAGGAATGTATGCACTGATATTTGGTTCAAAACTTCCATCTGCTAAGAAGTTCAAGCGTTGGGTGACAAGTGAAGTTCTTCCTTCAATCAGAAAAACAGGGCATTATGGGAACACACCTTTGAAAGATGTAATAAATCTTATCCGTATTACTAGAGATAATATGGAAAAGCAAGGTGCATCACCAACACAGATTGCTGAAACAATCAATGGAATATGTGAGCAGTATGGAATTAATCTTCCAAACTTTGTGATACATCCCGAACAGGTCACTATGAAAAATGTGTTTGATATGGTTGATTATGTTTTTTCACAGCCAAGGGGTAGAGGTCACAAAGCATTAACTTATGATGATTATGTAGCACATAAAGCAAGCGTGAAAATGATAGGCGGTGATTGATATGAAAATTTATAGTAATAGACTTTCAGTTGCAGAAGCTGCAAGTTTATTAGATGCTTCTGAACAATTTATCAGAGTCGGATTGCAGCAAGGAACATTAAAATTTGGAATGGCTGTTAAAATGTCAGGACAATGGACTTATGTGATAACAAAGCAGAAGTTTGAAGAAGTAACAGGAATAAAAGTTTCACAATAAATATTTTTTGAAAGGATGGACAAAAAATGAAAGGTTATAAGGTTTTTAATTCTGACTGGACTTGTAGAGGTTTCCAGTTTGAGGTAGGCAAAGTATTTGAGGAAGATGTCACACCAGTTTGTTGTGATAAGGGATTTCATTTCTGCACAAAGGCATCAGACTGTTTTAGCTATTATGATTTTGACCCTAATAATAAAGTTGCAGAAGTAGAAGCACTTGGTGAGATTGACTCTAATGATGAAGATAGTAAGTGCTGTACTAACAAAATTAAGATTGTTAGAGAAATTAACTGGCAGGAAGTTCTTGAGCTTGTAAATTTGGGAAAAGCTTGCACTGGTCTTTGTAACAGCGGTAATTGTAACAGCGGTAATCGTAACAGCGGTAATTGTAACAGCGGTAATTGTAACAGCGGTGATTGGAACAGCGGTAATTGTAACAGCGGTAATTGTAACAGCGGTAATCGTAACAGCGGTAATTGTAACAGCGGTAATTGTAACAGCGGTGATTGGAACAAGACTTGCTTTTCAAATGGATGCTTTAATACCGAATCACCAAAAATTTACTTGTTTAACAAACCTTCTAACTGGAATTATAGTGATTGGTTAAATTCAGATGCGAGATATATTCTTATGAATTGTCCTTCAAATGTTCTTTCTTGGATATGGGAAGATGATATGACTGATGAAGAAAAAGAACAACATCCTGAATATTTAGCAACAGGTGGATTCTTGAAGCATATTGAAGAAGAAACAGGAAGACAGATGTGGTGGGATGGTCTTTCAGATGTACAAAAAGACAGTGTGATGCAACTTCCAAACTTTGATAAGGATATTTTTAAAGAAATTACTGGAATCAGTATTGAAGCATAGGTGGTGATGTTATGAAACTTTTCAAACATCAGCAGGAAGCATTAGAACAAACAAAAGACTTAAATAGAGTTGCATATTATTTGGATATGGGACTTGGAAAAACATTTGTTGGTGCTGAAAAAGCAATGTCATTTGGTGAAGACATCTTGATTGTGTGTCAGAAGTCCAAGATTGCAGATTGGGAGGAACACTTCTTTAAGTATTACATTGACAAGATGAAGTGTGATGAATCAGGTGCATGGTGTTATGATTTGACAACAAATACAGGAATGGATATGTTTCTTCATTCTAGGTACAAAATTAGAATTGGAATCGTTAATTATGAACTTCTTTGGAGAAGGATAAACCTAATTCAAGAACTGAACAAAACAATCTTTACATTGATGCTTGATGAATCTTCTTTGATTCAGAATACAGCTGCAAAGCAAACAAAACAAGGTGTTATGAAGTTACAACCACAGTTTGTGGTCCTTCTTTCGGGAACACCAACGGCGGGAAAATATGAAAATCTTTGGTCACAAATTCATTTGCTTGGATGGAAGATTTCAGAAAATGTTTACAACAGACAATATGTGAATTGGACAAAGATTGATATGGGTGGTTTTTTTCACAAAATAGTAGACAAGGAAAATCCATATAAGAATGTTGAAAGATTAAAATCTAAATTGCGTGAACATGGAGCAGTATTTATGAAAACAGAAGAATGTTTTGACCTTCCTGAACAGACCTTTATTAAACAGTTTGTCCCAACTTCTAAAGAATATAGGAAGTTTATGAAAGACTCTATTATTACTGTTGATGATAAGGAATTAGTTGGTGATACTACATTGACTAAAAGACTTTATGCAAGACAGTTGTGTGGTCAATACAGTGAATATAAGCTACAAGCATTCAAGGAATTGGTAGAAAGTACACAAGACAGATTGATTGTGTTTTATAACTTTACTGCTGAACTTGATGCTCTAAGTGAAATAGCTTGTGATTGTAATCGTAAGTTTTCATTAGTCAATGGTTATGATAAACAACTTGATAATTATGATAATTATGATAATTCAATTACTTTTATTCAATATCAGGCAGGTGCAATGGGCTTAAATCTTCAAAAAGCAAATAAAGTTATATATTTCACACTGACTGACAAGTCAGAACTATTTGAACAATCAAAGAAAAGAATTCACAGAATTGGTCAAGAACAACCTTGTTTCTATTACATTTTGATGTGCAAAAACAGTGTTGAAGAAAATATTTTACAAGCATTAGAAATGCGAAGGGATTTTACTGATGACTTATTTAAAGAAATTAATCAGTAGTAATTTATTGGAGGAAACTTTATGAGAAAACAAAAGCAAAAAAGGGTTGTAAAAAGAAGATTTTTGTTGTTTACAACAACAGTTCTTATATTAGGAGGACTAATTGGAGGAATTACATATAGTGATAAGAAAAAAGTAAAATTGCAAAATGATTATATTATGCAAAATGTTAATCATTTTGGTGCGTATGATGGAACAGTTTTTACACACGAAGTGTCAACAGACTGGTCAGGTGATGAATATAAATTTACACCACTTAATTGTAAACTTGATGAAGAAACACAAAAATTTACTTTTTACTTATGCAAAGGATATAACATTGATTGGACATTAGTTATGGCTTTGATGCAGAAGGAATCTTCTTTTAATGCTGATATTATCAGTTCTACAGGTGATTATGGTTTGATGCAGATTAATAAGGTGAATCATACATGGTTAACGGAAACTATAGGTGTAACTGATTTTTTAGATAAAGAACAGAATATCAGAGCTGGTTTATTTGTTTTAAGAAAGTTATTTGAAGAATATACAGACCCAAACCTTGTTTTAATGGCATACAATATGGGGTCTAACGGTGCAGAAACACTTTGGAATAAAGGAATATATACAACACCTTATACAGAAGACATTCTTAAATATCAAACAGAATTTAATAAACAACTCGAAGAAAGGAATAGTGAAAACAATGAAAAAATGTAAACAGGCACTAAATGATAACACATGTGACAAGGATTGCTGTTGCTATTATTGTGAAGATTTTGAAACATGTGAGCATACTTGTAGTAACTTTGATGACAAGGAAGAACTTGAACAGCAGGGGTGTGAAGAACAGTTTGATGAAGAAACTGCATTACAAGAATTCAATAATGATTCAAATGCTCTTGCTATAATGCAACAAATTTCAATAATCAGTAAGAAGAAAAAAGAACTTGAAGAAAATGAAAAAGAAGTCCGAAAAGCCCTTGAAGCTGCAATGGCTCAATTTGGAATTAAGTCATTTGAAAATGATATTTTAAAAGTTGTATATGTTGCACCAACTACTAAAACAACTATTGATTCAAAAGCATTAAAAAAGGATAAACCTGATATTTATGAACAATACACAAAGACATCAAATGTCAAAGCATCTGTCAGAATCACAGTTAAAGACTGAAGTGACTTGCAAGGATTGTAAACAGTGGAAATGGTGCAGTGAAAGGTCTAGGGAATATCCTTGTATATATTTCAAAAGAAAGAAGGTGAGTAAAAATGGCAAAAGGACAATACAAACACAAAGAAGGTAAAGAAGCATCAAGATTCACACATGGATTGATTAAAACAAGATTATACAGAATATGGTCAAATATGAAAACAAGATGCTTCAATCCAAATGCAACAAGATTTGAAGGATGGGGTGGAAAAGGAATAACAATCTGTCCTGAATGGAAATATGATTTTCTTACATTTTATGATTGGTCACAATCAAATGGTTATTCAGATGAATTGACCCTTGACAGAATCAATCCTGATGGAAATTATGAACCATCAAATTGCAGGTGGGTCACATATACTGAACAAAATAAAAACAAATCATGTGTCCCTAAATATGAATTAGATGGAATTCAATTTACACAATCGGATGTTGAAAGATTGTTTGGTGTAAAAAGAACAACATTTCAAGCAAGATTGAAAAGAGGATTATCAGTAAGGAGTGCAATATATGGGTAATGAAAAGAATTTTGAAAACAAAATTAAAGTTTTTTTGAAAGATAATGGGTGTTGGTTTTTGAAATATTGGGGTGGTGCAGCTTATACAAAATCTGGTATTCCTGACCTTCTTGCTTGTTGTAATGGTCGCTTTTTAGGGATTGAAGTCAAAGCACCACATGGAAAACCAAGTGAATTACAGCTTTACAATCTAAAAAAGATAGATGAAGCAGGTGGCTTTGGAATTCTTCTTTATCCAAAAGATTTTGATTTATTTAAAAATTTTATGGACAACCTTATTCAAGGAAATGTGGAAAACACAAGATACAATTATAAAATCTTGAAAGGAAGGTGGTCAAATTGATTGTATCACACAGTAGGGTGGAAACTTTTGAATCTTGTCCATATCGTTATGATTTGAAATATAATCAAGGAATTAAAACCATTCCACCTGATAATGCAGATAACGCATTATTTCTTGGAACAGCACTTCATACTGGACTAGAAAAAGATATTCAAACAGCAATTCACGAATATTTTATGGAATATCCAGTTATTAACGATGCACATGTCAATGAAGCAATGAAACTTGAGGTGATGATTTCAAAGGCAGCAGCAATGATTCCACCAGGTAAACATGAAGTGAAAATTGAAGATGATGACTTCATTGGATTTATTGACCTTCTTGCACCTGCAAAAACAGAACAGAAACTTGGTGGTGAACATCAGGTCATCCCAAATGTATATGACTTGTATGATTTCAAGTATTCAAATAATGTCAGTAAATACAAGGATTCGCCACAGCTTCATTTATATAAATATTTCTTTGAAAAGAACAATCCAGGGAAAATTATTAGAAATTTGTATTTCTTGTTTGTTCCAAAGGTCAACATCAAACAGTCAAAGAAAGAAGACTTGTTTCAGTTCAGACAGAGATTGCAGGAAGAACTAGACAAGAAAGAACCACAACTGGTTCAAATCGAATATGACCCTGAAAAGGTCATTAACTTCTTGCTTTCAACAAAGAATATGTTGGAAGCACAAGAATTTACTCAGCACATAAGCTGGTTATGCAATTATTGTGAATACAAAGATTATTGTCAGAAAGGAATTGATTATATGAATTTACCAAGTAGTGAAAGAAGAAATATTAGTACAACAAATAAAAGAAAGATTTGGATTTATGGTGCTGCTTTTAGTGGTAAGACAACAATGCTTGATGATGCACCAAATCCATTAAATCTAAATACTGATGGAAATATTCAGTTTGTTACAATGCCTTATGTCAGCATTAAAGATGAAGTTACACTTAATGGTAGAATGACCAACAGAAAATTTGCTTGGGAAGTATTTAAGGATACCATTGCAGAACTTGAAAAGAAGCAGAATGACTTTAAAACAATCATTATTGACCTTCTTGAAGATACAAGGGAAATGTGCAGAATTTATATGTATGATAACCTTGGTATTCAGCATGAATCTGATTCAGGCTTTGGAAAGGGTTGGGATATTATCAAGACAGAATATCTTTCTACAATGAGAAGATTTTTCAATCTTGATTATGAAAATCTTGTGGTTGTATCTCACGAAGATATATCTAAGGACATCACCAAGAAGAATGGTCAAAACATCACAAGAATTGCACCAAACATCCAGGATGCTATTGCTAACAAGATTGCAGGTATGGTTGATATTGTTGCAAGGGTTGTGGTTGAAGATGATGACAGCAGAACACTGAACTTCAAGCAGAATGAAGTTATCTTTGGTGGTGGTAGATTGAAGGGAATTAGTCAGACAACCATTCCTCTTAACTGGGATGCTTTGATGGATGTTTATGACCAGGCAAATCAGGCAGTGGGAACACCTTCACAGAAGTCCACAGAAGCCACACAGAAGCCTGGAAGAAGAAAGGAAAGTAATTCTACAACCGACGCGGAAAATGCCAAGGATGACCCACAGAGCGAACCACAGCAGGCATCTGAACCAGTAGAAGAACAGGAAACACCAGTAATGAATCCAGAAGAAAATCAGAAACAGCAGGTAGAGCCTGAAAAACCAAAAACAAGAGTTAGAAAAAGAAGGGGTGAAAACTAATGGATGAATTTTTAAAAATGCTTATAGAGGTAGTAGAAAAAAATAAAAGCAACACTATCAATATGAACAAAAATAATTTTATGAGTAGAGGACCACAGGAAATAGCTCACGCAAACAAGATTTTATATGATGCTCATATACATGAAGGATTTACAAGTGAAGAAGCGTTAGCTTTGGTTATAGCAACATTAAATTAATTACATAGAAAGGTTAAAAGGTGAAAATTATGGCACAAGATATGTTTAGTAGATGGGATAAGGAAATTGATACAGAAGGATTACAGAATGATATAGCAGAAGCTGCTACAAATGGTGGTAATGGAACTTATAAAGAAGTACCACATGGTAATTATGAAGTTGCAGTTCAGCAAATGGAATTGAAAGCATCTAAAAAAGGCGACCCTATGGTTAGTATTTGGTTCAAGATTGTTTCTGATGGAGATTACAAGGGAAGTATACTTTTTTACAATCAGGTTATTACACAGGGATTTCAGATTCATAACTGTAATGAGTTGCTTCGTAAGATGGTTGAAGAAATGGGTGCAGACATGCCTGTTGTGGAATTCAAGAGCTATAAACAGTATTCTGAATTGCTTATGGATATTTATGAAGGTATTGCAGATAATTTTGAATATGCTTTAAAATATACAGCTAATAAGAAAAATAAAGATTTTAGTGACTTTGAAGTAACAGAAGTATTTATTCTTGAATAAATAGATTAGTTATCTTCCCAAGGATAAAATCAAACCTTGGGAAGATAATGAATTGAAAGGATGGTGAGAATAGGTGTTATTTTATGACTTTGAAGTCTTTAAATATGACTGGCTAGTTGTAGTGATTGATATGACAGAGAAAAAGCAGCACATTATCATTAACAACAATGAAGAACTGGATTCATTGTATCAAGCAAAGAAAAATGATATTTGGGTTGGTTTCAATTCAAATCACTATGACCAGTACATATTGAAAGGAATTCTTTGTGGATTTGACCCCAAAAGAATTAATGACTTTATCATTGTTAAAGGTAACCCTGGATGGAAGTTTTCTTCACTACTTCGCAAAATTCCATTAAACAATTATGATGTAATGTTGAACTTAGACAAAGGATTGAAGTGGTTTGAGGGAAGCATGGGAAACAACATTAAAGAAACCGGTGTTCCATTTGATATTGACAGGAAACTGACAGAAGCAGAAATTGCTGAAACTGTTAAATATTGTATACATGATGTAGAACAGACTATTGAAGTGTTCTTGCAAAGAAAAGAGGAATTCAATGGAAGGTTGGAACTGGTGAAACTTGCTTGTAAAGGCAAAGCACTTGACCTATCTTTAATTTCAAAAACAAAGCCACAGTTGACAGCAATAGTCTTAGATGCACATAGACAAGGTGATAGGGGTGATGAATTTGACATTGATTTCCCTAACACAAATCAGGTGAAGAAATACAAAGATGTCTTAGATTGGTATTCAAACCCTGATAATAGATGTTATTACAGACACATTCCAGGGAAAAAGCAACCTGAAAAGAATCAATATTCAGTTATAGTTGCAGGATGCCCACACACATTTGCATGGGGTGGTGTTCATGGAGCATTGGAACAATATACTGGTGAAGGATATTATCTGATGATGGATGTTGCTTCTCTTTATCCTTCTTTGATGATTAGATACAACCTACATTCAAGAAATATTGCAGACCCACAGAAATTTGTAGACATCTACCATGAAAGACTTGAACTGAAAAAGAAAAAAGACCCATTACAGGCAGTTCTGAAAATTGTGTTGAATTCAACTTATGGTGTATTAAAAGACAAGAACAATGACTTGTATGACCCTTTGATGTCTAACAAGGTATGTGTATATGGACAGATTCTTTTGCTTGATTTGATTGAACATATTGAACCTTATGCACAACTGATTCAGTCCAATACAGATGGTATTTTAGTAAAAATGCCTGATGGACAGGATGAAGAAGAATGGTTCAATTTAATTGATGATATTGCTTGGGAATGGGAACAAAGAACAGGCTTGACACTAGAATTTGATGAATACAGGAAAGTGTTTCAGAAAGATGTGAACAATTACATCATTGTTGCACCTGATGGACATATTAAGTCAAAAGGTGCTTATGTAAAGAAGCTGTCAAACCTAGATTATGGTGATTTTCCTATTGTAAATCATGCTTTAGTTGAATATATGGTGAATAATGTTCCAGTTGAAAGTTTTATTCATAGTTGTGATGAATTAAAAGAATTTCAGATGGTAACAAAAATAACAAGTAAATATTCTACCATCTTACATGGTGATGAAGTTATAAAAGAAAAGTGCGTTAGGCTGTTTGCTTCCACTAAGGAAACTGATGCAGGGGTAAAGAAAGTATCAATTCGAACTGGAAAACCTGAAAAAATTGCATCTAGTCCAGAACACTGTTTTATATTCAATGAGAATATGAATAATGTTAAATGTCCTAGATACCTTAATAAAGATTGGTATGTAGAACTTGCAAAGAAAAGATTAAAAGACTTTGGGGTGATGTAATGGATATACAAATTAAATATAAAAATGGACAAATGAATATTCATATGGATATATTTTTTCCAACATCACAAGCACGATTGAAGAAATTATTAAAAGTTGTTGAGTTGGATTTTGAACATAGAGATGAAATATTTCAAACTATGTACCAATTCTTCCAGGATAAAGTAAATGAATTGGAAGAAAAAAGAATCAGTTCAGGGAAAAAAGCTGTTGACTATAAACAGAAAATTGCAGATATATCTATAAAAATTGAGTCTGAAAAATATTCAAATGGTGTGAAACTGACTAAAAATGAGTTAGAAAAAACTAAACTAGAATATAGATATTTAAAAATAAGATATTCGAAAAGTATGTCTGATTTTAATAAAGCTGTTAAACAGAAGAAGCAATTTTTAAAATACATAGAAATTTTAGAACAAAGGAAGTGATAAATAGTGTTTTTTAAAGGCTATGTTGAAACTAAAGATAAGAAGTGTATTGAGAAATTCAAAAATAGAACAGACTTTAAAACATACGAACAAGTTAAGTTACTTCCTGAGTTCGCAGGAATTTTAGATGAAAAAACAATTTTAGTTGATATTGATGATTTTGAACAGTCTGAAATATTAATGAATATTGTTGAAGAACTTCAACTAAATTGTAGAGTTTATGAAACAACAAGAGGAAAGCACTTTTTGTTTATAAATGCAGGTGTTGAAAAGTGTTTCACACACTGTAAATTAGCAATTGGCTTGACAGCAGATATTAAAGTTGGTGTTAAGAGTTCATACGAAGTTTTAAAATATAATGGTGAAGAAAGAAAAATTATTTATGATATTTACCAAGAAGATGGTGAAGAATATCAAGAAATTCCTAAATGGTTAATACCAGTAAAAGGGAAAGCTGAGTTCATGGATATGGATGCAGGAGATGGGAGAAATCAAGCTTTATTTAATTATATTTTAACACTTCAATCAGCAGATTTTGAGAAAGAAGAAGCTAGAGAAGTTTTAAGAAAAATTAATACTTATGTTTTGAAAGAACCTCTTTCAGATGAAGAATTAGAAGTTATTATGCGTGATGAAGCGTTTAACAAACCTTTGTTTTACAAAGGTACAACATTTTTATTTGATAAATTTGCTGTATTCTTAAAGAATAATCATCACATTATTAGATTAAACGGACAGCTTCACATGTATAAAGATGGTATTTATGTATCTGGACAAGAAGAAATTGAAGCTGTAATGATTAAACATATTCCACAGTTGAACAGGGCAAAAAGACAAGAAGTTATGGCATATTTAAACATATTAATTAGAGATAATATAAAACCTGCAGCTGCTTGTGTGATTGCATTCAAAAATGGTCTTTACAATGTTTTAACGGATAGCTTTGCAGAATTTACACCAGATGTAGTTATCACTAATAAAATTCCATGGGATTTTAACAGACAGGCATCTAGTGAAGTGATTGACAATATGCTTGACAATGTGTCTTGTAAAGATGCAGAAATTAGGTCATTACTTGAAGAAATTGTTGGTGCTTGCATGTATAGGTCAAACACCCTAGCAGGAGGTAAAGCATTTATTCTAACTGGAACTGGAAGTAATGGAAAAAGTACATACTTGAAAACACTTTCAAATCTTATGTCTGAAAAAAATATTTCATCTTTAGATTTAAAGAAGTTAGGGGACCGATTTAGTACAGTAATGATGTTTGGAAAACTAGCAAATATTGGTGATGATATTTCAAATGAGTTTGTGACAGACACTTCACTTTTTAAAAAAGTAGTTACAGGTGAAACGATAGATGCAGAACAGAAAGGTCAGCCAAAGTTTGACTTTAAACCATTTTGCAAGTTGCTATTCTCAGCAAATAATATTCCTAGAATGGGAAAAGGTTCTGATTCACAAGCAATTATGAGAAGACTTGTCATTGTTCCATTCAATGCAAAATTCAAGTCTGATGACCCGAATTTCAGACCAGGGATTGAAGAAGACCTGAAAGGTCAAGAATCTATGGAATATCTAATTCAGCTTGGAATTCAAGGATTGAAAAGGGTTCTTGCAACCAAAAACTTTACAACATCTGATGCAATCAAGCAAGAGCTTCAAGAATATGAAGAAAGAAACAATCCACTTTTAATGTTCGTGAAAGATTGCGAAGATGAAGAATTTAATATGCAAACTGAACCTACATCATTAGTCTATGATAGATACAAAGAATTTTGCTTATCAGAGTCATTACAGTGTTTGTCAAAAATTGAATTCAGTAGACAAATGGTTAAAACATTTGGGTATCAAATTGTAGATAAAAAAATCAAAGGTAAAAAATATAGATTATTTCAGAAGGGACAAGAGAATTAATGAAAATAAAATGTGAAATATATCGTGATTCTATGCAGAATTATAAAAAATATGCAATTCCACCTGCACAATTGATTATTGCAGATGTTCCATATAATGTAGGTAATAATTTTTATGGTTCAAACCCTATGTGGTACAAGGGGGGGGGACAATAAGAATGGCGAAAGTAGTCTTGCAGGGAAATCTGCATTTAATTCAGATTTTAATTTTAATCTTTATGAATACTTTCACTTTTGTAGCAAAATGTTAAAAAAGGATGACACTAAACCAGTTCCAAGGGGAAGAAGTTCAAACAGTCCTTGTATGATTGTATTTTGTTCTTTTGAACAAATACAAACCTTGATTGCGGCAGCGAAAAAACATGGATTTGTGAATTATATACCATTGGTGTTTATTAAGAATTATTCACCACAAGTATTAAAAGCAAATATGCGAGTTGTAGGTGCAACAGAATACGCCCTTGTTTTATATCGTAACAAACTTCCAAAATTCAGAAATGGATTGAAGATTGATGAAAATGGAAAAAACATTAGAGGAACAGGTCATATGGTTTTTAATTGGTTTAAGTGGGAAAAGGATGGAAAAGAAATTCCTAAAATTCATCCTGCACAAAAACCTATCAATGTAATTGAACAGTTGATTAAAACATTTACTGACCCTGGTGATGTGGTTGTTGACCCTTGCTGTGGTTCTGGTACAACTTTAAGGGCAGCAAGAAACCTTGGAAGAAGTTCTTTTGGTTTTGAAATTGATAGAAATTTTTATACAAGAGCAAAGGAAGAAATGCTTAGAATATAAATTTTTGATATAAATATACATAAAGGAAGGTGATTAAAGATGTCAAATGTGATTCATCCTGGACATTATAATATTCCAGGTAGAAAAGAATGTATAGAAGAAATGGTTGAAAAGTTTGGTTATGAGAAAACACAAGCGTTTTGTGAATTGAATTCTTATAAATATCAGTATAGACATAAACATAAAAATGGTCAGGAAGACTTAGACAAAGCATCAAACTATCAGAATATGTTGATAGAATACATTAAAAAGGACCCAAAATTTAAGATTGCAAAGCATTATGGTCTTGAAGTTCAGATGCAACAATTAATTGAAGAAATGGCAGAATTGACTCAGATAATTTGCAAATATTTTAGAATTAATGGTCAAGGTCAACCTGTTTCAAAGAAATTATCAAGATGTGAAATTGAAGAAAATCTTGTAGAAGAATTAGCAGATGTTAAATTGCTGTTTGACCAAGTGATATTCTTGCTTTCGTGTGAAGATGAAGTGCAGGAAGTAATGAAGCAGAAGGTCAACAGATGTATTGAAAGGATGGGTGAAGAAAATGAAGATAATTAAACCGTATACAAAGATTTACAGTGTTTTTGATGGTCAAAAGATGTTAGAAAAAATTGAATTAATTGCAAGAACTTGTTATAAAAGTGAAAATAAGATTCAAGAAGATTCTGCTAATAGATTTGTTGCAGGGCTTATCAAAAGGGGTCATGAATCAATGCTAGAACATTGTTCTGTAACAGTTAAATTTGTTGTAGATAGAGGAATTAGTCATGAATTAGTTAGACATAGAATGGCATCTTTTGCACAAGAATCTACAAGATACTGTAATTATTTTAATAATGATTTTGGGTCAGAAATTACATTTATCGTTCCTCAATACTTAGAATATAATTCAGAAGGTTGGAATATTTGGAAGAATAGTATGAAATCTTGTGAAGATGCCTATTTCAAGTTACTCAACTTTGGTTTAACACCACAACAAGCAAGAGCAGTTCTTCCAAATAGTTTAAAGACAGAAGTAGTGATGACGGCAAACCTTCGTGAATGGAGACATTTTTTCAAACTTCGTGCATTGGGAACAACTGGAAAGCCACATCCACAGATGCTTGAAGTAACAATTCCACTTCTTAAAAATTTTAAACAAATGATACCAGTTGTGTTTGATGATTTAGTTGTGGGGTGAAGTTAATATGAATAAATATAATAGCGAAGGTTATTATGACCCAACAGCTTATAGTGCTATGAAAAAAGTAGTTAAAGAAGAATCTGAACAAGAAAAGAAAATTAGATTATTGGTACATATTATTAGAGATTTAGCATACCTTTCTGGATTTGAAGTAATAGGAAGAATTACATTTAAAGATAAGAAAACAGGGAAGGAATTTAATTAATGAAACAGGTGAATGGAATGTTTGATTTGAATAATAAAATTTTTACGCAAGGTCAAGTATTTGAGTTTAATAAATTTATGCAAATAAATAAAAAGTCAATAATTGATTCAAAAACATTAAATTGGTTGATAGATAATGGATTCTTTATGAAGCCTGCTGCAATCAAATATCATGGTAATCATACTGGGGGTTTATTTGAACATTCAATGATGGTTGCACAAGTGTTGGTGGAAATGACACATAAATTTAATATACCTTGGACAAGACCTGAGTCACCATATATTGTAGGAATGTTTCACGATGTTTGCAAAATGGATGACTATATAGACGAAAATGCACAGGGTGTTGGAAATAGTTTGTTGATAAGTAAAAATCCAAAGTGGACTTACAATCCTACACCTGTATTTGCTGGTCATGGGGACAAATCAGTGATGATGCTGTCACAAGTGATAACACTTACAGAAGAAGAAATGTTGTGTATTAGGTTTCATATGGGCGCTTATGTCACTGATGATTGGGATAGTTTTGATAGAGCAATTAGAAAATATCAATCAGTACTGTTTACTCATACTGCTGATATGTACGCGTCAAAAGTTCAAGATATTTAAGTTAGTTCAAGATAGGTTCAACATCATCTTGAACCGATAAAATACAGTAAAAATAAGGGTTTCAAGGGTACGGTTCAAGATGGTTCAAGATGTTTTTAAGTTAAGGATATATTAAAATATAAAATCATTAAAATTTTATGTTTCTCTAAAAAATATCTATAATATATATAGAACCGTACATCTTGAACCGCTTATTTAAAAAACCTAGTAAATTACA
>ERZ856578.4677-NODE-4677-length-18001-cov-4.918601_pt1 | contig 18001 bp, 23 predicted proteins | sample MGYA00514384_ERZ856578 | MGnify/ENA primary metagenome ERZ856578 (study PRJEB29103, sample SAMN06111958) | human gut metagenome | biome: human gut; feature: ankylosing spondylitis patient; material: healthy_person | host: Homo sapiens | place: China:Hangzhou... | reverse complement strand
CGCTGGGAGATGTCCCCCAGGTTGCCGATGGGCGTGGGGACCAGATAAAGCGTGCCTGCCATGAAATACTCCTTTCGCCCGATTTTTTCGTTTCGCGCTCCCTTCAGGAGGAAAACGGGACCGGGCGTTGTTTTTCGTTTATTATAGCACAGCGGGGCGGATTGTGGTATATTCTTTTCAGATAGACCACGTGTTTCCCGCCCCCTTCGGGGGCAGGAAACACAACCTGTATCATATCAGGAGGCGGCAACCATGCACACCGAATATTTAGACCCCTATACCCTCTCCTGGCCCGATGGCGTGTTCCCCCTGGGGAGCGACGCCCTGGCCCTGGGGGATTTCGCCACCCTGCGCCGGGGCTGGCGGGTGTGCGACCTGGGCACGGGCAGCGGGGCGCTGCTCCTCCTGCTGGCCCGGCGGGCGCCCGGTCTAACTCTCTCCGCCATCGAGCGGGACCCCCTGGCCGCCCAGACCGCCCGGGACAACCTGGCTCAAAACAATCTGACGGGTGAGGTCATCACCGGCGACCTGCGGAACAGGCTTCTCCCGGCGGGGCAGTTTGACTTAGTTGTCTCCAACCCGCCCTATTTCCCGGTGAACGCCGGGGGCAGCGGCGGCCCGGCGCGCAGCGAGGAGTTCTGCACCCTGGACCAGCTGTGCGCCGCCGCCGGATATCTGGTGAAAAACGGGGGCCGCTTCGCCCTGTGTCACCGGCCGGAGCGGTTGGCCGACATAATCTGCTCCCTCCGGGCCCACGGCCTGGAGCCCAAGCGCCTGACCCTTCTCTCCCACAGTCCAAACCACGCCCCCTCCCTCCTGCTGGTCGAGGCGGTGAAACAGGGCAAGCCGGGGGTGCAGGTACGGACGGCCTTTTAGTCGGCCTGACCGCTCTCCTCCCGCAGGCTCTTCACATGCTCTGCAAAAACCCGCACAGCGGCGGACAGGGTGCTCCCCCGGCGCAGGACAAAGCCCACCTGGCGGTATTGGGGCTCGTCAAACTCCTTTGCCACGATCTTATAGGACACCCGCTGCAATGCCAGCTCAGACAGCACGCTGATGCCTAGCCCGATCTCGATCATGGCCAGTATGGAATAGTGGTCCCCGGTGATGAAGTGGGGCTTCATCCGCACGCCCTTGGCTTTCAGAATGTCCATGATCTCCAGGATCTCATTCATATTTTCCCGCTCCGGGAAGATAAAAGGATAGTCCCCCAGGGCCTGGATGGGCACCCGGTCATAGGCACACAGGTGGTGCCCCTCCGGCAGGATGGCCAGCAGCCGGTCCGTCCACAAAAAGGTGCTGTCGAACTCCCCCCGGGTGGGCAGGCGGAGGAAGCCGCAGTCAATCCGCCCCTCCATCAGCCAGCGCTCAATGCCCTCCTGTTCCTCCAGTAGCAGCTCAATATCTATGCCCGGGTGATCCTGACGAAAATCTTTGAGCACCCCTGGCAACCAGCTGGTGGCCACGCTGGACAGCGTCCCGATGCGCAGAATGCCCATCTGAAGGCCGTTTAGGGTATCCACCTGGGCCTGCAATTTCAGATAATCGTCATACACCGCCCGGATGTATGGCATCAGCGCCACCCCGTCAGAGGTCAGGCTGACGCCGCTGTGCTTCCGCTCCAGCAATGACACCCGCCACTCCGTCTCCAGGTCGTTGACCATGTGGCTGATGTTGGACTGGGTGTAGCCCAGCAGTTCCCCCGCCCGGGTAAAGCTGCCATACTCCACCGTCTTTAAAAAGGCCAGATACTTCTGGATGTTGGTCGCCATGGCGTTTTTCTCTCCCTTGTCCATTATTTTTTCTCATAATACACATTTAAATAATTCGCTTTTCTAATTATATATCCTATGATACACTATGACCGTAATCAAAACAAGCGCTTGTTGAGAAGAACATTTGATATAAGGAGACTTTGCTATGAATCGCACCATGATAACCTCGTTCTATCGCTGGTGGTTTTCTCTGCACCCCGGCTATGTAATCTCCTCCACGGAGTGGATGTGCCTGGGCAGCAAGGACAAGCGCACCGCCGTTCTGTCTCTCACCGCCCAGTTCCGCCAGAAGTAATGCGGTATGATGACCGCCCCCAACTGCCGCATAGAAACAAGCGGCAGCCGGGGGCGGTTTTACTCAGCGCTGATATTCAAATTCCAGGTCGTACATGGAGACGATGTCGCCGTCGTGGATGCCCATCTGTTCCAGCTTGTCGAACAGGCCAGACTGGCGGAGCATCCGGTCAAACCAGTTCCGTGACTCGAAGTCAGAGAAGTTCACGTTGGCGATGAGCCGCTGGAGCCAGGGGGCCTCCACCACCCAGGTCTCGTCGAACTGCTGGATGCTCACCTCGCCGGAGGTATCCACCTCCGGGGGCCGCTCCACATAGGTGGGCTCATACACCACCACGGCGGGCAGCTGGGCCAGCTCCTGGGCGGCCCGCTTCACCAGCTCCCGCACCCCCTGGTGGGCGGCGGCGGAGATCTCAAACAGCTCATAGCCCTTGCTCTCCACGTGGGCGCGGAGCTTCTCCAGCAGGCTGGGGTCGGTCATGATGTCCACTTTGTTGGCCGCCACGATCATCTTCCGGGAGGCCAGCTCCGGGGAATACTGCTCCAGCTCGGCGTTGATGGCCTCAAAGTCCTCCACGGGGTCCCGGCCCTCAGAGCCTGACACATCCACCACGTGGATGAGCAGGCGGCAGCGGTCAATGTGCCGCAGGAAGTCGTGGCCCAGTCCGGCACCCTCGGCGGCCCCCTCGATGATGCCGGGGATGTCGGCCATGACGAAGGAGACCCCCTCCTCCACATAGACCACGCCCAGGTTGGGGAACAGGGTGGTAAAGTGATAGTTGGCGATCTTGGGCTGAGCCCGGCTGACCACCGACAGCAGGGTGGACTTGCCCACGTTGGGGAAGCCCACCAGACCCACATCGGCCAGCAGCTTCAGCTCCAGCACCACGTCCCGGCTCTCCCCGGGCAGACCCGCCTTGGCAAAGCGGGGCACCTGGCGGGTGGGGGTGGCAAAGTGCTTGTTGCCCCAGCCGCCCCGGCCGCCCTTGCACAGGATGAAGGGCTGCTCGTCCGACATATCCTTGATGATCTCCCGGGTCTCTGCGTCCCGGATGATGGTGCCCCGGGGCACCCGCAGGATCAGGTCGGCCCCGTCTTTGCCGGTGCAGCGCTTGCCCTGGCCGTCCATGCCGTTTTCGGCCACATACTTGCGCTTATAGCGAAAGTCCATCAGGGTGGACATGTGGTCATTCACCGTGACCACCACGTTGCCGCCCCGTCCGCCGTCGCCGCCGTCAGGGCCGCCTGCGGCCACATATTTCTCCCGGTGAAAGGAGACCACGCCGTTGCCGCCGTTGCCGGAACGGACGGTGATGCGCGCGGTATCTACAAAAGGCGCTGCCATAGGATGCGCCTCCTTTCATGATATATTATATTAAAAATCCAGCAGATTCAGGCCAATCTGGTCGCTGAATCTGCGCCCCACCTGTCCGTCCCAGGTCTGGACGAACAGCTCCGCCGTGGCGCTGATGACGCACTTGGCCAGATGGCCCGCGTACACCTCCCCGGTGGTGGGGCTGCCGAAGGTGATGTGCAGATGGAGGTAGGGCTCCCCGTCCTTCCGGGTGATGCTGCCCACCAGAGAGGCGATTTCATACTCCCCCTGGCAGTGCCGGGCCTGAAACTGCTTTTCCGTGTTGTTGAAGATGCCCACGGTGACGTCGTTGGCCGCCCCCAGTCCGGTGACGCTGGCCAGCTGGATGTCCTCCTGCCGGGCCAGACGGGTGAGACCGTCCACGATCTCCTCCCCCGGGTCCAGCCGCAGCACATAGCCCTGGGGAAATTTCCGATATTCCATCAAAAAGCCCTCCTCACAAAGCCTGCTCGGGCCGCCCGCTGCTTTGCGCGGCGGACAGCTTGTGAAAAAAGAAGCCGCAAACGGTTTCCGTTTGCGGCTTTTGTCAGCAAAAATTACTGGGCGATCTCCTCAACGATGGAGACCTGCTTGCGATCCTTGCCCAGACGCTCGAACTTGACCTTGCCGGTCTTCAGAGCGAACAGGGTATCATCGCTGCCCTTACCCACGTTGACACCGGGGTGAATGTGGGTGCCGCGCTGGCGGACAATGATGTTGCCGGCCAGAACGAACTGACCGTCGCCCCGCTTCACGCCAAGGCGCTTGGCCTCGGAATCGCGGCCGTTACGGGTGGAACCAACGCCCTTTTTGTGGGCGAAAAACTGCAAACCGATATTCAGCATAAACTTACACCTCCAAGACAGAAATATAGTCGGGGTACTCCTCAGCCAACTGGACGAAGTGGACCATCAGCGCCGTCAGGAGTGCCTGACAGGTGCTCTCGTTGGTCTGGCCCAGGGTGCTGGGGAGCTTCAGGGTGATGGACGCGTCTTTTTCCCGCACTTTCACGGCGGCCTCCAGCCCCAGCACGTCGTTAATGGCGCACTCGGTGAGCCGGACGGCACTGGTAACGGCGGCACAGACGATATCCTCGCCCTGGGGGGCGTATCCGCTGTGGCCTTTGACCTCAAAGCCCACGATGCGGCTGCCCTCGGAACAGAAGGTCACGGTGGTCATTTAGGCCTTGATCGCGCCGATCTGCACCTTGGTGTAGGGCTGACGATGGCCCTGACGCTTGCGGTAGCCCTTCTTGGGGGTATACTTGAAGATACGGATCTTCTTGCCCTTGCCATTCTTCACCACGGTGGCATCCACAGAAGCGCCCTCCACGGTGGGAGCGCCGAAGGTGGCCTTATCGCCATCCAGAACGGCCAGCACCTGATCGAACACCACGCTCTGACCGGCCTCGGCCTCCAGCTTCTCGATGAACAGGACGTCGCCCTCGCTCACCTTATACTGCTTGCCGCCGGTAACAATGATTGCCTGCATTTATTTCAACTCCTTCACTACGGACTCGCTCTCCTGGGAGGGGGTTTATTTACCCCGCTTGTCCATCTGAACGCACAGATGTCCCACTCAAAGCGGCTCTGTTATTTTATCAGCACACCCGCCCCGTGTCAATAGTCTCGGCGGGATTTTTGGGGGATTTTGAAAATTTTTTTATGTTTCCCCGGGCAGGCGGCGGACATAGCTCACCAGGTTCCGGGTAATGCGTCCGGTGAGCCCCCAGATCACCCGGTCCCGCCAGCGGTAGACGGGCACGGTCTCCCGCCCCAGACGCCAGGCGTAGTCCCGGGGGATACCCGCCTGCTCATAGGGGAAGTCGTCCCCGGGATTTGGCACCAGGTCATAGCTTAAGTCCAGAGGGGGATTCTTCAGAAAGAAGTCCAGGGGAACGAGAAAGGTCTCGGCCACCTCCGCGGGGCTGGGGCGCATATGCTCCGCCGCCGCCCGGTCTACTTTGGCGGCCACGGCGTGCATGAGAAAGCCCGCCCGGTGGGCGATGAAGTCCAGCTGCCCCAAGATCTGGATCGCCTGGGGCGGGATCGATAATTCCTCCCAGGTCTCCCGCAGGGCGCACTCCTCCGGGGTCTCCCCCGCCTCCGCCCGGCCCCCGGGGAAGCAGATCTCCCCCGGCTGGCTGCGCAGGGTGCGGGCCCGGACCTCATAGAGCAGGGACAGGCCCTCCTCCCCCTCCACCAGGGGGACCAGCACAGAAAACTCCCCCCGCTTGTCCATCAGGTCGGGCTGCCGCCCCGCCAAAAGCCGGGCCAAGTCATCGGTCAGCTGGACCATAAGCTCCCTCCTTCCAAAGAAAAGCCGCCGCACAGCAGTACGGCGGCAATTTTTCATTCCTCCCGGTGGGGGGAATGATTTTATCACATTTTTTCGGGTGCGGACACGCCCAGCAGGCCCAGGCCGTTGGCCAGGACGGCGCGGACGGTGTCGGCCAGCTTCAGGCGGGCCAGCAGCAGGTGCTGCTCCTCCCCCTTGATGCGGCAGGCGTTATAGAACCGGTGAAAATCCCCGGCCAGGGCCACCAGATAGCGGTTGATGCGGCTGGGGTCATAGTCCCGGGCGGCCAGGTGCAGCTCCTCGGGATACTGAGCCAGGGCCTTCACCAGGGCCAGCTCCTCGGGGGCATTCAGCAGAGCGGCGTCCACGTTGGCGGCGGCGGGGACGGCGGAGCCCTCCTCGGCCAGGCGGGCCGTCAGGGAGCAGATGCGGGCGTGGGCATACTGGACATAGTACACCGGGTTCTCGCTGTCCTGGCGCACGGCCAGGTCCAGGTCAAAGTCCAGGGGGCTGGTGGAGGCCCGGGAGTTGAAGAAATACCGGGCGGCGTCCACGCTGATCTCGTCCAGCAGATCGTGGAGGGCGATGGCCTTGCCGGAGCGCTTGGACATGCGCACGGGCTTGCCGTCCTGCATCAGGTTCACCAGCTGCATCAGCACCACCACCAGGCGCTCAGAGCCGTTCAGGCCCAGGCCGTCCAGGGCGGCCTGGAGGCGAGCCACATGGCCGTGGTGGTCGGCACCCCAGATGTTGATGGCCACGTCGAAGTTGCGCACGGCCAGCTTGTTCCGGTGATAGGCGATGTCGGCGGCGAAATAGGTGTAAAAGCCGTTGGCCCGGCGGAGCACGTCGTCCTTCAGGTCCAGCTTGTCCACCTGCTCCTGGGTCTTGCCCTCCCGCAGATACTTCTCCTTCAGCAGTTGAGTGGTGTTCAGCCACAGGGCCCCGTCCTTCTCATAGGTATAGCCGCGCTCTCCCAGCAGGGCTACTGTTTCGGCCACATAGCCGGACTGGTGCAGGCTGGACTCGAAGAACCACTGGTCATACTCGATGCCATAGCGCTTCAGGTCGGCCTTCATGTTGGGGATGTTCACGGCCAGGCCATACTCGGCCAGCTTGTCCAGGCGCTCCTCCTCGGGCAGCTTCAGCCAGCTGTCCCCGTGGGCGGCGTACACCGCCTGGGCCAGGGCCTTGATGTCGTCCCCGTGATAGCCCTCCTCGGGGAAGGGCACGTTCTCCTCCCCCTGGATGATCTGGCGATAGCGGGCGTCGATGGACACGGCGAACTTGTGGATCTGGTTGCCGGCATCGTTCACATAGAACTCCTTCCAGGTGTCCCAGCCGTCCCGGCGCAGCACGTTGGCCAGGGTGTCGCCCAGCACGCCGCCACGGGCGTTGCCCATGTGCATGGGGCCGGTGGGGTTGGCGGAGACGAACTCCACCATCACCCGCTTGCCGTGGCCCTCGTCCCCGGAGCCATAGGCCGCGCCCTGGGTCTCCACGGCGGAGAGCACGTCGCCAAACCACTTGGGGCCCAGGGTGAAGTTCAAAAATCCGGGCCCGGCGATCTCCACCTTCTGAAAGAAGCTGCCCTCCAGCTCCAGGTTGTCCACGATGGCCTGGGCGATGGCCCGGGGGGCCATGTGCATGGCCTTGGCCCCGGCCATGGCGAAGGAGGTGGCATAGTCCCCGTGGGCGGTGTCCTTGGGGATCTGGATGGTGGCGTTCACCTCCACCCCGGCGGGCAGAACGCCGGCCTGGGCCGCCTTCTCATAGGCGGCCTGGGTCAGTTGGGCCACCTGCTGCCGGGCGGCCTGGATCATGTTGCTCATATTATCACCTTTTCTATCAAAATCAAACTCACACATCGTTTTCGCCCCAACGGGGCGAAAACGCATAAAGGCTTTACTGCCGCAGGGTGGCACCGTCGGCCTCCCGCACCTTGATCTGGAACACGCTGCGTCCGGCGATGGCGTGGTCGATCTCGATGGCATAGTCGATCTCGATGTCGCCCCCCTTGTCGCTCAGGTCGGCCAGCAGGTGCCGGGTATTCACCCCAACGGACATTGCGCCATAGGGTGTATTGTACATGGAGAGATGCCGCCGGCCCTCCTGAAACACCATCTGAGAGTTGAACTCTCCCATGCGCATCAGGGTCACCTGCTCCCCCTCCACCTGAATGGTGGTCAGGGTGCCCTCCAGGCCGGTGATCTCGCTCTCCTGATAGCTGAGGGTGTAACCGGCCTTGTCCTTCATCAGGCGGCCCGCTGTCACCAGCTCCACGGTGTCCGGGTCGTTGCCCTCGTATTTCTGCATCCCCTTGATGGAGATGACCACGTCTTTTTCCATTGTTCCGCCTCCAAATGGCTCTCATTCCCACGTTCGCCCAGAGACGTCCACAGGTGGGGGTATTATACACGCTTTGCCCCCGCTTGTAAAGGCTGGGGGTCCAAATTCAGGTAGAGTTTATTTTATGCCATTTCCACCGGAATGACAAGGGGAAATTTTTCTTCCATTTGACAAATGGGCCCCGCCGATTATAATAAGAATGACCCAGTTTCTAACTCCAGGAAAGGAGGTCCCATCTATGAAGCTGGAATTGAGCAAAAAACAGTTTCGCCGTCTGCTGGACCTGGTCTACATCGGCAACTGGATCTTAAACTCCACCCGGGGACAGGAGCGCTTTGCCGACTATGATGAGGTGGAGAGCCTGGTCTTTGCCCGGGCCGCCATAGAGGGTATGCCCGGCCTGGCCGAGCTGTATCAGGGGGAGATCGTCCCCTCCCGCGCCTTTGTGGAGGGCGGCATCCACGAAGCCATCGCCGAATATGAAAACAACGTCTTCTTCGACATCCTGGCCGAGGACCTGGCCCGCCGGGACATGGACGACGTGCCCATCGACGAGAGCAACTACGCCGAACTCACCAGCCGCATCGACGCCTACATCGCTGAATTTGAAGAACACGGCACAGACAACGTGCTGGTGGATATCGACACCTGAACTTTACAGAAAAACAGCCGCTGAGCAAGCGGCTGTTTTTTCGTCTATTGACGCAGTTCCCAAAAGCCTTTATAATGCAAATATAGACAATCGTCGTCATGAAATCTCAAACCAATCAGTCGATATTCACAACACTCATGTGGTCTTTGCGGAGGTGACCTCGATGCTGCTGCTGAAACTAGGCTCCATCGCCATCGTCCCCGTCATCTACAGCGTCGTGCTGGGCGAGGACGCGTTCTTCGAACGGATGCGCGTGCAGGGCGAACTGCTCAAGATGCTCTTTTTGACCTTTTATGTCACTGTGCTCTTCTTCCACATTCTCTAACTGCAACTGCAAATCCGCATTGTGAGGTGACTGCGCATGACAACGGAACTTCAGGTGTTATTGACTTTGGGCTCCATCGCCATCGTGCCCACCATTTACCGCGTGATACTAGGCCAGGAAAAGTTCTCCCAGCGGATGCGCATCCAGGGCGAACTGTTCAAACTGCTCTTTCTGACCTTTTATGCCACGCTGTTTTTCTTCCAAATCTTTGGCCGGATTAGATAAACAAGATGCCCGATGTAGTTGAAATTAACTACACCGGGCATCTTAAACTGTTAACCTTTTTTCTTTTTTAAGTATGCTTTCGTTTGAATTATCGCCACGCAAAGCGAAGTCAAGACACATACAAAGTGCAACTTTGTCAATGTAGACATCTGCGTTCCGTGATAAAAGTCAAGGAGCAGGGCTATACTCCATACTCCCGTACAGAAGAACCACAGAATCATTGGCATCTTTGAGATTTTTTTGTTCTTCATTTGTCCACCTCATTATCTATCATCATATTAACGAGAGGACCGTATGCCCTAAGCGAAATAAATGAAGCATTTTAAGGCAAAACAATCACCACAATTTGTAGGTAGCATCAACGAGATACCACTTACCGAATCCCTCATACTGGTCGTACGTATACATAGATTTCGTAGTAATTGTGCAACCACTATGAACAAGAGCCAGTTCGCTAAAGATCACACCGCCAACACTCACAATTGCACTGACCCACCCAAGTCCAACGGAGGCAACGAGAGCCTTTAAAAACGCTTGTTGGCTAACCTGGGCAATAATAAACGCAACCCCGGTTCCACCTCCGGTCCAACCACATGCTCTCGCTATGTCGTTAAAATTAACTTTATAAGTATTATAGCGGACATCTCCATCGGTCGGTTCTGCATATGTAATCACGCTTCCTGCCTGAGGCTCAATATATTCCATTTTAACCGCATCAGCAAGTTTTCTGGGAAGGCGTATGGTAACTCCCGTCTTATCTGCTTCTCTTTCGTACAGTTCAAGCATTTCACTATCCGTAAAACCAAGTTTCTTTAACTCGTTATACATCTGATCGCTATCATAAGGAATATCAGTAACACTATAGCTAGGTACATCGATAACCGACTCGCTCGAAATAGCAATGGCTTTAGCCGACAGACTGAACATCATAGTAATCGCTAAGACAAAACTCACCAGCTTTTTCATAAACGCACTTCCCCTTTCAAATTTAATTGAAATAGTTGATTTAATGCGCATTAAATCGTATTGAAACAAATTTGTTTCTTGCGTAAATTCTAAAGTAATTTTAGGAGTTTTGCAAGTATCTTATATGTTTCTTAAAATATTCTTAATCAGCTCTTAAAAAATCAAATTTTACTTCAATTCTTCTTCCGCAGCAAAAACGTGACCAAGAACCACGCCGCCAGGTACAGGGTGATGGACGCACCCGCGGAGGGGCCCATGTAGTAGGAGGTCAGCAGTCCGGCCACCCCTGCGCACACCGCCCCCAGGAAGGACAGCAGGTGATACTGCCACATGTTCCGGGCGACGTTCCGGGCCGCCGCGCCGGGCAGCACCAGCAGGGAGTTGATGACCAGCAGGCCCACCCAGGTCATGGACAGGGTGACCACCACGGCGATGGCGATGGAGAACACCGTCTCCTGCCAGAACACCCGGATGCCCCGGCTATCGGCCAGGGCGGGATGGACGGCGGAGAGCATCAGCTGGTTGAAGGACAGCACCCACAGGGCGATGACCAGCACCAGGATCAGGGCCAGCACCCCGATCTTCCCCGGCTCCACCGACAGGATGTCGCCGATGAGCAGGTTGTTGAACTTGGTGAAGGAGCGCCCGTTCAGGGTGGACAGGAAGATGCCCAGGGCCACGGCGGTGGAGGAGAACACCCCAATCACCGTGTCGCTGCCCAGGGCGGACCGCCGCCGCACCACATTGAAGAGCAGGGCGAAGAGAATGGCGAAGATCACCGCCGCCCACGTCGGCTCCTGAAAGCCGCAGATGGCCCCGATGGCCATGCCGGTGAAGGCGGAGTGGCCCAGGGCGTCGGAGAAGAAGGACATACGGCTGTGGACCACCATGGTGGACAGGATGCCGAACAGGGGCGAGATGATAAGCACCGCCAGCAGGGCGTTTTTCATGAACAGCATGGTGTCCGGCGCGGCCCACTCGAAGGGCAGCAGAGACACCAGGGAATACCACCAGGTCATTGGTGCTCCCCCCCTTTCCCCATGCGCAGATGGAAGGTCTGATAAAACTCCGGGGAGGACAGCACCTCGTCCGGGGGACCCATCTTCAGCACCTTGTGGTCCAGCAGGATGACTTTGTCCGCGTACTGGTCCAGGGTGGCAAAGTCGTGGGTGGACAGGAAGATGGACAAGTCATACTGGGTGCGCAGCTCGTCCAGCATCTCCAGCAGCTGGTGCTCCCCCTCGATGTCCACGCCGGACAAAGGCTCGTCCAGGATCAGGATGTGGGGCACCGGCTCTAATGCCAGGGCCAGCAGCACCCGCTGGAGCTGGCCGCCGGACAGGCCGCCCATGGGCCGGTCCAGCAGGTCCTCTCCGTGGACCCGGGCCAGACTGGCCGCCGCCTGGTCCCGGTATTTCTTGGGGATGGGCAGCCACACGGGCCACTTGGCCGTAGCCGCCACAAAGAAGTCCAGCACCGACACCGGGTCCCCCCGGTCAAAGCTGGGGGCCTGGGGCACATAGCCGACTAACGGGCGCTTGCCCCCGGTCACCGACCCGTCTGACAGACGGATGGCCGGTCCCCCCGCCGGGGAGAAAGTGATGGAACCCTTATAGGGCAGCTGGCCCAGGATGCTGCGGAACAGGGTGGATTTGCCCGCCCCGTTGGGACCGATGAGGGCCACGATCTCCCCGCAGTGGAGGTGGAAGGACACATCCTGTAAGATGGCGTCCCCCTGCATACTGACGGACAGGTCCGCCAGCTTCAGGCAGCAGGCGTCGGCGCATCCGGCGGCCAGCTTGCCGTGTTTGATCTGTCTCACGTTACTTCACCAGTTCCTCTCCCGCAAAGCCGTCGATCACGGCCTTGGCGTTGGCCAGCAGGGCGTTATAATAGTTTACCAGCTGATCGTCCGGCCCGTCCATGACCATGGTCAGCTGTGCCACGGTGCAGCCCGTCTCCCGATGGATGGCCTGGGCGGTGGCGTCGGAGCCGTTGACCTCGGTGAAGATGACGGGGATGCCCTTCTCCTTCACCAGGTCGGTGATCTCCACGATCTCTTTGGCGCTGGCCTCGCTGCCCGCCTCCTCCTCGATGGAGGCCAGCAGGGGCAGGTCATAGGCGGCGGCAAAATACTGGAACCCGTCGTGGAAGGTGATAAGGCCGGGGACGTCCGCCCCCCGCTGCCGGGCATCGGCGAACAGACCGTCCAGCTCCTCCGCCCAGCTGTTCATCTGCCGGGTACACTCCTGGGCCGCCTGGGCATAGTCGGCGGCGTGGTCCGGGTCGGCCTGGCTCAGGCCGTCGGCCAGATTTTCGATCATCTGCACCGCCCGCCGGGGGTCCATCCAATAGTGGGGGTCCACCCCATCGTGAGTGTGACCCTCGTGGTCGTGGTCATGGCCGTCCTCCACGTCGTGGCTGGTCAGGGCTGGCAGCAGGTCCACCCCCTCATCGCAGTCGATCACCGCCGCCTCAGAGGTGGCCAGGGCGTCGTCCATAAAGTCCTCCAGCCCCGCCCCGTTCAGGGCGATGACCTGGGCGTGAGCCAGCTTTTTCATGTCGTTCACCGACAGGGTATAGTCGTGAAGGCAGCTGGTGGACCCGGTGTCCAGCCGCTCCACCACCACTCCGTCCACGTCCCGGGTCAGGGCGCTGGCGAAGAGATAGATGGGATAGGTGGTGGTCACCACCCGCAGCCGGGCGTTGTCCGTGTCGGCAGAGCTGCCGCCCCCGCACCCGGTCAACACCAGGGCAAGGGCCAGCAGCAGGGGAATGATGCGTTTTTTCATAGAGTACCTCGAATGTTTTGATTTCTATCTAGTATAGCCCACTTCCGGGCCGTTGTAAATCACCGCTTCCGGCCTCCTGCGTTCATCAACAGCACCGCCGCCAGAATGGCCGCGATGCCCGCCAGCTTATAGACGGTCACCGACTCGTGATAGACCAGCACCCCCAGCAGGGCGGCCACCATGGGCTCCGCCGTGGACAGGATAGCCGCACGCCCCGTCTCCGTGTGGCGCAGGCCCCGGTTATACAGCAGATTGGGGGCGATGCAGCAGAACACGCTGATGCCCACGGCCCCCACCAGCGCCTTGGGGTCGGCCAGCCGGTCCAGATGCTGCACCAGGCCGGAGAAGGGCAGGGCGGACAGGCCCATAAACAGGCAGGTATAAAAGGTCAGCGTGTTCACCCCATAGTCCCGCAGGGCCAGCTTATTGAAGATGGGATACAGGGCATAGGTGAACCCGGCGCACAATCCCCACAGGATCACCCCGGGGGCCACCGACTGCTGCCCCAGGGGGAACAGCCCCGTGACCAGGACGCAGCCCGCAAACGTAACGACCAGCGCTCCCAGCTTTTGCAGGGTGATCTTCTCCCGAAAGCACAGGGCGGACAGCAAAATGACGAAAGCCGGAGAGGTATACAGCAGCACCGCCGCCACCGCCATAGAACTGGCCTGGATGGTATGAAAATAGCACATACCGGACAGCATCAAGGAGCACACGCCGCTGCCGAAGAAATAGTACCAGTGCCGGGGATCGATCTTCAGGGCCTTCGGCTCTTTGATGGCCAGATAAAGTCCATACAGCAGGGCCGACAGGCAGCCACGCAGGGCCACCCCCGCGTTAGAGGGTAGTCCCGCCCCGGTGAGCAGCCGCAAAAACACGCCCATGCAGCCCCAAAGGGCGGCGGCCATGACGATGCTGAAACAGGCGTTTCTCTCTTCCTTCTCCATGGGTCTTGTCTCTTCCCTTCTGTCGGTTTATACTGGTCTTGTGCGCCCCGCGCGGGGCAATCTGATCTTGAAAGGCAGTTTACCGATGCGATATTCCAGCTGTATTCCCGGGACGTTCCTGTCCCGGTCCAACCGCTTTGTGGCCCAGGTGGACCTAAACGGCCACACCGAGACCTGCCACGTGAAGAACACGGGCCGCTGCCGGGAGCTTCTCATCCCCGGTTGCCGGATCTATCTCGTCCCGGGCAGCAATCCCGCCCGGAAGACGAAATATGACCTGGTCGCCGTGGAAAAGGCGACGGCCCACGGCCCCCTGCTGGTCAACATGGACGCCCAGGCCCCCAACCGGGTCTTTCTGGAGTGGGCCCAGGGGGGCCATTTCCGCCCGGGACTGACGCTGCTCAAGCCGGAGACCACCTTCGGGGCCTCCCGCTTCGACTTCTATTGGGAGACGGCGTCAGACCGGGGCTTTGTGGAGGTGAAGGGGGTCACTCTGGAGGAGGACGGCGTGGTCCGCTTCCCCGACGCCCCCACCCTGCGGGGGGTGAAGCACCTGGAGGAGCTGGCCGCCGCCCGTCAGGCGGGGTATCAGGCCGCCCTGTGCTTCATCGTCCAGCTTGCCGGGGCCAAATACGTCCAGCCCAACGACGTCACCCACCCCCAGTTCGGCCAGGCCCTCCGCCAGGCCGCTGCCGCCGGGGTAGAGGTGTTTGCCCTGGGCTGCTCCGTCACCCCGGACAGCCTGACGGCAATGGACCCCGTGCCCGTGCGGCTGTGACCCGTTTTCTCTATATGCATATGCCAAAGCCCCCGGCTGCCGTACAGTAACCGCGCTGTACGCAGCCGGGGACGTTTTTATGGGGTCATTGGCCTTACAGGACGGACTTCACCCGCTCCACGGCTTCCTTGGTGGCCTCAGCGTCGCCGAAGGCGGTGAGCCGGGCAAAGCCCTCGCCGCTGGGGCCGAAGCCCGCGCCGGGGGTGGTGGCCACGTTGGCCTTGGCCAGCACCAGGTCGAAGAAGTCCCAGGAGGGCATCCCGTTGGGGGTCTTGATCCAGATATAGGGGGCGTTCACGCCGCCGAAGCACTCCAGACCCGCAGCGGTCAGCCCCTCGCGGATGACCTTGGCGTTGTTCTGGTAATAGGCGATGGACTCCATGATCTGGCGGCGGCCCTCGGGGGTATAAACGGCCTCGGCGCCCCGCTGGACGATGTAGGGCACGCCGTTGAACTTGGTGGTCTGGCGGCGGTTCCACATGGTGTTCAGCTTGGCCCCGTCCCGCTCCAGCTCCATGGGCACCACGGTATAGGCGCAGCGGGTGCCGGTGAAGCCGGCGGTCTTGGAGAAGGAACGGAACTCGATGGCGCAGGTGCGGGCCCCCTCGATCTCGAAGATGGTGTGGGGAATGTCGGGGTCAGAGATAAAGGCCTCATAGGCGGAGTCATACAGGATGATGGAGCCGTTCTTGTTGGCATAGTCCACCCACATCTTCAGCTGCTCCCGGGTGGCCATAGAGCCGGTGGGGTTGTTGGGGAAGCAGAGATAAATGATGTCCACCTTCTCCTTGGGGGGCTCGGGCATAAAGCCGTTGGACTCTACGCAGGGCATATACACCAGGCGGCTCCACCGGCCCAGCTCGGGTACAAAGTCCCCGGCCCGGCCCGCCATGGCGTTGGTGTCTACATACACAGGATAGACGGGGTCGCACACGGCCACCACATTGTCCACGTCGAAGATGTCCCCGATGTTGCCGCAGTCACTCTTAGCGCCGTCAGAGATGAAGATCTCCTGGGGCTGGATGTCCACGCCCCGCTTCTGATAGTCGAACTGGGCGATGGCCTCCCGCAGGAAGGGATAGCCCTGCTCGGGGCCATAGCCATGGAAGCCCTCATAGGTCCCCTGCTCGTCCACCGCCTTGTGCATGGCCTCCACCACGGCAGGGACCAGGGGGCGGGTCACGTCGCCGATGGACAGCTTGATGATCTTGGCCTCGGGATGGGCGGCGGAGTGGGCGGCGATGCGCCGGGCCACCTCGGAAAACAGATAGCTGCCGGGCAGCTTTAAATAGTTCTGGTTGACTTTTACCATGGCGAACAGCTCCTTCTTCTGGACGGGCGCGAAATGCGTCATATGTGAGTATTATCCTATATCGACTGTGGGTTGTCAAGAAAAACCGGGCGGACCGGCGGCCTGGAAAAGCCTTCGGTCCGCCCGGAGAGTTACATGGCGGTCAGCTGGATCTGGCCGTCCACCGCGGTGGCCTGCATCTGGCTGACGGGGTGGGCATAGCCCTCGATGAGCCGGACGGCGATGGCGTCCTCCAGCTCCTTCTGGATCAGGCGTCGCAGGTTCCGGGCGCCGTAAGTCGCGGAGTAGGACTTCTCCACCAGGTGCTCCAGCAGGGCGTCGTCCCAGGTGAAGGCGATCTGCTTCTCCTCCATGGCCCGGGCCAGCTCCCCCAGCATCAGGGCGGCGATGCCCTTAAAGTCCTCCCGGGTGAGCTGGTTGAAGTAGACGATCTCGTCCACCCGGTTGATAAACTCGGGCCGCAGGAAGTCCTGAAGGGCCTTCATGGCCCGGTCCTTTCCCTGCTCGTTGGCGGTGCGGCCAAAGCCCACGGAGCCGACCTTGGTATTGCTTCCCGCGTTGGTGGTCATGACGATGACGGTGTTTTCAAAGTTCACCGTGCGGCCATGGGCGTCGGTCACCCGGCCATCGTCCAGTACTTGCAGCAGGATGTTCAGCACGTCGGGGTGGGCCTTTTCGATCTCGTCGAACAGCACCACGGAATAGGGCTTTCTGCGGATCTTCTCCGTCAGCTGCCCCGCCTCGTCATAGCCCACATAGCCCGGAGGGGAACCGATGATGCGGGACACGGCGTGCTTCTCCATAAACTCGGACATGTCCAGACGGATGAGGGCGTCAGGGCTGTCGAACAGGTCGGCGGCCAGCTGCTTCACCAGCTCCGTCTTGCCCACGCCGGTGGAGCCCACAAAGATGAAGGACACGGGCTTGTGCTTGGGGCTGATGCCCACCCGGCCCCGGCGGATGGCGGCGGACACTGCCTCCACGGCCTCGTTCTGGCCGATGACGTGGCTCTCCAGGCGCTGCTCCAGCTGGGCCAGGCGCTGATACTCTGTCTCCTGGATGCGGCTGGCGGGGATGTTGGTCCAAAGCTCGATGACGTTGGCCAGGTTCTCCTCGGTGAGTTCGGGCTGGGGCTGCTCCTCCAGACCCTGCCGCTCCCCCTCCAGCTTCAGCTGGGTGCTCTTGATCTCGGCCAGGCGGCGATAGGCGTCCTCCGTTCCGGCGGCGGACATGACCTCCTGCTCCTTGGCCAGGTCGGCCAGTTCCTTGTTGATGGCCGCCACCCGGGCCAGGGCCTGGTTGTGCAGGTTCACGTTGGAGCAGGCCTCGTCGATAAGGTCGATGGCCTTGTCGGGCAGATAGCGGTCGGTGATATACCGCTCGCTCATCACCACCGCCCGGCGGCACATCTCCGGGGAGACGGTCACCTGGTGATAGGCCTCGTAATAGGGGGCGATGCCCTCGATGATCTTCACGCTGTCCTCGATGGAGGGCTCCTCCACCATCACAGGCTGGAAGCGCCGCTCCAGGGCGGTGTCCTTTTCGATGTGCTTGCGGTATTCGTTCAGAGTAGTGGCACCGATGACCTGGATCTCCCCCCGGGACAGGGCGGGCTTTAGGATGTTGGCCGCGTTCATGGACCCCTCGGCGTCTCCGGCCCCCACGATGTTGTGGACCTCGTCAATGACCAGGATGATGTTGCCCAGCTTGCGGATCTCCTCGATCAGGCCCTTCATCCGGCTCTCGAACTGGCCCCGGAACTGGGTGCCCGCCACCAGGGCGGTCAGGTCCAGCAGATAGACCTCCTTGTCCAGCAGCTTATAGGGCACCTCCCCCTGGGCGATCTTCTGGGCCAGGCGGTTGTAATGCCGGGCGTGCCGAATTTACGACTGTTGCGTTCCATTAACTCTTTACCTTCCGTACGCTGTTCGAAT
>ERZ856578.4661-NODE-4661-length-18041-cov-3.309619_pt1 | contig 18041 bp, 17 predicted proteins | sample MGYA00514384_ERZ856578 | MGnify/ENA primary metagenome ERZ856578 (study PRJEB29103, sample SAMN06111958) | human gut metagenome | biome: human gut; feature: ankylosing spondylitis patient; material: healthy_person | host: Homo sapiens | place: China:Hangzhou... | reverse complement strand
TACGAGATCGTTTCTTGTGACTGTAGTTCATTCGTGTGCTCTTCCGATTTCCTTTAGAATTAAATCAGATGTGTTCATGTATTATTTTAGTCAGAAATGATAGGTGTTGGCCAAAATAATTCCTGAACCCATCTGTTTTAATTCTTCAGGGGATTGCGTTTTTACTGTAGCTTGGGTGCCTACAGGCATAAACATCGGCGTTGGAAAAGTTCCATGAGGCGTGATAATTTCCCCCAGGCGTGCTCCTGTGTGTTTTTCTTTCTTTATAAGACGATATTTAATAGGAAGGTCAGTCATTTATACTCCTTACATTAGGAAAAACAGTCCTAAGTATTTTTTAGTAAGTGGTCATTATCCACAACCGCTTTAGTTTATCAAAAATTACAAGAATTGTCAGCTCTATATTTTCAAACTTTTGGATGAATAACATCAAACATCAACACTATCATTTATAGCAAAAAACAAAAAGCAACAGTCTCGAGCACTGTTGCTTTCAATAATGTCTTAAGCTGAAAGAACTTTACGTCCTTTACGACGACGAGCTGCAAGAACACGACGTCCATTTTTAGTTGACATACGGTGACGGAATCCGTGTTTACGTTGACGACGGATTTTACTTGGTTGATAAGTACGTTTCACGTTGAATACCTCCTAATAGATTTTCGTATTCGTTTAGCCGGCTATTTTTGATCAGTTACTAAACATACCATACTATTTTATAGCAATAGCTTAATCTTGTCAAGAATTACTTAGATATTAATTTCATTATATCTTCGATGCCCGAAGGCTAGTGATAACTGTAAACTACAATGCCGTTCCTATTTCATCGCCTGCTCATAACCTTCTTGCTAGTTTAGCTATTTTCTTGAGTACCTCTTTTCGCTTATAATCACTCACATACTCAATGGGTGAAACCTGGGTAACTTTGACCGATTTAATACCACAAGGTTTTAGGACTTGAAATTTTAGGACTTTGCTATAATCTTGAACTAAAGGTAGAATAATCTTTGGTGTATTGTGGGTTGTAATAATCCAAGCTTTCCCAGTCAATTTACCATCCAATCCACGGGGTGTATTTTCATAGGCAAAGCCAGCAACAAAAACGCGTTCAATAAATCCTTTCAAGATAGCTGGCATTCCACTCCACCAAGTTGGAAAAATAAAAATCAACTGATCTGCCCAAGTTATTAAATCTCGATAGTCTTTCATAGCTACATCGTGCGCTAAGTCTCTTCTCCTATGTGTTGTATCAAAACGTAAAACAGGATCGAACTTTTCTTTATACAAATCTAGAATCTTTAACTCATGTTTAGACGATAAATTTTCTTTAACAGTCTCTAGTATAGAGGCATTGTAGCTCTTGTCGTTTGGATGGGAGTAGATAATTAAGGTTTTCATTGTTTAGCTCCTTTAACATAGATGTCTAACATAGTACTAACAGTCTCTTCAATAGTGTTACTATTGAAATTATCACCAATAGGACTCCTTACCAAAACGGCTAATCCAGTAATAAAACTCCAGATATGAACTAATATTTCTGCCTCACTACCAGAAATATTCATGTTACTTTTCAGCTTCAGAACCACACTCTTAAAGTGCTCAAATCCTGGTAAACGGGCATTAACAGAGATACTGTCCTGGGTTAGTTCCATATAATTGAAAGGAAACTTAATAAATAAGGCCTCAAAACTGTTTGTTTCTTTTTGAGCAAATTCCACAAAATTACAGCCCATTAATACTAATTGACCTCTTACATCAAGCGAAGAGTCTACCCCTTGTGTCAGACACTTCAAAAAGATCTCAGATAAACGCTCTAAAACCACCTGAAGATAGACATCCTTATTTTCAAAGTGCTTATAGGGCGCTCCATGGGTGACCCCACATCTTTGAGCCACCGTTCGGATAGATAGTTGATCAACACCTCTTGTTCTTATTTCCTCGACTCCAGTTTCGATTAACTTTTCCTTCAATTCAGCAGTATTACGTTTCATTTTGACTCCTATTTCCATCTAAGTAGACAGCGACTACCTTTTAAATAAAGTATACACCGTCTACTTTTTATTGTCAAAAAAAACCAGCCTTCAAATAAGACTAGCTTCTGTAAGCAATAAACGCTATTTTAACTATACTTTTGTCACAACAACGTAACGATTAGGATCGTCTCCTTCTGAGTGACTTTCAACACCTTCAATTTGAGAAAGTGCCTTATGGATAATTTTTCGTTCGCTATTCGTCATTGGATCCATAACGTACTCTCGACCTGTTTCTTTTACTTTAGCCGCCGTTTTTTCTGCTAGATCAATCAAAGTCTCTGTGCGTTGCTCCAAATAATCACGAACATTAAGAACAACACTAAAACGTTTAGAATGACGATCGTGCAAATAATTTTGCGCTAAAAGTTGTAAAGACTTGAGAACCTTGCCATGATAACCAATAACACGACCGGGTTGGTCTGTTTCAATCTGAATGATAATATTGCGACGATTGTGACTAACCTCTAGGCTAGCATCAACATCCATTTCATAGATAATTTTTTCGAGATAAGATAAAACATCATCTGCAGCTGCTTGAATATCTTCTAAATTATTTTCAGAAGAATCATCCGAACTAAACTCAGATGCCACAAAATCACTGAAATCTCCTTCTGGAGTTTCCAAAGTCTGAACTTTAGCGATTGATTCTAGTTGAGGTTCAAGCGAACTTGCCATAAATTCTGTAGCATCCTCTTCTGATGACTCACGTTTAACAGATAGAGGAATAATTGTTGCCTTTGGTTGCTCCTGTTTCTTATCTAGCAGCTCTTCACCAAGGGGCTCTGTAGACACTGGTTGCTTTAAGTTTTCTTGTGCAATTTCCTTATTATCTGAAACCGTAACGAGTTTTGTCACTTTATTGAAAGCAATCGTTTCGTCTTTTGGACTTGCGACAGAATCGTCTAATTGTTTTACAGCATCGGGAGCCACTTTAACGGTGTTTTGATCTGCTTCGTGAGCTATCTTTTCATTTATTGGTTCAACACTAACTCGAGCTGGTTTCTTTCCGAACCCTAGAAAACCTTTTTTCTCACGAGAAATCACCTTAATATGAGCCCTCATACGGGGTAAATTAAGATCTTTCAAACCTTTTTCGATAGCTTGTTCGACTGTTCGTCCAGAATAGACAACCATAATAAGCCTCCTTATTTACGTTTATGCGCCTTTTTCTTGGCACGACGAATCTTAGCTTTACGTTCTTTTTCTTCCGCTTCCAAACGATTACGTTCTTCAATGATTTTAAACGGATTATTAAAAACCAAAATCTGAACAACTTGGAAGGCGTTCGAAACTGCCCAGTAAAGTGCTACCCCTGAAGAAATCTGAGTTCCAAACCAGAAAATAAAGATTGGAAGCATGATATTCATAACAAGAAGCATTGCACTACGATCTTTAGCTGCCTTATTTGTCAACCAAGTTGAAAGGAAGGTGAAAGCAGCCGCCAAAATCGGAAGAATAAAGTAAGGATCTTTCTGACCTAGGTCAACCCAGAGGAATGTTCCTTCTCGCAACTCTGGCACTCGCGTGAGCGCTCCATAAAGAGCCATCAAAATAGGAAATTGGATCAAGAGAGGAACGAAGCTTGCGTAAGGATTTACACCATGCTCTTTATAAAGATCTTGTTGTGCATAAGCAAGAGCTTCACGATTCTCGCGTCCAGGATACTCACTCTGCAAGCGACGTAACTCTGGCTGCAACTCTTGTAGTTCACGGCTTGACTTAATTTGGCGATTATAAAGAGGAATCATTACAGCACGAATTAAAATCGTGAAAATAATAATACCTAATCCAATAGAACCACCAAATGAGAGCCCTTGAATAGCCTTCCCAAACATTAAAATAAGACGTTCCCAAAGGCCTGTGGAGTGACTTGTAACATCACTTCGTCCACACGCGGACAAAAGCAAGAGAGCTCCTGCACCTAAAACAGATATATTAAGTTTTTTCTTCACTAAAAACTCCTTTTTAATACGATAAAGAACTGCTTCGCTTCCATTCATTAAGAGTATCTCAAAAATCAGGAGTGATTTTAGTTTATCCTACAATGTAAAGAAGCAAAATAATTTTCTAATCCTTATATAACTTTGCTATTTTTAAGACATGAACGAGATTGCTATAAATGTCTTGATAACTTAAGTCTTCGACACCTTTACGAGCAATAACGACAAAATCTTGATGTTCTAACTGAGATGACATGTCCATCAGTGCATGTCGTAGACGACGTTTTACCCGATTCCGAGTAACCGCATTACCAAGACGCTTACTGACCGACAAACCTACTCTAAAATGAGGCAGATCACGATTCAGACTGTAGACAACAAATTTTCGATTAGCAACACTGTGTCCCGCATCAAATAATGCTTTAAAGTCTTTCTCTTTCTTAACGCGATAAGATTTTTTCAAAATGCGACTCCAAACTCAAAATTAGTACTATTATATCATAAATAGCAAAAAAGCCCAAAACCTTATGGTTAGGGCCTTAGAGACTTATTTTTTTAAAGCTTTTTGAGCTTCTTTGATTTGCCATTTAACCTGGTCAAAACCAGTTCCACCAAGGGAATGACGACGTTCAACAGCTGTATGAGATTTAAGTGTCTCATAGATGTCCTCTTCAATTAAATCTGAAACTTCTTGATAACGTTCGAGAGGAACATCTTGAAGGTAATAACCAGCTTTGGTACACTCAAGGACAAGTTTTCCAACAATCTCATGTGCTTCACGGAATGGTAGGCCTTTAGATGCAAGATAATCAGCCAACTCTGTAGCATTTGAAAAATCTTTCTCTGTTGACTCTGCCATATGTTTGTCGTTAACAGTCATTGTATTGAGCATGCCTGCGAGAATATCAATAGCGACAGTAATCGTCTCTACCGTATCAAACATACCCTCTTTATCTTCCTGGAGATCTTTATTGTAGGCCAAAGGTAATGACTTCATCACGGTCAACAATCCAATCAAGTTGCCATAGACACGACCTGATTTCCCACGAATTAGTTCTGCCATATCTGGGTTTTTCTTTTGAGGCATAATGGAAGAGCCTGTTGAAAAAGTATCAGATAGAGTTACAAACTTAAACTCGTTAGAACACCAGTTAATGATTTCTTCACAAATACGTGTCATATGCATCATGAGAATACTTGAGTTTGACAAGAATTCGAGAATAAAGTCACGATCGGAAACAGCATCCAAGGAATTGCTATATGGTTTTGCAAAGCCCATTAAGTCAGATGTCATATTACGATCAATTGGGAAAGTTGTTCCGGCTAGAGCAGCAGCTCCGAGTGGAGAGATATCCGTATGCTTGATATTAAATTCAAAACGTTCGGCATCACGTGTAAACATGTTGTAATAAGCCATCAAGTGGTGACCAAAAGAAATCGGTTGTGCATGCTGCAAGTGGGTGTAGCCTGGCATAATCGTGTAGGTATGTTTGTCTGCTAGATTGACCAAAGTACCACGTAAATTATCAAGCTTCTCAATAACTTCCACTAGTTTGGCTTTTAGATACAAGTGCATATCCGTTGCCACTTGGTCGTTACGTGAACGTGCTGTATGAAGTTTTCCTGCTACTGGTCCAATTTTAGCCGTTAAAAGACTCTCCATATTCATATGGATATCTTCATTGGAAACATCAAATTCTAGTTTACCAGCCTTATATTCCTCAAGCAGTTCTTCCAAGCCCTGTTTAATTTGCAATGCTTCCTCTTTGGTAATAATTCCTGTCTCACCAAGCATCGTAACATGGGCAATAGACCCTTTCAAATCAAACTCTGCCATCTTTTGGTCAAATGAGATTGAAGCACCAAATTCTTCTACCCATTTTTCAAGACTAGCTTCGAACCGACCGCCCCATAGTTTATGATTTTCTGCCATAGTTTTATTTTGAAGATTTCCCTACACTGAGATAATCTTCCATCCTTTCTTAATACTTATAACAAGCAACGACCTCTTTGGTCACAATAACTTAAATGAAAAAAGCTAGATAGTATTTGTCTAGCTTAATTTGTCTCTCTGGACACTTGTTTTCCTAAAACCCGATCTCTGTCGTAGTTTATTTAGGCTCGTGACGCCTCTCAGAACGCCTTAACGATAATAATATAAGTTATAAGAAAAGAGTATCAGATGTGGCTCTCTGTCCACTTTTATCTGATAAGAAGCGTTTTTCTTCTAATAGCCTACTTTTCTTATGTAATCTGTCATTAATTGTCAAATGGATGGTTAACTTGTGAATTAACCTGAGTTGGAAGACCCCAAAGCTTGATAAATCCAATTGCAGCATCCTGATCAAAGCTGTCAGCTGATGTGTAAGTAGCCAAGTTTTCATCATACAATGAATTAGCTGATTGACGTGCTACTACTTGAGCATGCCCTTTGTAAAGCTTAACTTTAGCGATACCATTAACAACTTTTTGTGTTTCCTTAATATAAGCAATGATAGCTTGTGTTGCTGGGCTAAACCACAAAGCATTGTAGATAAGGTTTGACAATTCATTTTCAAGAATTGGTTTAAAGTGAGAAACTTCACGTACCAAAGTTAAGTCCTCAATTTCTTTATGAGCTGTCAAAAGGGCGATAGCTCCTGGACATTCATAAATTTCACGAGATTTGATACCTACAAGACGGTTCTCAACGTGGTCGATACGTCCGACGCCATGCTTACCAGCAATAACATTCATTTCTTGGATAAGGTCAGCCAATTTCATTTCTTTACCGTTAAGAGCAACTGGTTTCCCTTCTTTAAAGGTTACATCGACATATTCAGCTTCATCTGGCGCAGACTCTGGTGAATTGGTAATCCCAAAAGCTTCTTCTGGAGCTTGATTCCAAGGATTTTCAAGAACACCACACTCGTTAGCACGTCCCCAAAGGTTTTGATCGACTGAGTAAGGATTATCAAGGTCTGCTGGAACTGGAACACCATTAGCCTTAGCATACTCAATTTCTTCCTCACGAGACCACTTCCATTCACGTACTGGCGCTACTACTTTAAGACTTGGGTCTAGGGCAGCAATGGCAACTTCGAAACGAACTTGGTCATTACCTTTACCAGTACAACCGTGAGCGATAGTTGTTGCTCCTGTTTCATGAGCAATCTCAACTAATTTTTTAGCAATAATTGGACGGCTAAGCGCTGAAACCAAAGGATATTTTTGTTCATAGTAAGCGTGAGCCTGAAGTGCTGGAAGCACATAGTCTTCAGCAAACTCATCTTTGACATCAAGCACGTATGACTCGATAGCTCCAACTGTCAAAGCTTTGTCATGGATGAACTCAAGATCTTTACCTTCACCGACATCCATACAAACAGCGATAACATCGTAATCTTTTTTAAGCCATGTAATAGCGACTGAGGTATCAAGACCTCCCGAATAGGCAAGAATAACTTTCTCTTTTGACATAATATTTTCTCTTTTCTTATATTTTCTTGCGGTTGCTATCTCTATCAACCTTACGAGATTAATTATATTGCATATTTATTCACTTGTCAACACTTTTTTTTTATTTTTTTATATTTATTTATTTTTTATTTGTTTTTACTTATTCTTTTGACCTAAAAAGTGCTTAATTCTTAATTTTTATTCAATTTTATGCAAGAAGTAATGAAAAATAAAAAACACTTTTGAAACTATACAAATAGATTCAAAAGCATCTTTAACTATTTATCTTCTAAAATGCCAAAAGGCCTGTACAAAGTACAGACCTTTTGAACAACAGCATCATCGGTAGAGAACACAACAGCAATTTTAGATAGAATGAATGAGGGAAATTATTATGTTTAAGGGACTAACTTAAACCATACATTCTTCTTGCTCTCTAACCTTGATTACATTATAGCATGCAATCCCCAAATGTATATCTTCATTTCCTAAAATGTCGAATTTCACTCACAGAATGTATTTTTTTATCCTAATCTGCACTAATGCCCTTAAAAACAAAAAAACGGCTTGATTTCTCAAGCCTATTAATTTCTATAAAAAAGATATGTAATTGGACGAGCGGCCAATAAAAAATGGGGATTAGGAAAAAGTTATATAAAAGTACATTATTTATTTTCATAAAGTGTATGTAGATTTCAATAAGATTGACGATGTCTCATTTCCGAATCACATATCTTGATTATATATTAACTTTTTTCAATTTAATTGTCTATACGATTTCATAGAATGTCGTTTTTTCATCCTGAACTGCATTTTTTTTAGTCATTTTTTTATAAATCTCTAAATTTTATCACTAAAGGACATCTATTTTGTGTTTTTACAGAATTTGTTCACTCATAAGATAATCAATCACCTATGAAATAAACACATGCTTTTTTAGACTAAAAAGAACATTAGTCATCGACTAATGTTCTTTTACCTCTGACCATTTTTTAAGCAGAGCCTTCATTTTCAAACGTGAAACTGGACAAGAATCACCATTTTCAAAATAAATCATCAACTGAGTCTTATCAATACGAGAAATATTATCCAAATTAACTAAAAACGAGCGATGACAAGAAAAGAGTTTTTTATTCACCGAAGTAATATCTCCAAGATTGGCATAAAACTCCAAACGCTCTGTTTTGGTAATCAGCATCACCTTATGAGGTGTCACAGCAGTCGCAAAATAATAAATATCTCTCATAGGGACTTGAATTCGAGACTGTGCTGTTTCAAACACAAATATCTCATCATCATCCACATCTCCAACTTTTTGATTTACAAAAGTCAATGTTTGTTTTAGTTGTTGTTTGAACTCTGCATTAGAAACTGTCTTATCAATAAAATCTAGTGCAGAAACCTTGTATTTAAAACTAATCGGTGCAAACTCTGAGTGAGTTGTCACAAAAATAATAACCGCATTAGCATCTTGTTGGCGAATTTCTGAGGCTACCTCTAGCCCCTTCTTTCGCTCACCATCAATATCAATATCCAAAAGGAAAACCTGATGGTTACCCTTCTCGTTGATACTGGACAATAGTTTGTGAGGTTTAGAAAAAACTTCAAGTTTTCGTACGGAAAACGTGCCCTCTGAAACCAATTCTCTGATGATGTCACTAATACGTGTTTGCTGCATTAAGTCATCTTCTAAAATGTAAATATTCATATTAGGGCCTCATTTCTAGTATTTGCATCATTTTATGATTCTGACTACGGACAGAGAAGGACGTATTCGGATAACGTTCCAAGATATCTTGAACAGCATTAACACCTATACCACCCCCAGGATGAGGAGTCTGGGTACTCATCATTGAAAGTGGAACTTGCTCATCTGCAATTGTACTTTCAATAATAAAACTCTGGCAATCTTCTTCATCAAAATAGGCCAGACTAATAAAACCTTCACTGGCTTTACGAGCACCATCAATAGCATTATCCATGAGGTGACCCAAAACAACAGCTAAATCTAAATCAGTTAGATAGTTATTAGTCACTGGATCTGGAATCTCTGCATGAATATTGAGTCGATACATCTGAGCTTCATGATATTTTGATGAAAGTAGACTATGAATACTTGGGTTTTGGATATTATCCAAATCTGTGACCTGAGTCGAAAAGCTGTGCTGATCTCGATTGACATAAAGATCAACTAAATCTTTTTTGTAAGAACGAATATCTCCTGTTCTTTCGATATCTCTCAAATTATTAAGCAGAAAATTATAGTTAGAGCGAACATGCATCAAGTCTCTATACAAACCTTCTACCCTAGTATTCTCACGCTTCAAATCATCAAGATAGTTGGCTTGCTTCATCGCCAAATCCTGCTCTATTTTTTCCTTAGCAAACTGGTTCACAGCTCCTAGTACAAAGAGGAGTAAGTAGAGATATCCCATTACCAATGGTACACGAAACCTACTCTCAAGATGTAACTCTGGAAAATAAGTATCAAATGTCGACACTAAAAAGATAACTAAATAATAAAGCAAAAGAAGCATGTTGACCAAACCCAGACGGTTCTTTTTTTCTTGTTGGGCAGCAACTTTCAAGATATCTGTAAAATCTAGACGTAAAATAAAATCTACTATTCTGACCGTCAACATGACGAAGGAAAGTGGTACCATAGACCACCAAATATTAGTGTTTAAAGTATCAACAGTTATGCCAAGTATCGGTGGAAAGAAGAAAGTAGCCAAAAAACGTCTTGCCAAATCGACTAGTACCACTGGGTAAAAACCTAGAAAAAAGCGCTCTACGGAGGTGACACTTTTATTCAATTGGTAACTAAATGTCAATGTTACAATGGCTACTAAGGGAGGTACTATGCCTATATAGCGTCCAATGAGTTGTCCCCAAATGCATAGAGCAACATCAAATAACAAATAAAGTATACGATTTTTAAGATTAGTGTTTTGTCCACCAATACGTAAGTAGATATCCCAAATGATGACAAACATCAAAATTTGAAATAAGATGTTACCCAGCATAGTTATCCCCCTTTCTACGATTATAGTCCTACCGTGACAATTTGATAGGTTTTAAATAATTCTTTTTTATTTGTTAAACCGATACCGTTTGACCAGCAAAACTGGGCAAAATCACGACTAATAGCCAGACTATCATCGAGTTTCGGATCAGCTTCCTGATTGGTATTCTCAAGAATAAAGCTGAGATTACCATCCTCATTCTGTTGAATAAAGAAACCAATATCTGTTTTCGGCTCCTTGGCCCAAAGTTTTTCAGCTAAGTTCATGCAACGTTCTAAAACTCCAATAAGAACTGCAATATTTAAATTGTTAGGATAAGCATCAACATTGACATCCAACCTAACGGTGATACCTTTTTGTTCCAAAGGAATGATTTGGTTTACAATCCAACTTCTTAATACCGGATAAGGAATCTCAAACAGAGGAGCCAACTTATCATTTAAGTCCAAATTATCAAGTTTAAGATGATTCAAATGCTCATGATAAACGGATAAAACCTCTGATAATTGATTTTTAGCCAATGGAGTCTCAAGAGCTACCAAAAGACTCTCAAAATCTTTTTCAATAGGTTTTACTTTTGTAAAAAGATCCTCAATATGCTTATTATAGACTTCCAAGTTATAGACATAGGTCTCCACAGCTTCCTTACTACGTTCTCTGACAAATTTATGAGAATAGCGGTTCAAGGTTGTTACCATTAGGAGATAAACTGCCATTGCAATAAAAATTGGCCCTCCCACATCACTACCTGTTGATACCAAAAGAGTACTACAAGTAATGTAGAGTGCAAAGGTCAGATCAACGGCTATCAACAGACGTTCACGACCACGTGAATAAATCAATTCCTTGACCTTATCAACATCTGAACTGGAAAGGTAATTGATATAGAGAAAGAATGGATAAATCAGTACAAACGATAACAATTTGAGGAAGAAGTTTTCTTGAATCTCACCCAAAGTCATATTTGTAAACAAATTATTAAATACATAATATGGTGTAAAAGTCGCAAATAAATCAGTAAAAATAACCGAGAAAGCTCCAAAAAAGAGGCTTGCCCAGATCGTCAAACGATGTTCCCGACGTTCCTTTAAGGCCAAAGCTAAAAAGATAACAACTTGATAATAGAAGCCATCACCTTTACCAAGTGATACCACTATACCTAAGAGACTTAAACAAAATACTTTCCAGTAAGCTAGTGTGCTCCTTGTTAGTTTTTTATAAATAAACCAGGTAATATGAAAACTAATAATCTGAATAATACTATTTTCAAGAGATACCATGGTCCAAAGTTGTAAGTTCATGATAATATTTCCTGTTTATACTCAAGAGACATTTTCGTCATCTTCTTCAATGAGTTCTTGACCTGCCTTTTTCAAAATATCTTGATAGGTTTGTTCAATAAGGTCAAAATCCCCACTATCAATACTTGTCTGCATACTAATGAGTATGTTTTCATAATCATGTTTAAACGAACGTACACTCTTATAGGCAGTTTCGATTTTTTCATTATAAGCTTCCAGACTCCTCAAGTGCTCCTCTTGTTCTCTGAGAATTTTGCTATCACGTACGTCTTTACCGTAGGAAACAAAACGAACAAGAATATACATGTGTATAAGGAAACCAACCCAAATATAAATTTGAGGGTAACCTGGGAGGTAGGTCTGACTCAGAAGCAAGGAGAATATCTCCTGTTTAAAGAGGATAAGCAGATAACTGATAATTAAAATATAATCAACTTGCAAGAGCATGCTCTTATATTTATCCTGCAAGTCCTGATAGGGTTCCTGGAAAAAGCTATCTAAACCGAACATTTTTTGCAAGCCTAGAAAGAAAGGAAGAACAACACTATCTACAGCCAGGATTCCTAAATGGTTTGGAACCAACTCGACCGGCTTATTAAAGAAAACTCGGAAAAGATAAAAACTAAAGAAACTTGTAATCAGAGTCCAAAAGACAGGGGAAAAGAAAGCATAAAAATACTTTTCTTCTCGTAGAGCCTGAGGTTTTTCAATAAAAATAAAGACTAGGAGATAGATTGCATCTGGAATGTCAATTTGCCATAGCACCTTGGCTAACCACTTAACGGCAGTTACTACGATTACATAAGGAATGTAACGGTAAGTAAAAACATCTAGATAAGCCATTCTAGCTAAAATCACAAGATGTGAAACGACAACAACCAAAGCAATAAGGCCATCAATCGCAAGTTGCATATGCTTTTCCCCTTTCTATTTCCCCTATCCTCTACAAATATTATCTTTGATTTATCAATTATCCTGAAAAGAGAGGACCTGTGTAAAATGATGGTCACAACTACGAGTCTCAAGATTTACTTTTGGATAGCGATTAAGTATATCTGCGACCTTAGACAAACCAAGTCCTCGGCCTTCACCTTTGCTAGAAACCCCTTCATCAAAAATCCTTGACACAGGAATACGTTCTTCTCTGGTTGTATTATCAATAACCAAGATAAGATAACCTTGATTTTTAAAGAAAGATATAGTTAAAGTAGGATCTTCAGAATCCACCGCCGACTCAATAGCATTATTTAAGAAGACAGAAGAAATCACAACCAAATCTAAGGCCTCTATCTGAGTTGACGATATGACATCTGGCAACTCCAAGTTAACCTTAATTCCTAAGTTCTCTGCCTCAAGCACTTTAGCAGAAAAGAGACTCTTGAGAGATGTGATTTCTAAGTTGATCAAACGTGATAATTCATAATTTGACAACGTTAAGCTATTACCAGATTTCTCTAAAAGTTCTGCATACTCTTGTTTCAAAGCAGGTAAGTCTCGACGTTGGATACTAACCTCCATTGTCTTAAGTCCTTCAAGATAATCCTTCTTCACCTGAGAAATATCATTATAAAGTTTTTCTAAACGGTGACTATATTCTTCTAAACTTTCCTCGTGTCTAGCCATTTCTTCAGCCAACTGATCCTTCACTCTTCTCTTAGAATAAATATTAAGCTGAGCAAAGAGCAAAATAAAGAGGATGGAGTAGACAACCGTAATACTGCCTGCTAAATAAATAAAGAGGCCTGTGTAAGGAAAGATGTTACTGGCATAGAAAATAATTAAAGATAAAATAATATAAGCCAGAGTCACCCCAACCAATAAGCGTTGTCTAACTTGGTAAATATGGTTATTTCCCATAACATTGAGAGCACCAAAGTCAATAAAGAACACTTTGACAATCAGATGAAAAATTGGATAAATCAAGAGATAGGACAAGGGAATGAGTACTGGGGTGTCTTTGACCTGTAAATAATTAATTTGAAAAATCCATGGGAAAAAGTAAAGTTGAAGCAGTTTCGAGGTGACTTCAACAAAAACCCACGGCAAAAAGGTGAAAAGAAAAGAATTCTTTTCACTACTTGATATTTTATTTAAGAAAAGATAGCAGAACAAAAGTGCTAAGAGCGACCCTGTAATGCCTCCAACAAATAGAGAGAGCAAGAGACTCCCTGCGATAAACCAGCATTTACTCTTCCAAGTTTTGAGCAAACCTGACATATCGTGACTAACAATTAAAATAGCCAATAGACGTAGAACCGTAAATAAAACGATCATCTCTAGACTCCCCCCTTCCTTTCAAAATCAACCTACTTTATTGTAACATAAATATATAATTTAGCGTCACTCCTATTAGAAAAAGCTAAAAATATAAAGCTATTTTTTCCTGATTGAGAACAATCTAACATCAGACGACCCCACATATCCCTTACTTTTCATAAACATAAAAAAGAGCTTAGAAAAACCAAGCTCTTCAACTGACTCATTACCTCTTTTTATGGGTACATGCCGATAACGTAGTAGAAATACCAACCAAATCTTCTCATAATGCTCACTCCTCCCTAATTTTTATTACCAATCTATTATAAAACTAATTTAAAGTTTTGAAAATGATGATATGGTTACGAAATATCATCATTATATTACAAAAGTAGGATTAGCAATTATCATATAATCATTGACATATCGCTTATGTGCATTCGAAAACCCAACAATTGTTGGGTTTGTTTTTATAGTGTTGCAAGAACTTGATCAATATGTTTGATTGACTTTTCACGTCCGAGCAAGAAAATAGTATCTGGCAATTCTGGACCGTGCATTTCTCCTGAAACAGCAATACGAATTGGCATGAAGAGATTTTTCCCTTTGATTCCTGTTTCTTTTTGAACAGCCTTAATTTGTGGGAAAATATTTTCAACAACAAACTCATCATCAGACATAGCTTCAAGTTTGGCTTTAAAGGCTTTAAGTACTGTTGGTACTGTTTCACCAGCCATAACTTCTTTTTCAGCCTCTGTCAATTCTGGGAAATCTTCAAAGAAGAGATCTGTAAGAGGGACAATTTCTTCTGCAGCTGTCATTTGTGGTTTGTAGAGTTCCACTAATTTTTCAGCTTTATCTGTTAAACGACCAGCTTCTTCCAAGAAAGGTTTGCAAAGAGCAAAGACCTTATCGAAATCTGCATTCTTAATGTAGTCGTTACTCATCCAGTCCAATTTTTTCTGGTCAAAGGCCGCTGGTGACTTGCTTAGACGGTTTTCATCAAAAAGTTTAATGAGTTCTTCACGAGAAAAGATTTCGTCTTCACCGCCAGGATTCCAACCAAGAAGAGCAATGAAGTTAAAGACTGCTTCTGGAAGGTAACCTTTTTTACGGTAGTCTTCGATAAACTGAAGGGTGTTAGTATCACGCTTAGACAACTTCTTACCAGTTTCAGAATTGATGATAAGGGTCATGTGTCCAAACTCAGGTGCTTCCCAACCAAGAGCTTCATAAACCATGAGTTGTTTTGGTGTATTGGCAATATGGTCATCTCCACGGATAACGTGTGAAATTTGCATATCGTGGTCATCAACAACTACCGCAAAGTTGTAAGTTGGGTATCCATCTTTCTTCTGGATAACCCAATCACCACCGATATTACCACCTTCAAATTCGATATCTCCCTTAACGATATCATGCCATTTATAAATCCCTGACTCATTAACCGCCAAACGAACTGTAGGTACAATACCTGCCGCTTCACGTTCTGCGATGTAGGCAGCTTTTTCTTCTTCAGTCATGCCAAGGAACTCGTTAATGTAACGAGGAGTTTCACCAGCTGCTTCTTGACGTTCACGCTCTGCAGCTAACTCTTCTTCAGTTACGTATGACTTATAGGCTTTACCTTCTGCCAAAAGTTGATCAATATATTTTTGGTAAAGCGGTAAACGTTCTGATTGACGATAGTTTTCGTGTGTTTCAGGACTTTCATCCCAGTCAATTCCCAACCAACGCAAGTTATCAAGCTGTGAACGCTCACCATCTTCAACGTGACGTTTACGGTCAGTATCTTCAATACGGATAATGAATGTACCACCATGATGACGTGCATAAAGGTAGTTAAACAATGCTGTACGAGCATTACCAATGTGTAGAAGCCCTGTTGGACTTGGTGCGTAACGAACGCGGATATCTTTAGCCAAGATAAATCTCCTTTTTTTGTTTCATTCTTCAGTCTTTGGATACCTATTGAGCCTAAAGTCCCTTCCTTAGGACTAACCTTAAGATGATAAGTACCAGTAGGCAACTCTATCCCCCAAACTTTCCAAATAAAAATCTAGAAGCGAGTACCAATCTTTCTTATTATATCACAATCTAGGGGTGGTTCGAGAAATTTTGTTAAAAAAACGACTACCTAAAGGTAGACGTTTTCGATAGATTACTTAACGTGTTTGGCAAGATCTTTTTGAGCTTTGTCATTAGATTTCGCTCTTTCTTTAAGCCAATCTTTATAAGCTGAGTCGTATTGTTTCTTAGTTACAATATCATCTTGAGATTTAAGATACTTGAAGTAGTATGAAGAACCTTTATCACCAGCTTGAGCATAAGCTCCTGAGAATGGCTTAATACGAGAAATTACAGCAGCTGCACCGTTATAAGTAGTTGTTGGAAGATAGAGGGCACTGTCTGTCAACCATGCTTGAGCTTTTGCATATTTTTCATAACGAGCCTTCAAGTCTGTTGTTTCCTTAGAGGCATCTTCAACCAATTGGTCATATTCTTTAAGACCTACTTTTTGAACCGCTTGACTATTTGGATCGTCATAACCCATGAAGGATTTAGTATTTTCGCTACTTGTCGTTTTCAAGACATCAAGATAAGTTGAAGGATCAAGGTAATCAGGGTCCCAAGCCACACCCACTGACAAGTCCCAATCTTCTGCAGCTGCATTTGATGCAGAGTAAGTGATGTTGTTAAAATCATCAGCTGACAATTGGTGGATATCAAGCACAACATTGTCTTTTCCAACCTCGCAATGGCGCATCCCTTACATCAGCACAATCCCTCCCTCAGCTCCTCCTCCGTTCCGCCCCCCCGACCATAATACTATGCTGCTACCATCTACCCGAACCGGGACTCACGATGAACCTTCCTCCTCGTTTTTGATCACCTCATAACCTCGCTACCGATGCGCCTCCAAAAGCCGTCCCCTATCACGCATATTGACTTTCACTCAACAGACCATCCCCTATACCCTGCTCCCTGAACAACCTACTCCGACATTTTCAAACAATCATCTACCTTATAACAATAGAGGTCCTGCCAACTCTTTATCTATAAACATCGAACCGCCCCCACATAGAACTATTCCCCGAATCTGGCCTCACTGTCCCCATTCCATGACAACTATTATATATATAGCTAACACAAATTTCATGACCTCGATCATCCAAATCCTTTAAAAAATTTATCTTTGTAAACAGCATGAGTCGTATCCGCCATTAACATTTAATTCTCCATATCACGGACTTTTATTGAACTCATAGGATTACATTTACGAATCACAAACTCGCAACTATCTGTCGCGATAAAACTGAGACCATGAATCTGTTTCGATATCTTTTCATCTGCTCTCTTTTCAACACTCTGCTGGCATGCTGTCCATGCAGGGGGGCCGCTTTCAAGATCACTCCTTGTACTGCAAAATCAATGATCTCAGCCACCCTTGCCAACACTCCGGACAGCAACACAGCAACCTCTGCGCTGACAGCCTCTGTTTCTGACCAGAGTAGCGATGGAGCTCCAACGAAGGCATCCATAGACAAGGCTTTATCGAGCAGCGACACATCAACCGATTCATCCCTATTTCTGCTGCCGGGCACTGTAACGGCCACCGGCCGCGAATGCAAAGTATATACATTTCCCATCAACGGGGACATTATGCCGGCCCAACAACGGCTGGTCTCGAAATGTTTAACAGAAGCACGTGAGCAGGAAACAGATCTGGTCGTCATTCGCATGAACACTTACGGAGGATTGGTCAATGTGGCCGACTCGATTCGCACCATGATCCTCAACTACCCAACTCCGGTCTGGGTGTATATTGACAATCAAGCTGCTTCCGCCGGGGCTCTGATTGCACTGGCAGCGGATCGCATCTACATACACCCGGGAGGAAGTATCGGAGCGGCTTCAGTCGTCGATCAGAACGGACAGCCGATGCCCGACAAGTTTCAAAGTTTCATGAGAGCCACGATGAAGTGTAGGCGCTGTTGAACTTACACTGAGACAGTCAATGTTTCAGGTCGCATCTATTATAACGAC
>ERZ856578.4644-NODE-4644-length-18102-cov-3.151123_pt1 | contig 18102 bp, 14 predicted proteins | sample MGYA00514384_ERZ856578 | MGnify/ENA primary metagenome ERZ856578 (study PRJEB29103, sample SAMN06111958) | human gut metagenome | biome: human gut; feature: ankylosing spondylitis patient; material: healthy_person | host: Homo sapiens | place: China:Hangzhou... | reverse complement strand
TCCAGCATCGACAAGGCTCCCGAGGAGCGTGAGCGCGGCATCACCATCAACACCGCCCACGTGGAGTACGAGACCGATGCCCGTCACTATGCCCACGTTGACTGCCCGGGCCACGCCGACTATATCAAGAACATGATCACCGGTGCTGCTCAGATGGACGGCGCCATCCTGGTTATCGCCGCCACCGATGGCCCCATGGCTCAGACCAAGGAGCACATCCTGCTGGCCCGTCAGGTGGGCGTGCCCGCCATCGTCGTGTTCCTGAACAAGTGCGATCAGGTGGACGACGAGGAGCTGCTGGAGCTGGTCGAGATGGAGGTCCGCGAGACCCTGTCCAAGTACGAGTTCCCCGGCGACGATATCCCCATCATCAAGGGCTCCGCTCTGAACGCCCTGACCTGCGAGGGCGGTGTGGACGATCCCGACTTCGCCTGCATCAAGGAGCTGATGGATGCTGTCGACAGCTATATCCCCACTCCTGACCGTAAGGCGGATCAGCCCTTCCTGATGCCCGTCGAGGACGTGTTCACCATCACTGGCCGCGGCACCGTCGCTACCGGCCGTGTGGAGCGCGGTACCATCAAGATGAACGAGGAAGTCGAGATCGTTGGCCTGACCGACGAGAAGAAGAAGACCGTCGTCACCGGCATCGAGATGTTCCGCAAGCTGCTGGACTTTGCTGAGGCCGGCGACAACATCGGCACCCTGCTGCGCGGCGTCGCCAAGACCGACATCGAGCGTGGCCAGGTTCTGTGTAAGCCCGGCTCCATTCACCCCCACACCAAGTTTGTGGGCCAGGTGTACGTTCTGAGCAAGGACGAGGGCGGCCGTCACACCCCCTTCTTTAACAACTACCGTCCTCAGTTCTACTTCCGTACCACCGACGTTACCGGCGTCATCACCCTGCCCGAGGGCACCGAGATGTGTATGCCCGGCGATAACGTTGACATGAAGGTGGAGCTGATCACCCCCATCGCCATCGAGAAGGGCCTGCGTTTCGCTATCCGTGAGGGTGGCCGTACCGTTGGTTCCGGCGTCGTCATCGACATCGAGGAGTAATTACCACTCCGTTAGAAAGAGCTGGCCTTTGGGCCGGCACTCATAAGACAGCATAAGATTGTTTTCGGGAAACGGCGTAGCTTTGGCTACGCCGTTTCTCCGTTAGCAAACCGATGTATCAGCTATTAAGAAGGCCGATCTGGGCCATTCGCGTTGGCTCAAACCACGTTTTGTATCTGTTTGAAGGTACAAAAAGTTCCGCAGCCTGTCGGAACGATTTTTCGACAGGCTGAAGGGGCCTGTCTACTGGACAGGCCCCTGAATTTATGATACAACAGAGGAAAAGAGAGTGAGGGGGCGTATCAGACATGCAGATTACACTGACCAACCTGGGAACCGTCACCCCGGACGAGGCAGAGGAGACCTTACAGACGGTGACCGACTTTCTGAAAGGGCTGAATCTGGAGAAGCTCATCACCCTGCTGCTCCTTCTGGCAGGCTGCCTGGTGGTCATGAAGCTGGTTCTCCGGCTGACCGACCGGGCCTTCCTCCGCCTGGAGCTGGAGCGGAGCCTGCATACCTTCATCCATGCGGCCCTGCGGGTTATTTTGTGGATGATTACCCTGTGTATCGTTCTGGACTACGTGGGAGTGCCCATGACTAGCCTGGTGGCGGTGCTCAGCGTCATTGGACTGGCGGTGTCTCTGGCCATCCAGGGTACTCTGTCCAACCTGGCCGGCGGCATCCAGGTGCTGCTCTCCAAGCCCTTCAAGGCGGGGGACTACGTGGAGGCCGGCGGCATCTCCGGTACGGTGATGGAGGTCGGGCTGGCCTATACTAAGCTGTGCACGGTGGACAACAAGGTGATCTCCGTGCCCAACGGACAGATTTCCGGGGAAAAGATCATCAACTACAGTACGGAAGAGCGGAGGAGAGTAGATCTCACCTTCAACGCCTCTTATGACAGCCCGCTTCAGCAGGTGACCGGCGTTCTGCGGGCAGTCGTGGCCGCGCACCCCATGGCCCTGGCCGAGCCGGAGCCCTTTGTGCGGGTCAACGCCTACCGGGACAGCAGCATTGAGTATGTGGTCCGGGTGTGGTGCGCCACGGGGGATTACTGGACGCTGTACTACGACCTGTTGGAGCAGGTTAAAGAGGCTTTTGACCAGAACGGCATTGAGATGACCTACAACCATCTGAATGTCCACTTAGTGGAACGGAAGGAGGAAGAACAGTGAGTAACGATACCATTGCGGGCAGCGGACTGGAAAAGATGTTCTACGGGCAGATCCTCAGCATCCTGGTGATCATCCCTTTGGTGGGGTGGATTGCCGCCATTGTGGGTATCGTCCTGTTCCTGGTTGGCCTTCACGAGGCCGCCGGGGCCGACGAGGGCTACCGCACCGCCTTCTATGTGGAGATCGGCATTCTGGTGCTGAGCGTACTCGCGGTTTTTATCGGGGTGCTGAATATAGTCACTTCGATTCTGAGTCTGGTGGTGATCTACCTGGTTTGTACTACCACTGCCGGCCTGCTTGAGGTCAAAGGCGACCTGGGCACGGCAGCCCGGGGACGGTTTGCGTGGAAGTTCTATGGGGGCTGCACGGCCCTGGTGGTGGTCTGCTCTATCCTGAGTCTCATCCCGCTGGTCAACATACTGGCGATGGTGGTAATCGTCCCCGCGTCCATCGCGTCTGTTGTGGGCGGGATCCTCCTGCTGATATTCCTCTACCGGGCCTGCAAAAGTCTGCGGTATTGAATACGGAAAAACGCGGCGCGAAAGCGCCGCGTTTTGCATTCAGGCGGGCATCTCCAGCCCGTGGATGAAGCCCCCGAGCTGGGCGGAGAGCACATCGCCGCCGATGACCGTGCTCTTGTAGACGAGCAGGCCGGCCTGGATGCCGCTCTCACCGGTGGGGTAGTTGGTGATCTCATAGGTGTACCGCTTGACGCGCTTGCCGCAGTAGTCGGTCAGATCGAAGCCCTGGCTGGCCTGGAGTTCCAGGTACTGGCTGTAGGTCTCGTCGAACTGCTCGGGGATGATCAGCTCCTCCACGGCGATGGGGTCGCTGGAGACCGACCAGCCGTAACTCTCCAGATAGGCGATCCGGTCCTCGTTGGTGCGGACTCCCTTGGGGCTGACCGCAGCGGAGGCCGCCGCGCCCCGCCCCCCCAGCAGCCCGGCGGCCGCCACCAGTACGCCGCAGACCACGGCGGCAGCCGCCGCGACGGCTACAATTCGGCCCTTGCGGACCTTGGCGGTGATGATGAACACAGCGCAACGCTCCCTTCCGAAAAGTGGTCGTGATGATTGGTATGTTCTTTTCCACCGTTGTATGCTAAAATGTTGAAAAAAGGACGAGCCACAGGAGGAGCCTATGGAGCGGTTGGATAAAATTTTGGCCAATACAGGCCGGTGGTCCCGAAAAGAGGCGCGGGAGCTGGTGCGGGCCGGCCGGGTGGCCGTGGACGGCGTGACGGCCCAGGCGGCGGACGGGAAATACGACCCCGCGGCCCGCTTTGAGGTGGACGGCGAAACGGTTTCCGGGGAGCGGCTGGTTTACCTGATGCTCCACAAGCCGGCGGGGCTGGTGTCCGCGACGGAGGACCCCCGCCAGCCCACCGTGCTGGAGCTGCTGCCCCAGCATCTGCGCCGGGTAGGGCTCTTCCCGGCGGGACGGCTGGACAAGGACACCGAGGGCCTGCTCCTGCTCACCAATGACGGCCCCCTGGCCCACCGCCTGCTGGCCCCCCGGCACCACGTGGACAAGACCTACTTCGTCCGGGTGGACGGGGAACTGGATGGGGCGGACGCGGCGGCCTTTGCCGCAGGGATGATGCTGGAAGACGGGCTGGCCTGCCTGCCTGCGGGGCTGGAGGTGCTGGAGCAGCCGGACACCGCCCTCGTTACCCTACACGAGGGCAAGTACCACCAGATCAAGCGCATGCTGGCGGCCCGGGGGAAGCCGGTGGTGTACCTCAAACGGCTGACCATGGGGCCGCTCATGCTGGACCCGGTCCTGGAAAGGGGGGAGTGGCGGCCTCTGTCTGCGGAGGAGGTGGCCGCTCTGCGGCAGGCGTAGGGGCGGCCCGAGCGGGGAACGCTCACGGCCAACTTGCCCGGCACAGCCGGGCATGCCAGCGCTTTGGCTTAGCGCTGCGGTTTCGTCTGCGCCCTGCCTTCGTCTCCCAGCCCACGGCCTCTGTGCTTCCTGTCAGCTTTCGGCAATTTCAACAAAAAATTTTGCAAAACCTATTGAAAAGGGCAAAAAGACCCGGTATAATAGAAAGGAAATGGACGAGAGAGCGGTTTGTCCCCCTGCGGGGGAATCAAAATAAGGAGGCTATCACCATGTCCAGCAGGATTTTTCAGAGCGTTGTCTTACAGATGAAGGACAGCACGGAGAGAGCCATCGGCGTGATCGATTCTGAGGGAACGGTGGTGGCCTGCAATGAGTTGAGCTGCATCGGGGAGCACTGGCCGGGCGCCGTGGAGGCGGTCAACAGGGGCGAGGGAGACGCGGTCCGCTTTGATGGGCGCACCTTCAAGGCCCTGGCCGGCTGGGGGGCCCAGTTCGACTATGCCGCCTTTGTCAAGGGTGAGGACTCCGAGGCGCAGATGCTCTGCGCCATGGCCACGGTGGCGCTGAACGGCGCCAAGACCTACTATGAGGAGAAGCACGACAAGGCCACCTTTGTCAAGAACATCATCTCCGACAACATTCTGCTGGGGGACATCTATGTCCGCGCCAAGGAGCTGCACTTTGTCTCTGAGGCGCCCCGGGCGGTGTTCCTGATCCGCCAGGTGGAGACCAGCGATCCCGCCCTCATTGACGTGGTGCATACCCTGTTCCCCGACAAGCAGGTGGACTTCGTCCTCTCGATCAGCGAGACTGACGTGGCCCTCATCAAGCAGCTCTCTGAGGGGGCGGAGCCACGGGAGCTCTATAAGATCGCCAAGCAGATCGAGGAGAAGATCACCGAGGAGCTCCATGTGCGGGTGGTCATCGGCATCGGCACCATCGTGGGCCACATCCGGGAGTTGGCCCGGGCCTACAAGGAGGCGGGGATCGCCATCGACGTGGGCCGGGTGTTCGACACGGAGAAGAGCATCATCAATTACGAGAATCTGGGTATCGGCCGGCTGATCTACCAGTTGCCCACCACCCTGTGCGAGATGTTCCTTCAAGAGGTATTTAAGAAGAACCCCATCGACGCACTGGACCAGGAGACCCTGTTCACCATCAACAAGTTCTTTGAGAACAACCTGAACGTATCCGAGACGGCTCGGAAGCTCTTTGTCCACCGGAACACCCTGGTGTACCGCCTGGAGAAGATCAAAAAGCTCACCGGACTGGACCTGCGGGAGTTTGACGACGCCATCACCTTCAAGGTGGCGCTGATGGTCAAGAAGTACCTGATCTCCCGGGGCATCGACAACTGAGTGCACTGCCAGCAGGGGCGCCGGAGACGGCGTCCCTGCTGGCAGTGGGCATTTCTTTCGAATACGATAAATGAGGTAACCGAGCGTGATACGGCTTATTGACATTCAAAAGTCCTACGACAACGGGACAAAGGCCCTGAAGGGGGTCAACCTGCGCATCGACGACGGGGAATTTGTCTTTCTGGTGGGCCCTTCCGGCTCCGGAAAGTCTACGATTCTGAAGCTCATCACCGCCGAAATCGCGCCCACCGGCGGGCGGCTGATGGTCAACGGCTACAATCTGAACAACATCCGGCCCCGGCAGGTGCCCTACATGCGGCGCACCCTGGGGGTCATCTTCCAGGATTTCCGGCTCATTGAGAAAAAGACGGTGCGGGAGAACCTGACCTTTGCCATGCGGGCGGTGGGGGCCTCCCCCCGGGAGATCCGCAAGCGTGTGCCCTACGTACTGGAGCTGGTGGGCCTGGACCAGAAGGGGGACCGCAAGCCCAACCAGCTCTCCGGCGGCGAGCAGCAGCGGGTGGCCATCGCCCGCGCCCTGGTGAACAACCCCCAGATGATTATCGCCGACGAGCCGACGGGCAATCTGGACCCCATGCGCTCCCTGGAGATCATGATGCTGCTGGAGCGCATCAACGAGCTGGGTACCACCGTGCTGGTGGTCACCCACGCGAAGGAACTGGTCAACCGCTTCTCCAAGCGGGTGGTGGCCATTGAGAACGGCAGGATCATCAGCGACGAGACGGGCGGGTATTACAACAATGAGACAACGATATGATTTCGGCTATTTCCTCTCCGAGGGCTTCCACAGCATCTTCACTCACGGCTTTATGTCCTTCGCCGCGGTTTGCATGATTATCTGCTGCCTGCTCATCATGGGCTCCTTTACCCTGGTGGCGGTGAATGCGGAGAACATGTTCAGCGATCTGGAGGCCGAGAACCAATTCACGGCGTACATCGACGAGAGCCTCACCCAGGAGGAGGCCAAAGCCCTCCAGGACGACATCGAGGCGGTACCCAACGTGGCCCGGGCGGAATTCATGACCAAGGAGCAGGCCCAAGAGGAGTTTGAGGCCGATTATGAGGGCAACGAGCTGTTTGACGGCCTGCCCTCCGATGTGTATCGGGACCGGTTCCACGTCTATCTGGACGACATCAGCAAGCTGACTGAGACAGAGAACGCGATAAAAGAGGTAACCGGCGTGGCCAAGACTAAATCAGCCCCCGAGATCGCCGAGGGCTTCACCGTCATCCGCAACATCGCCGGGGCGGTGGCCGTGATCCTAGTGGTGATCCTGTTGGCGGTGAGCCTGTTTATTATCGCCAACACCATCAAGCTGGCCACCTTCAACCGGCGGGAGGAGATCGCCATCATGAAGATGTGCGGCGCCACCAACGCCTTTGTCCGCTGGCCTTTCGTCTTTGAGGGCCTGATCCTGGGGCTGGTGGGTGCGGTGGTGGCCTTCTTCCTCCAGTGGGGCATCTATGTGCTGGTGGGCAGCGCCATCAGCGGCTCGGACACCATCTCCCTGATCACCGTGCTGCCCTTCCAGCCCATGGCTTTACGGGTGCTGGGCGTGTTCGTCCTCACCGGCTTCGTTATCGGCGCGGGCGGCTCGGTGCTGGCCATCCGCAAGTTCCTGCAGGTATAACGGCAGCGGCAAAAGGAGGCTTCCATGGCGTTTGACAGATCCCTTCGGCGGGCGGCATGCGCCCTGCTGACGGCCGCGCTGCTGGTTCCCGCCTGGGGCGGGCTGGCCCGGCAGGTGCGGGCGGCGGCCCAGAGCGAGATCGACGCGCTGAAGGCCGAGCAGGCGGAGAGCCAGGTCCGGCAGGAGGAGCTGAAAGAGCAGCTAGCTGACGTGAAAGAGGACCAGGCGGCCGCCCAGCAGAAGCGGCAGCTCCTACAGCAGCAGTTAGAGGCAATCAATGCCGAGCTGGACAGCATCAACGCGCAGATCTCCTACTATGACGGGGAGATCGCCCGGAAAGAGGCGGAGCGCAGGGAGGCGGAGGCCAAAGAGCAGGCCCAGTATGAGCGGTTCTGCGAGCGGGTGCGCGCCATGGAGGAAGAGGGGACGGTGTCCTACTGGTCCATCCTCTTGACCGCGGCCCGGCAGGAGCTGGAGCGGCTTCAGGCGGAGCTGGAGAGCGCCCGCGCGGAGGAGCAGGCGGCCAGGGAGCAGCAGGAGGCCAAGAGGGCGGAGCAGCAGGCCAAGGTGGCGGAGGCCCAGAAGCTGCTGGACCAGATCAACGCCGATGTGGCGGAGGTCAACCGGCAGTTGGACGCAGAGAACGCGGAGTGGGCCGCCATCGGGGCGGACATCGCCCGGAAGCAGAAGGAGCTGGAGGAGCAGCGGAAGCAGAACAACGTCCAGCTCCCGCCTACCGGCGACGGCTGGCTGTGGCCCCTGCCCGCGTCCAATTTGAAGCTGACCTCGGCCTTCGGCTACCGGATGCACCCGGTGGATCACGTGCCAAACAGCCACACCGGCATTGACGTGGCCGCCTCCACCGGCGTCCCCATCTACGCGGCCAGGGGCGGACAGGTCATTATGTCGGAGTATGGCGCCGGCGCCAACTGGTCCTACGGCAACTTCGTGGTCATCGACCACGGGGACGGCACCACCACCCTCTACGCCCACATGTCCTCGCGGGCGGTGAGCGAGGGGGAGCTGGTGACCCAGGGGCAGACCATCGGCGCCGTGGGCGACACCGGCAATACGTCGGGCCCCCACCTCCACTATGAGGTGCGGCGGAACGGCCAGCGGACGGACCCCGAGGCATATTATCCCAATCTTCCCTTCATTCGGGCCTATAATTGGTAATGGAACGGACATAAAAGGAGCGGCAACGTGGCAAAGAAGCAGAGTCAGAAAAAGAGACCCCAGAAACAGAAAATCGAGTGGCGCCGGGTGTTTGTGGCCGGGCTGGCCGTGGTGATGGCCCTCCTGCTGCTGCTGCCCATGATCAGCATGATCGCCGGCGGCGTGGGCGCGGTGACGCAGAGCGAGATCGACGCGCTGAAGGAGGAGCAGCGGGAGAGCCAGGTCAAGCAGCAGGAGTTGAAGAACCAGCTGGCCGACGTGAAGGAGGACCAGGCTGCCGCCCAGCAGAGGCGGCAGCTCCAGCAGCAGCAGTTGGAGGCCATCAATGCCGAGCTGGACAGCATCAACGCGCAGATCTCCTACTATGACCAGGAAATCGCCCAGAAAGAGGCGGAGCGCAGGGAGGCGGAGGCCAAAGAGCAGGCCCAGTATGAGCTGTTCTGCGAGCGGGTGCGCGCCATGGAGGAGGAGGGGACGGTATCCTATTGGTCCATCCTCTTCAACGCCGAGAACTTCTCCGACATGCTGGACCGTCTGGCGGACATTGACGCGGTGATGGACTACGACAACCAGGTCATGGAGGAGCTGACCGCGGCCCGGCAGGAGCTGGAGCGGCTTCAGGCGGAGCTGGAGAGCGCCCGTGCGGAGGAGCAGGCGGCCAAGGACCAGCAGGAGGCCAAGAAGGCGGAGCAGCAGGCCAAGGTGGCGGAGGCCCAGAAGCTGCTGGACCAGATCAATGCCGACGCGGCGGAGCTCAACCGCCAGCTGGACGACGAGATGGAGGGCGCGGCGGAGATCCAGGCGGAGATCGCCCGGAAGCAGAAGCAACTGGAGGAGGAGCGCCGGCAGAACAATGTCACCATCGACTCGGAGACCAACTACCTGTGGCCGCTGCCCGGCTACTACCGGCTGACCTCCCTGTTCGGCTACCGCATTCACCCCATCACCGGCAAGGCCCACAGCCATACCGGCATCGACATCCCCGCCCCCGGCGGCACCCCCATTCAGGCCTGCAAGAGCGGACAGGTGGTCACCTCCGCCTATCATTACTCCTACGGCAATTATGTGGTTATCGACCACGGCAACGGCAACTCCACCCTCTACGCCCACATGAGCTCCCGGGCGGTGAGCGAGGGGCAGATGGTGTCCCAGGGCCAGACCATCGGCTATGTGGGCACCACCGGCAGCTCCACGGGCAACCACCTGCACCTGGAGGTGCGGGACAACTACACCCGTGTGGACCCGGAGAGCAAGTTCCCCAGCCTGAGCCTGACCCACCCCTGGTAATGTCCGGATAGCGGCAGGGCCGCGTTGCTGTGGAAATTCCGCCCGCGCTGGTTTTTCTGGAAAGGATCTGATCCCGTGCGAAAGAAACGTTTTTCCCTGGCCCAGCTTCTGCTGGCCATTGCACTCACCGCCGCTGCCGTGCTGGGCTGCGGACTCCTGGCCGTCCGTGCCTGGATGGGGGAGGGTGGGCAGATCGGAAGAGCACACGTCTGAACTCCAGTCACGTGAAACGAGCTCGTATGCCGTCGTCTGCTTGAAAAAAAAAAACAAATAAGGCGAGGTGTCCGGCCTGGGCGACCGCTTGAGCTACTACCTGACGGCTGATGAGCTGGAGGCCCAGAACCAGCGCCGCACCAACCAGTATGTGGGGGTTGGGATTACCGTCAACTACACACGGGAGGAGGGACTCTATATCCTCGGAGTGGAGACCGGAGGCCCTGCCGAGGCGGCTGGGTTGGAAGCCGGGGAGGTCATCACCGCTGTAGACGGCGTCTCCCTGGCGGGAGAGTCCCGCTATGAGGGCGCGAATCTTATCCAGGGGGAGGCGGGCACCACCGTCACCCTGGAGGTGCTGGGGGAGGACGGGGCGGCCCGCACCGTGGAGGTGGAGCGGGCCGAGCTGGAGACCGATCCGGTGGAGAGCCGGATGCTGGAGGGAAAGGTGGGCTATGTGCGCCTGCTCAACTTCTACGACCACAGCGCCCAGCGGCTGGAGGAGGCCGTCACCCAGCTCCAGGAGCAGGGGGCGGAGGCGCTGGTCTTTGACATGCGGGACAACGGCGGCGGCTACCTGAGCCAGCTCACCGACATGCTGGACTTCCTGCTGCCCGAGGGGCCCATCTTCATCAGCCGCGACCGGGCGGGCCACGAGGAGATCACCAACTCCGACGCGGACTGTGTGGAACTGCCCATGGCGGTGCTGGTCAACGCCAACACCTACTCCGCCGCTGAGTTCTTCGCCGCCGAGCTCCAGGAGCAGGGCGCGGCGGTGATCGTGGGGGAGCCCACCAGCGGCAAGGGCTACTCTCAGCAGACTTTCCCACTGCCCCACGGCGGCGCCGTGGCCATCTCCACCGGTGCCTACTTCACCGGAAGCGGCGCCTCCCTTATCGGCACGGGCCTGACCCTGGATGCGGAGGTATACAACACCGGAGCGGAGGATACTCAATTGGCCGCCGCGCTGGAATTGCTGAAAATCCGGTAAAAAAGTCTTGACTGTAAACCCACTTGATACCCTACCGTGGAGACAAGGAGGCGAGCAGAATGACGATCGGTGAGCTGGAGGCCGCCCTGGGCATGCCCAGGGCCAATATCCGCTTTTATGAGCAGGAGGGCTTCATTCACCCCAGGCGGGGGGCGAACAACTACCGGGACTACACGGAGGAGGACGCGGATACCCTGCGCAAAGTGAAGCTGCTGCGGCAGCTCGGACTGTCCCTGGAGGAGATCCGGCAGGCCCAGCGGGGAGAGCGCCCTCTGGCGGCCCTGCTGGGGGAGCAGGAGGCGGCCCTGGCGCGGCGGCGGGCAGAGCTGGACTGGGCGGGACAGGTGTGCCGCGCCATGCGGGAGGACGGGGTGGAGTTTGCCACCCTAGACGCCCACAGGTACCTCAGCCGGCTGGACCGCCCGGCGGATCAGCCCGGCTTTTTCGATCTGCGGGCCGACGCGGCCCCCTCCGTCTCCCACCCCTGGCGGCGCTATTTCGCCCGCGGCCTGGACTACAGCCTTTGCAGCTTTCTATGGATGGTGGTGTGCCTGTTCCTGTTCCGCTGGTTTCCTGAGAACAACTGGGGAGTCCGGCTGCTGAATGCCTACGCCGCTTACGGCATCCTGCTGGCGGCGGAGCCCCTGCTCCTGTGCACCTGGGGGTATACGCCGGGCAAGTGGATATTTGGGCTGGCGGTCCGAAACCGGGACGGGGGAAAGCTCACCTGGGGCCGGGCCCTGTCCCGCACCTGGGGGGTGTTTGCCAGGGGCGAGGGGTACGGCATCCCTATCTACGTTCTCTGGCGCAATTACAAGTGCTGGCGTCGGTGCAGGGACGGAGAACCGGAGGACTGGGAGGAGGACACCTCCTATACCATGAAGGACGAGAGCGGCCTGCGCATCGGGGGCTTTGCCGCCGCCCGGGCCGCCCTGTTTGGCCTGAGCCTGCTCCTGGCACTTCAGGCGACCCTGATGCCCCTCCACCGGGGGCCTCTCACTCCGGAGGAATACGCCGCCAACGTCAACGACTGGTGCCGGAGGCTGGATGTGTGCTCCGGCGAGCGGATGAACGGGGCGGGTGAGTGGGAGGAGGATACCGCGCCGGGGCGCTCTGCGGTGTGCTGGCCGGGCGAAGGCGGTCCGACGCACCGGCTCACCGTCAATGGCGCGGGGGAGGTCACCGGGGTGCGCATCGAGGTGGAGCGCACCGGGGAGGAGGTGCTGTTCGGAAGCACCACCCAGCAGTCTCTGGCGGCTGCGGCCTTTGCCGCCGCCCAGCCGGGGTGGAACGGCGTGTCCTGGTGGAGCAGCGGCGTGCTTCAGGCCGTCGGAAGCCGGCCCTTTGACAGCTATACCCTCCAGGCCGGGGCGGTGACCGTTACCCAGATGGTCTCCTGGGAGGGCTACCAGGATGTGGGGGGCTGGCTGCTTGCCGAGGACGGCGTGCCGGAGGAGGAGTTGTACTGCCGGACGGAGTTCACCATGACCCTCCAGACATAGAAGATATAAAACCCCACCGGCGAAGCCGGTGGGGTTCAGTCTTTCGCAAAAGTCGTTAGATCCAACGTGAAAGGGAACCCGGATGGTTCATCTCCGCATCAGGAGCCGCAGCAAGCGGCGGTCGTGCTCGGAATCGCCCTGCGGAGCGCTTTGCCCCTCTGCCGCCCGGCGGACAGGCGGCGTGGGGAGGCTGGGCTCTCTCTGCCCGGCCAGCAGAAAGCCGCTGGTCAGGGCGGTGAGGGGAGCCACAGTCACCAGACCGAAGGAACCCACGATGGTGTGTATGATTTCTGAGGCGACATACTTGTAGTTGAGAATGTTATAGAGGGGAGTGCCCTGGGCCATAAAGACCATGAGCAGGGCCACGTAGCCGCCGGAGTAGGCCAGCAGGAGGGTGGTTGTCATAGTGCCCATGGCCGCCCGCCCCACATTCATACCGGAGCGTACCGCCTCCCAGCGGGAGATATCAGGGCGCTTTTTCACTACCTCGTTGACCGCAGATGTGATATCCACCGCCAGATCCATCACCGCGCCGGAGGAGCCGATGAAGATCGCCGCCATAAAGATCTGGGTCAGGTTGAGATCCTGATACCCGGAGTAGAGCAGACTCTCCGAGTAGGACATAACGGCCCCGTGGATCTGAAACAGGTCGGTAAACACAATGCCCAGCACACATGTGACCAGTATACCCAGGAACGCACCCGACACGGCGGCGGCGCACCGCCGCTCGAAGCCGTAGACCAGGGCGATGATCAGCAGGGTGAGGGCCAGAGTAACCGCCAGGCCGACCAGGATGGGGTTCCAGCCCTTGAGGTAGAGGGGCACCAGAACCTTCCACAGCATCAGCACCGTCAGCACGAAGGAGACGATGGCCCGCACGCCGGTACGCCCGGCGAAGAGGATCAGGAACACGGCGAAGACGGCGGCCAGCAGAGCCTCCTTGCCGATGCGGTAGTGGTCGGTCATGGTGACGGAGAGAATCTCGTCCCCCTGGCAGCTGACCACCACCATGGCCTTGTCACCGGGGGCGAATAGCTTGTCCTGCTCCAGGGAGCCGTTGAGCATGTTGATGCCGGTGGCGGTCCGTCCCTGAAACCGGCCGCCCAGCAGCTCCAGAGTGCAGCGCTGCTCACCGGAGCGGACGAGCCCGGTGTCCACGATGGTGGAGTCGTCCACCGCCAGCACCCGGGCCGCGCAGCGGTCGGCCTCCTGGTACTGGACGGCCCCTTCATACCCGGTGGGGAGGAGGAGCAGCAGGGCGGTCAGCGCCAGGCAGAGCACGACGGGGACGTAATAGCGGCGCTGGGCGGGGTCACGTAGAAAACGCATAGATGGATAAGTCCTTTCTGCGCCGAGGCGGATGGGGTCGGGAGACCCCATCCGCCTCGGCTGTATGGAAGTGGGAAAGCAGGGGTTAGGCTATGCCGAGCATGCCGGCCAGCTTGTGATAGATCTGAGTATTGTCGTAGTAGCCGTTGAACTGCCCGGCGTTAACACCGTGGGCCAGCACGGCCACGGGCAGGCCGGTGTGGCTGTAAGAGGTGAAGGAGATGCCGGACTTGTTGTTGATGATGTGGGTGAGGGTGACGCTCAGAGGCTCGTAGGTGCCGTAGAGCACGTATTCCTCCTGCTCGTACTGGCTGGCAGCGGTGCCGTTGACGCTCTTTTCGTAGGCGGCGCGGAGCTGTTCCAGCTCGTAGTCGGTGAGCACCAGCTTATCGCCCTCCTCGCCCTGGGGCTTGAGGCCGAAGAGCGCCTCCACATCCTTCAGGACATCCTCAAAGGAGGTCTTGTCCTCCTTGTACCTGGACACGTAGTCGCTGTCGAACTTGGCGTAGGAGATCTTCTGGCTCTCCAGCAGATCCAGATAGGTGTCGTAGTCGGTGCCGGCAAAGCCGATGGTGAGGCCGCCGGTTTCGTGGTCGCCGGTGACCAGGATCAGGGTCTCATCGGCGTGCTCCTTGGCGAAGTCGATGGCCACCTGTACCGCATCGGCCAGGGCCTGCGTGTCGTGGATGGTGGAGGCGGCGTCGTTGGCGTGGCAGGCCCAGTCGATCTTGCCGCCCTCGCACATCATAAAGAAGCCGTCCTTGTCCTGGGAGAGCACCTCAATTCCCTTTTCCACGTAGTCGGCCAGGGCCCACATGTCGTCGGTGCGGTCGATCTCGTAGGCCATGGCGTCGCTGTCGGCCAGGTGCTCGTCGATGATTACCACCGGGCCGCCGGTGACCTGCTCGGCCTCAGCCTGGGTCTTGACCACATGATAGCCCGCCTTTTCCGCCAGGGCGTACAGATCGGCCTGATCTCCCTCGGCGCCGGTGGGCTTGAGCAGGCCGCCGCCGGCGAAGTACTCAAAGCCGGAGTCGATGAGCTCCAGGCCGATGTCGTAGTAGTCATTACGGCTGGCCTGGTGGGCATAGAAGGCGGCAGGGGTGGCATGGTTGAGGTTGACGGAGGTAATGACGCCCACCGAATAGCCCTTCTGGGCGTGGAGCTGTTCGGCAATGGTTTCGTAGGAAATGGTGCCGGTTTCGTCCACGTTGATGGAGCCGGAGTAGGTCTTGTAGCCGGTGGAGATGGAGGTGGCGGTGGAGGCGGAGTCGGGGGCAAAGGAGTTGGAGTCATAAGTCACGGCGGAGCCGGCGGCCTCAAAGTTCATGAAGTTGAGGTACTCGGGACCGTCCAGAATGGCTCCGCCGTTGTCGTCCAGGCTGGGCTGGGCCTGCCGATAGTCGGCGTCGTTCAGCGCACCCAGGAAATCGGATGTGGACTGGATCTGGGGATAGCTCATGCCGTCGCCAATGAAGAGAAACACGTATTTGGGGGCTTTGACGGTGGAGCCGGTGGTGGAGAGGGACTGAACCTCGGCGGCAGGCGTGGGGGTGGGATCGGGCGCGGCGGCCGTGGGATTGCCGCAGGCAGCCAGGGCCGTGCCCAGCGTCAGGGCGGCCGTGGACAGGGCCAGGGGACGCTTCCAATTCATTCTGATTCCTCCAAAGTTATTTTGATACGCTCGGTACGCTGCCATGATAGCGGATAGATTGGGGAGTGCGCTATCAGCGTGGTGTAAAACAAGCTAAACTCTTTGTAAGATATCGTAAAGGAAAGGTGAGGCGCGGGGGTTGACAAGCGGCGGAACCGGAGTGATAATCAGAGGGCGGAACGAAAAACACGGCCCGGTTGGTAGTCCGGGCGCGGTCCGGGGGAGCGTCCCGCCCCCGGGACCGTCAGTAACCTGCCTCCTTGGTTGTCCGCGCTCCGCGCAAGACCTATATTTAAGGAGGACAACTTCATATGGAATGCGGCTATGCGAGGCTGACGGTCTGGTTTGCCGACCCCTTCTGGGTGGGCGTGTACGAGCGGGAGGCGGAGGGGCGCCTGGAGGTGTGCCGCCATACCTTCGGCGCCGAGCCGAAGGATGGAGAGGTTTGGCAGTGGCTCCTGTCGGCGTGGCGGGGCCTGGACTTTAGTCCAGCGGTAGAGGCGCCCCGGCGTCCATCTGGCCGGGAGAATCCCAAGCGGGCCCGGCGGCAGGCGCGGAACCGTCCAGAGAAAACCGGCGCCGGCACGAAGTCCCAGCAGGCCCTCCAGCTCCAGCGGGAGGCGCGCAGGGTGGAACGGGCGCAGCGGCATCGCCAAAGGGACGCGGCGGAGGAGGAGCGCAGGTTCCGCCTCCGCCAGGAGAAAAAGAAGGAGAAGCGCCGGGGGCACTAACCCCCGGCGCTTCCGATATCCTCCGCCCGCATAAACCGGGCCCCGGCGCATATCCTGTTCCCGAGGTGATGGGGTTGGTGGGAATTGTGGCGCTGGAGGAGCGGCGGGGCCGCCGCCCGGTGGTGACGGAGGAGCGGGTGCTGGGCCTGCGCTGTCTGCGGGTGTCGGTGCCGGTCCGCCCTGGTCTGCGGGATGACAGGCGGAAGAGACGGGCGGAGCAGGGGGCGGCGGCCCTGTACCGTGCAGGAGTACGGCGGGCGCTGACGGCGGAGGATTTTCCCGACTGGCCCGCGCTGGAGGGACAGGGGCTGCGGAGTGTGGACCCGGAGCCCTTCTGCCAGGCTATCGCCGTCCCCCTGGCCCTGGCCGCGCTCCGGCGGGCGGGCATACTGCGGGTGCGGGCCACTGTGGCCCTGTCCGGCCCCCGGGTGAGCCGGCCGCTGTTTGCTGCGGCGGCGCGCCTGTGTCCCCAGGTGCGCCATCTGGTGGTGGATGTGCCCGGCGAGGGGGAGGAACTGGCGGCGTGGCTGCGGGAGGAGTATGGCGCGGCGGTGCTGCGGCCCGGCGGGGCGGCCCCCGACGTGACCCTGGCCTTTGGTCCGGGCGGGGAGGAGAGGGGGACGGTGCTCCGGCTGTACGGCCCCGTGCCCGGGCTGGCCGGCCTGCGCCCCACACCGGAGGAGGGCGGGCTGCCGCCGGACCTGGCCCCCCTTCCGCTGCTGTCCCTGTTGTGGGAGTGCGGCCGCCTGACAGAGGGACAGATCCGGATTCATGCCACATGATGGGAAATAATTGACTTGACAGAAGGTGGGAAACTACCTATAATATCGTATTAACGTGGCGTAATGTTTCTGTTGAGATTTCAGAAGAGGCCTGGTTGAGGCCTTTTGACCGATAAGGAAGAAGCAAAAAAGAAAGGTGTGCGCATACGGCAATGGCGAAAGAATTTAAGCTGAGCGCGGAGCGCTTGGAGGAGCTCAAGCAGGAGCTCAACTATCTGAAGACCGTCCGGGAGAAGGAGGTCGCCGACCAGATCAAGGAGGCCCGCTCCTTCGGCGACCTGTCCGAGAACAGTGAGTACGACGAGGCCAAGAACGAGCAGGGCAAGCTCTACTCCCGCATCGCGGAGGTGGAGAACATCCTGGCCAACTATGTGGTCATCGAGGAGCATGAGACCGACCCCAATTCCGTCCGCCTGGGCTCCAAGGTCAAGGTACTGGATCTGGAGTTCGAGGAGGAGGAGAGCTACCAGGTGGTGGGCTCCCAGGAGGCTGACCCCATGAACGGCCGTATCTCCGAGGACTCCCCCTTCGGCAAGGCCCTGCTGGGCAACGCAGTGGGTGACGAGGTTCAGGTGGAGGCCCCCGCCGGCGTACTGAGGTACCGTATTTTAGAGATTCAAAAGTAAGGAGCAGAGTCATGAGCACAGAAGAGAGAAGCGTCAACCAGCCCGAGGAGCAGCCGTCCCTGTCCGAACAGCGCCTGATCCGCCGCGCCAAGCTCAAGGAGCTGCAGGATGCGGGCCAGGACCCCTTCCAGATCACCAAATTTGTGGTGAAGCACCACTCCGCCGACATTAAGGAGGGCTTTGAGGCCCTGGAGGGCGCTATGACCTCCGTGGCCGGCCGCATCATGTCCAAGCGGGGCATGGGCAAGGCCGTGTTCTGCGATCTGCAGGACGGCAAGGGCCGCATCCAGCTCTACGTCCGCGTGGACGAGCTGGGCGAGGAGGCCTTCGCCAAGTTCAAAAAGACCGACATCGGCGACATCGTGGGCGTGGAAGGCGAGGTCTTCAAGACCAAGCGGGGCGAGATCTCCGTCAAGGCCCACAAGGTGACGCTTCTCTCCAAGTCCCTCCAGCCTCTGCCCGAGAAATTCCACGGCCTGACCGACAAGGAGACGCGCTACCGCCAGCGCTATGTGGATCTGATCATGAACGAGGACGTGCGCCGTACCTTCCGTATCCGCACCGCCTTCATCAAGCATATGCGCCGGTATCTGGACGAGCGGGACTACCTGGAGGTGGAGACCCCTGTCCTCAACACCATCTCCGGTGGCGCCACCGCCCGGCCCTTCATCACCCACCACAACACCCTGGACATCGATATGTATATGCGCATCGCC
>ERZ856578.4636-NODE-4636-length-18122-cov-38.743530_pt1 | contig 18122 bp, 16 predicted proteins | sample MGYA00514384_ERZ856578 | MGnify/ENA primary metagenome ERZ856578 (study PRJEB29103, sample SAMN06111958) | human gut metagenome | biome: human gut; feature: ankylosing spondylitis patient; material: healthy_person | host: Homo sapiens | place: China:Hangzhou... | reverse complement strand
CTTTAGCGAAAAAAATCTGGTGCAGGCGTTTTTCCGGACAAAAGCCAAAATTGCAGAATATCCAGTCGATCCCCACGGCCGCCCTTTTTCTTTGGATATCCCGCCAAACCCGAGCCCTTCGACGAAATGCGACAAGAAGGTGCTCCAAAATGAATAATTTAGCAACACCCTTGAAAAACCACGATCATAGCGTTCACGTTATGCCGGTGGGTACATGAAGCGTGGCCCGCATTTTGCGTCTGTACAGACGCAAAACCGCGCTTTTTCTCCTCCCTTTCCTATAGGAATGCCGTGTGCAGCAGATCCTTATAAAAAGAGGACGCCCATGACTAAACGCCGTCAAAAGGCGCACGCTAACAGCAAAGAATCAGACGGTGGGGAGGCGTGCCGGTGCGGCGGCTGGGACGGGCGGAACTTATAAAAACGGGAAAAATCGCGGTGGGCTGCTGTCTGGCCTATACGGCGGCCTCTCTGCTGGGGCTGCGGTACGCTACGTCGGCCGTGACCATTACCCTGCTGAGCATTCAGAACACCCGGCGGGACACCTTCCGCCTGGCGGGAAGGCGCAGCTGCGCCTTCCTTACCGCCCTGGCCGTATCCTTCGCAGTATTTTCAACAGCCGGCTATACCGTCCTCTCCCTGGGGGTGTTCCTGCTGGTGTTCGCGCTGCTGTGCCACCTTTTCGGCCTGATGGACGGCTTGTCCATGAGCACCGTCCTGGTGCTGCATTTCTGGAGCGCCGGCGCCATGACCCTGTCCGCCGTCCTTAACGAGCTGATCCTGATGGCTATCGGTATCGTCATGGGTATTGTCATGAATCTGTATATGCCGCGGGAGCTGGACGCCATCCGGGCGGACCAGCGGCGCATCGACGAGACTGTCCGGGAAATCCTGATCGAGCTGTCCGAGCGGGTGGTGGCCAGCTCTGCGGGCATCGACGCGGGCCGGCGCCTGGAGGAGCTGGACAAGCAGCTCGAAACCGCTCACCGCCGGGCCAGCGCCTACCAGAACAACAGCTTCTCCTCCGACACCCGCTATTTCGTGCAGTACGTCGAGCTGCGCCGCCGCCAGTGGCGGATCCTCTCGGCCATTTACCGGGATTTACCCCGCCTGTCCGTTGTGCCCTATCAGGCCAACGTGGTAGCCAACTTCATGAAGCTGACGGCCTACTCTCTGCATGAATGCAACAACGCCGCCGTCCTGCTGGAGGAGCTAAAGGAGGTGCGCACCCACTTTCAACACAGCCGCCTGCCCGCCACCCGGGAGGAATTCGAAACCCGCGCCGTCCTCGTGGAAATCGTCCACCAGATCCAGCATTTGTTAGAGGAAAAGAAAATTTTCGCCGAAAGCTTGACTTCTTCTCAGATTCGCCGGTTTTGGGTAGAATTATTATCGACTTAATTCCCAAACTATTGACAAAATTTCGATATCCGTGTATGCTCAGAACTAAGTATGTATACTTCCTTTTATTACTGTGTAGCCTGTGTACAGATTGCAAGTAAATTCTGCCACAGGCTTTTAGGCGCGTTTGAAATAGGCTTGATCCTGACTCTTACTCAGAAAGTGAGTAAGAGTCAGCTGAATATAAATGTTACAGTTTTGACTCGTCTGCTTTGGCGAACATCTAAATTAAAAGAGGTAAATTTTTATGAAGGTTTGCTTAGTTGGTTCAAGCGGGGGACATTTAACACATTTATATATGCTAAAACCATTCTGGCAAAATAAAGAGAGATTTTGGGTTACGTTTGATAAGGAGGATGCTCGTAGTCTGTTAGAAGGTGAAAAGATGTATCCTTGTTATTATCCAACGAATAGAAATATTAAAAATCTTATCAGAAATATATTTGTGGCATGGAAAGTCTTAAAAAGAGAAAAACCGGACCTTATTATATCTTCTGGCGCGGCCGTCGCTGTTCCATTCTTCTATTTAGGTAAATTGTTTGGGGCTAAGCTGATATACATAGAGGTGTTTGACCGCATAGATAAACCGACAATGACTGGAAAAATGGTTTATCCAATTGTGGACAAGTTTATTGTTCAGTGGGACGAACAAAAGCAAGTGTATCCTAAAGCGGTGAATCTAGGAAGCATTTTTTAAGTGAGAGGTATAGAGTCATGATATTTGTGACAGTTGGAACGCATGAACAGCCATTTAACAGGTTGATTGAGTATATAGATAATTTAAAGAGAGATGGAATAATTACTGAAGAAGTCATTATGCAGACAGGGTTTAGTACATATGAACCAAAGTATTGTGTATGGAGCAAGCTGCTTCCCTACAAAGAAATGGTGCAAAACGTTGCGGACGCCCGAATTGTGATTACCCACGGTGGGCCCGCCAGCTTTGTTATGCCCCTGCAGATTGGGAAAACACCAATTGTCGTTCCTAGACAAAAAAAGTTCGATGAACATGTGAATGATCATCAAGTGGATTTTGCTAAAGCGGTTGCAGAAAGAATGGGTACAATTATTCCGATAAATGAGATAACTGAATTGAAGAACATTATTGAAAACTATGATAAAGTTATTGCCGGTATGCCTTCTGGGTTGAAGAGCAATAATCAGATATTTAATCAAGAACTTGAAAAAATAGTAAATGAATTAACTAACAGGAGAAAACAAAATGGCTAAAGTTGGTATTCTATCTATGCAAAGGATAATAAATTATGGTTCTTTTCTTCAAGCATATGCACTTAAAACACTTCTTGAAGAGCAAGGGCATAAAGTTCAATTTGTGGATTATCGAGTTGGAATGCCTTTGATCGAATCAAATGATGCAAATAAAAGAGGTGTTTTAGGAAAAGTATATAAGACATTTGAGGCATTAAGATATGATGCACCGTTGAAGCAAAAGTTGCAATTTATTTTATACAAAAAACAATTTGCGAATAAATATTTTAATTTACTGGGATTGACAGTTCAACCGAATTATACACCGAAACTGGATGTTTTGGTAATCGGAAGTGATGAAGTATTTAATTGTGTGCAAAAAAATCCAAATGTAGGATATTCTCTTGAATTATTCGGTGCAAATAATAAAGCTAATAAACTGATTTCCTATGCGGCATCTTTTGGCAATACAACAGTGGAAAAACTTAAAGAGTACAATAAGACTGGCGAAATAGGAGATTTATTGCGAAAATTCGACACCATATCTGTGAGAGATGAAAATTCTGGACGGACGGTACATAAGTTGACAGGGAGAGAAGTTGTTTATCATCTTGATCCAGTGTTGGCATATGACTATGTCGGGAAATGCAAGAAAATACCTACAATTCATTCAAAAGAAAAATATTTGATTTTATATGCTTATTCTGGACGTATCTCAAACGAAGAGTCAGATAAAATTACTGCATACGCAAAGAACAAGGGATTAAAAATATATGCAATAGGTGGAGTTCAAAAATGTGCAGATCGCTTTGTAAATTGTTCTCCATTTGAAGTTTTGGCTTATTTTGCTAATGCCGAAGAAGTTATTACAGATACATTTCATGGCACAATCTTTTCGGTTATTACAAAACAGAAATTTATAACACTTGTTCGTAAAAGTGTTGGTACGTCTTATGGAAATGAGGAAAAATTAACAGATTTATTAGATAGATTGGGATTGTTAGAAAGAATTGCTTTCAGCATTGATGAAGTTTTTGAGAAACAAAACAAATCCATTGATTATGATTTAGTGCATACGCTTATTGATAAGGAACGTATAAGGACTTATGAGTATTTAAAGCAACAAGTAAAATGAAATTAGGAGGCTCTGAATGGACACAATAGCTAAAGTCGTCGTTGGGTGTTTCGTCAGTAATCATAAATTCTGATGAAAGCTAAAGCAGACGTTATTTCTGTTACATTGGAAAAAATCTTAATTAAACAGCACAATTTAATGCATCCAACTTTAAGACATACTGCACGTGATAAATTTTATTCTGAGATTGATGAATTTGTTTAAAAGTTAAAAGTAGGATTGAGAATAAAAGAGCGTGTAAAAAGTTTTATTCTCCAAAAAATGGTGAAGAAACTAAAACAATATATGTTAGGAGAAAGATGATATGATTGAGCCAATTCGAATTTTACATATATTGCAGCGAATGGAAGCTGGAGGAACGCAGGCCCTTTTAATGAGCATTTACAGAAAAATAGATCGTTCAAAAGTGCAATTTGATTTTGTTGTGGAATATCCAGACAAACAATTTTATGACGATGAGATCACAGCACTCGGAGGGAAAATCTACTATACATCTGTGCGCAAAGATTTAAATGTTATGAAATTTCAAAGAGAGCTTTATCAAATATTAAAGGAACATACCGAATATAAAATCGTACACGTACATGCATATACAATCGGGTATTTTTGTCTTCGTACAGCTCAGAAAGCAGGTGTTCCTGTCCGTATTGCTCATTCACATAGCAATGGAATTGTTCATGATAAGAAATATTTTATAAAATTATTGATGCAGAAATTATTCCTAGTACATGCAACTGATTTTATGGCCTGTTCAGAAGAAGCGGGTAAATACTTGTTCAAGGGAAAAGATTATGTAGTATTGAATAATGCTATTGATTCTTCTAAATTTATTGCCAATATGGCTGTTCGAAATGATTTGAGAGATGAACTTGGGTTAAATGATAAATTCGTGGTTGGACATGTAGGAAGATTATGCCCTGAAAAAAATCATAAGTTTTTAATTGATGTCTTTGCACAGATAAAAAAAATAAAGAAAAATGCTGTTTTAGTTCTTGTAGGCAAAGGACCTTTAGAGCAGGAAATTAGGCAAGATGTTTTCGATATGGGTTTAACAGAAAATGTTCTTTTCTTGGGTAATAGAAAAGATATGGCTCGAATTTATCAGGCAATGGATGTGTTTGTTTTCCCTTCTCTTTTTGAAGGGTTAGGGATTGTAGCTGTTGAAGCTCAGACAGCAGGTGTCCCAGTAGTGGGTTCAGAGGGAATACCACCAGAGATAGAGATTACGCCTATATTTTATCGTGTAAATATTATGGATGGGGCAAGAAAATGGGCAGAAGTGGCGGTTGATGCAACACAAAATTCTTTTTGTCATACAAACTTGCAGCAATATGTGATAGAAGCTGGATTCGATATGGACGCTACAGCGAACATGATCCAAAAGTATTATTTGGAAAGATATAGATGCCAATTAAAAACTAAGTAAAAATTAGATTTGATGTTACAAAAATATCATCTATAAAAATAAAGGATGAAACGAGAATGTTATTATCCATAATAATACCCATATATAATGTGGAGAAATACTTGCAAAAGTGTATTGAAAGTGTATTAAGCCAGGACATAAACGATTATGAATTGTTATTGATTGATGATTCTTCAACCGATAATTCACTGAATATTGCGAAGGATTATGAAAATCGAGTGAATGTTAAGATTATCGAGAAAAATAAGAATTCTGGATTATCGGATACTAGAAATATTGGCCTGAAGGAAGCGAATGGTAAATATATTCTGTTTTTAGATTCAGACGATTATATTGAAGAAGGATCCATAAGCATAATATATAATATTGTTCAAGACCAGAATGAACCTGACGTTCTTTATTTTGGATTTTATGAAGAAAATGAAAACACAACTGAAAAGAGATATGGATATAAAAGTGTTAAAAACCATTTATACAGTGGTGTTGAATTTGCCAAAAATGAATTAGCTCAGAGAGCGTTATATGCAGCAGCTTGTTTTGGTGTATATAAAAAGGAGTTTTTAATTTCTAATAACTTGTTTTTTAAAGTGGGCATATTTCATGAGGATGAGCTTTGGACTCCCCAAGTTGTTATTAAGGCGGAAACAATTTATACTTCCGATTATGCTTATTATCATTATGTAAGGCACAATAATTCTATAACAAGGAAAAAAGACAAGACACAAAATGGGATAGATTTGATAAATAGTTGTAAAGAGCTTGATTGTTTATTAGAGCAGATAGAAGACCATCAATTATACAAGTTAATGAACAATCATATTGCCATGTTATATATGAAGGCAATGACTGAGGGAAAACTATTTGAAAAGGAGAAGAGAAAAAATATTGTAAGATCCTATCCTTTGAAAAAAACTTGTTTTGCTAAGGATAAGGCCAAAGCTATACTGTTTTTTTTAAGTTTGAAACTTTATTACATAGCAAATAATTTAAATTCAGGGTTGCGTGATGAATAAATATAAAATAAGTATTTACAGTCTAATTTCATGTGCACTATTTTTTGCGGTTTTTAAGCCCTATTTCTTGCCGGATGCAATAAGGCAAGCGTCAAAAATAATAATACTGGCTGGTGTTTTCATATTTGTTATTACAAACATGAAACTTAATAAATTAATTAATTGCTCATTAATTTTTGCTTCATGTGTAATTTTGTCTGCAATTGTTGCCATCTTTAATAGGAACTATGAAATTCGAGATTTTCTCGATTCTATTCTATATGCTCTTACTTTTTATGATTTATATACTTTTGCAAAACTCTGTAAATATAAAGGCTATTCTCAAAAATTGATTAGTAGTATGTTTAGAATGAATTTACTTTATTGTATATTAACTGTATTTTCTGTTGCAATCGTAGGAGTGGAAAATAACAGCAATACAGTAGCATACCTTTTTGGAAATAAATTTACCTCGGCGTATCTATTTATACTTCTTATTGCTTTATATGGGGCTTCACATGAAACGGATAAAAAAAGAAATAAATTAATTTTATGTTTCTTATTTATTTTTTCCGTATCCTTTTCCCTTTATATAGACTGTGCAACGGCAACGGTTACACTAATAATATTGTTTATAATGTACTTGTTACCAGAGAAAATAAAGCTTCATATCATTAATCAAAAATATATTATAATCGCATTGATTTTGTCAGCGATCATTGTAATATGGCTAGAAGCTATATTGAAAATTGATTTTGTCAATAGAATAGTGGTCGATTATTTTCAAAAGTCATATACCATAACAGGGCGGCTTGAAATTTATAGTAAATATTTACGAAACGTTATATCTGGAAGCTTTTGGGTTGGCTATGGATATAGTAATGAATTAATGAAAAATCTTACCGGCATATATGCAAATGCTCAAAATGGTCTACTTGAAATGTTTGTAAATTTTGGCTTTTTAGGTGTTATCGCGTTACTTTTTACTGTTTACTATTGTTTTAAACGAACCAATAAAGATATTGAAACTTTTTATTTAGCTCTTGTTGTTTATGGAATGATAATAGCCGCTATTTTTGAAGTTTCTTTAAATTGGTTTTTCCTCTTAGGCTTATGCTTAATTCGATGGAATTGTAATGTGGAAGAAAATGAGCTCGTAAAACGGAAGTAGTAAATGAGCAGGAAATACGGAGGATAATGTTGTGAAAATATGTATATTATCTATGCAGAGGGTTAACAATTACGGATCTGTTCTCCAGGCCTATGCTTTAAAAAAAATTATTGAAGAGTTCGGTCATCAAGTGGAATTTATCGACATTAAAAGAGGGGAAAATGAGACATTAAATATCCAATGTGATAATTTAACATTGGATAAAAAAGATGATAAAAATTGGTTAGCCTTACAGATGTTAAGGATAAAATATAAATTTTCAAATTTAAGAGCTAAACGAATGTTTGATTTCTTTAGAATGACAGAGTTGGGGATAGATTGTAAAAAAGTTGATGATTTTATTTATGATGTTGGCGTTATTGGAAGCGATGAAGTGTTTAATTGTTTGCAAAAATCCAAATGGGGATTTGCTCCACAGTTGTTTGGAGAAGTAACAAATTCTAAAAGTGTAATCACCTATGCAGCCAGTTGTGGCGCCACAACTGAGGCAGCGCTTTCTGAGGATTTAAGAGCAGCGATTATTTCGGCAATGTCAAATTTGAATGCCATATCGGTTCGTGATGAAAACACAGCCAGTTTTGTTCGCACATTAACTGGAAGGGAACCCCAATATAATTTAGATCCAGTTGCTATAGGTGATTTTACAAAGGAAATACAAAGTATTGATTTAAATAATAAAGTGCCGAGTCGTTATTGTCTTGTATATTCTTATGAAGGTAGAATAGCCGAGGGAAAAACAATAAAGGCAATTTTAAATTTTTGTGAGAATCATAACTTAGTTCCAATTGCTCCTTTCGGTAAACAGAAATGGATACAATCACAATCCGTTCTTGCTCCGTTTGAAATATTAAAAGCCTTTGAAAATGCCGAATGTGTAATAACAGATACGTTTCACGGAACATTGTTCGGGGCAAAGTTTGGAAAGAAAATGGCTGTAATTATTAGGGAAAGCAACAGAAATAAACTAATGGATTTAACCTTCCGTTTAAAGATTGAAGATCACGTACTACAAGATATAAATGAGCTTGAAAATGTTCTTAATAAAAATTTAGACAGGCCAGAGATTGATAAAATACTAGCTAGAGAAAGGGAGCGTTCAATAACATATTTAAGGGAGAATCTCAATTAATGTTTCTTAAGTGAAAGTGAGAAGAAATGGAAATCAGCAGAAATAAATATTTAATAAAAAACACTTTACTTTTTACTCTAGGTAATTTAGGATCAAAATTAATAGTGTTTTTTTTGATTCCTCTTTATACAAATACATTAAGTACGGCTCAATATGGTACCATTGATTTAGTTTCGACAGTAAGTACAGTAGCCGTACCTATTTTTACCATTAATATTTGTGAATCGGTTATGCGTTTTGCGTTAGATAAAAACGCAGATAAAGAACAAATAACTCAAATTGGTACATATATTTTGCTGCTTGGGTGTTTACTAGGATTAGTAATCCTCCCAATATGCAGTATATTTAATCAAATTTCACATTATAAAGTTTTAACATATTTTTATACTGTTTCATTGGCGGCTAGTCAGTTGTACTTGTGTGATTTAAGAGGAAAAGAGTTACTACTTCAATATTCTATAGGAAATATACTTCATACCCTCTTGATAGCGATATTTAATATCACATTTTTATTGTTTCTGAATTTGGGGATTGAGGGTTATTTATTGGCCTTTATACTGTCTAATATAATTGTTGCAGCGTATGCTTTAATTGTAGGAAAAGGGTATAAATCATTTAGGCTTAAAAGAATTAGTAAAACGCTTTTGTTTAATATGACAAAATACTCTGTCGTATTGATACCAAATTCATTTATGTGGTGGATTATGAATTCTTCTGATCGAATTATGGTATCAAGCATGGTCAGTATTGCGGCCAATGGTATTTATGCTGTTTCATATAAACTGCCTACGCTTGTCTCAACGTTGACTTCTATATTTAACCAGGCTTGGAGTTATTCCGCAATCAAAGAAGAGGGGGCACAGGATGAAGAAGAATACAACAATCGCATCTTTAAATTTCTTATTGGAATAGTCTTATTAATTGGAATTGGCTTGATGACTTTTGTAAAGCCGTTTTTAAAAGTATATGTTTCACCAGATTTTTATTCTGCATGGAAATATACCCCGTTTTTAATAATCGGTTGTGTTTATTTGACTCTAGGAACCTTTATGGCTACCAGTTATACGGTTCATAAAGATAGTTTTGGATATTTGTTTTCTGGTATGTTTGGAGGCGTCTTTAATATTATTTTAAATTTAATCTTAATTCCCTTGATAGGCGTAAACGGCGCGGCTATTGCCACTTGTATAAGTTATATTTTAGTGTTTTTATTTAGACTACTTCACACTAGAAAGTATATTAAATATAGAATAAATAATATTGAATTCATTGCTGGAAGTATAATATTATTTATTTCATCTGCCGTAATATATATAAACAATTACATTGGACTTGGAATTCAAGTTATACTGTTTCTAGGAGCAATTTTTCTACTAAGAGATACATGGATGCCGATGATGAAAAGAATTATCCATTTAAAAAAGAATAGTGCTCATTAAGCTTCTAAATCATATGAACTGGTAGTTTGAAAAGTTTAAATACGAATGGGAAAGTAGGCGAGAACTGAGTATGCTAGGAAGTCTATATATGAAAGATTCGGACTGCTGTGGTTGTGGGGCTTGTAGGAATATATGCCCTTGTCGGGCTATTGAAATGAAGCCGGATGAATGTGGATTCTTGTACCCATTTATTGATGGAGAAAAATGTGTAGAGTGTGGGCTGTGCAAAAAGGTTTGTGGTTATCAGAAAGAAGTTCAAATCCCGGAAATAAAAGAAACCTATGCGGCAGTAGCTGAGAACGAAATTTTGCTAAAAGGCTCTGCCTCTGGCGGCGTTTTTGCTGCTGTCGCGACAGAAGTCTTAAAACGTGGAGGAGTTGTTTTTGGCTGTTCCATGGAACAAGAAAATGGAAAACTCGTTCCAAAACATATTATGATTGATAAATTAAAAGATTTGTCTAAGTTGCAAGGCTCAAAATATGTTCAAAGTTTTATGGGGGATTGTTTTATAAAGGCCAAAGAAGAACTAGCCAAAGAAAGACTGGTGCTTTTTTCGGGAACTCCCTGCCAAATTGACGGATTAAAGGGCTATTTGCGTGGAAAGACTTATGACAATTTGCTAACGGTGGATTTGATCTGTCATGGAGTCCCAAGTTCAAAAATGTTTCAGGATTATATTTCCGATCTGTGCGTGAAATTAGGAGGGCAGGTGATTGGTTTTGAATTCAGAGATAAAACTGCCGGCTGGGGATTGAATGGCAAGATAACATATGTTAAAGAGAATAAAATTATTTCAAAATCCTTGCCATGCAGTGATTCGTCGTACTATAGCCTCTTTTTGGAATCAGCTATTTATAGGGAAAGCTGTTATTCTTGTAAATATGCCAACGAAAATCGAGTAGGGGATTTTACGATAGGCGATTTTTGGGGCATTGAAAGGGAACACCCGGAATATTTGAAAAACATGAATATACAAAAGGGAATTTCATGTATGATAGTAAATACGAATCACGGGAGAATTATGCTGAAAGAATTATGTCCCGGTATAAAATTACTATCGTCTCAATATGAAAAAGCCGCCAGAGGAAATGCACAGCTAAACAGGCCCAGTGTTAAGAGCAAAAAACGTAGTATGATTTTAGATCTTTACAAAACTGGAGGTTATGAGGCAATAGAAAAATGGTATAAGAAGTCTCGAGGTATAAAATATTGTACTGATAAAATGAAAAGATTAATTCCTCAAAAGTGGAAGATGAGAATAAAAAAGATATTGAAAGTTTAGTGGCGCGTAAATTAGGAAGTGTATTATTGAACAGAAAACAATGGCCTCTCCTCCTCTGCCTCATTACCCTCCTTTGGATGCTCGCCATCTTCCTCCTGTCCTCCCAGAATGGGGAGCAGACAGCGAAAGCCAGCGGCGGCCTCGCGCAAACAATCGCCGGGATCCTCTACCGCCAGCCGACGGAACAGCAGGTCGACCAGGTGCATATTGTCCTCCGGAAAATCGCGCACATCGGCTTGTTCTTTGTCCTCGGGCTCCTGTCGTATGCGGCCGCATCCAACACCCTGGGCCGCCTACGGCCAAACAAACGGTGGCCGAGTCTGGTGTTGGCGATGGCGCTGACCTCCGCCTGCGGTTTTTTCGACGAATGGCATAAGCAGTTTATCGACGGCCGGCATTTTGACGCCGGCGAAACCCTGCTGAATATGGCCTGCGGTATTCTGGGCGTGCTGCTGGCCTTCGCAGCGGGCCTATGGATGCTTCAGCGGAAAAACAAAAGGCAGTGCCCCGATACAACCGCTGGAAATTAACCGGTTTTTCCTCCCGTCTTGAAAAATTCATACATTTGTGGTACGATAAACAGGATTTCCGGCAGTCGTTTAACGTTAGGGAGGAGATTCTTTGGCGAACAAGGTTATCCTGTGCGCGGACAGCACCTGCGATTTAGGCCCGGAGCTGGTCGAACGCTATCATGTGAACTACTATCCGTTCCACGTCATCCTGGAGGGCAAAACCTATGGGGACGGCGTGGATTTGGTTCCTGACCAGATTTATCAGGTATACGAGGAGAAAAAGGTGCTGCCCAAGACCGCGGCCATCAACACCGCGGAATATGTGGAGTTTTTCAAACAGTGGACGGACAAGGGGTACGAGGTGGTTCATGTTACGCTGGGATCCGGCCTTTCCGCCACCTATAACAATTGCCGCCTGGCTGCTGAGGAGCTGCCCGGCGTCTATGCCGTTGACTCACGGAACCTGTCCACCGGCTCCGGCCATTTGGTCATCGAGGCGGCGGAACGCATCGCCGCCGGTCTGCCCGCTAAACAGGTCGCCGAGGAGGTGCAGGCCCTGACCGGTAAGGTCAACGCCAGCTTTGTCATCGACACTCTGGAGTTCCTCTATAAAGGCGGCCGCTGCTCGGCGCTTCAGATGCTGGGGGCCAACGTGCTTCATTTGAAGCCCTGCATCGAGGTGGACAACACCTCCGGCTGCATGAGCGTGGGCAAGAAATACCGCGGTTCCCTGGAAAAGGCCCTCGAGCAGTATGTGAAGGATCGGCTGGAAGGCCGGACCGACATCGTGTACCGCCGGGCGTTTATCACCCATTCGGGCATTTCCGAGGAACGGATCGCCTTAGTGCGTTCCCTGGTGGAGAAATACGCCCGGTTTGAGGAGCTTTTCGTCACCCGCGCGGGCTGCACCATTTCCTCTCACTGCGGCCCCAATACTCTGGGCGTTCTATTCATGGAAAAATAAAAAAGGCGATCTCCGACACCGGAGATCGCCTTTTTCATACCATTTGTCTCTTTCCCGCCCGCAGACAGGCGCACAGCAGAAATCCCGTCGCCGCGCTGACGGCGGAGGACAGCCACAGCACAAGCAGCCACATACCTGTTCCCATATCCCGTTTGCCGCCTTTCCGCTCGCCAGGGGAGTGTCAGCGCCGTGAGCAGAAGCACCGCATCAGGGACAGCACGAGCATGGACAGCGCCCAGCAGACGGCCATGCCCAGAATGAACAGGCTTTTGAAAAACAGCTCCAATACGAACATCCGACTTCCTCCCCTGCCGGTTTTATTCCCAGTATATGCAAGCGGACAAAAAATGGTTAAAAAAGGCGGCCCGGCAGTAAGCCGGGCCGCCTTGCGCTAATTACCAAAATCTATCCAGGAAATTCGTCGTGGTGGTGGTCGCTTCCGTGGTCGCCTCGGTCGTGGTGGTCGGCTCCACGTCGCTGACCCGCAGCGTGATGGCGGAACCATAATCCAGGGATGACCCCGCAACCGGATCGGTGTCCTCCACCAGCCCGCGCTCGAACTGCGACACCTGCACCTTGGCCACCGTCACCTTGAAGCCGAGGGCCTCCAGCAGCTTCTGGGCGTGCTCCTGCTTCCAGCCCGCCACGTCCGGCACCGTTACCTTTTCCGGCCCCGCGCTGATGACCACTTTGATGATGGTTCCCTCCGGCTTGCTGGCCTGGTTGGGGGGATTCTGGCTGAGAATGGTGCCCTTGGGCTTGTCGCTGTAGGCGAGATACTCCACCTCCAGCTTCATCTTTCCGTTGAATTCCTTGTCCTTCTCTTTGTAGTAATTCTTACCCATTACGTCGGACACGGCGTACATCTTCTCATGCTCCACCGGCGCGGTAGTACCCTGCTGCGAGGTGGAGATGGTGGGCAGTCCGTCGGTGGATACCTCCGAGGAGCTGTCGTCGCCGAACAGGGAATCGGAGAGAATCAACAGCACGCCCCCCGCGAAGAGGAGCAGCACTACAAACACCGCCACCACAATCAACACCGCGTACTTGGTGCGGGGATTCTTCGGCTTTTCCTCCGGCTCCTCCGGCTGCGGGGCCGGCTCGGGCGCGGTGTGCACCGGCTCCTTGTCCGCGTCCTGCCGCAGGGCGCTGACCGCTGGCGCGGCGGATAGCTGATCCCGCAGGGCCGCCATGCTGGCCGTCCGGACCTCCGGATCCACCTGCAAGCCGTTGAACAGAGCCACCGCCACATTGTCCGGCAGGCTGTCCGCCACATCGGCCGGCACGAACAGGTCGGCCGAATTCTTGGCGCGGGCCGGCCCCTCAGGCGGCGGGTTGCCGGTGACGGTACGGAAAATCGTGGCCGCCATGGCGTATACGTCGGCCGACGCGGTGCAGGTCTGGTCAAAGCCGTATTGCTCCGGCGCGGAATACCCGGCCAGCAGCTGGGGCTTGAGATCGGTGCTGACCTGCCGGGCCTCGGCGATGGAGAAGCCCCGCAGCCGGAACTTTCCGTCGGTGCCGATGAGGATGTTCTCCGGGCTGATGCCCAGATGCAGAATCCCCGCCGCGTGCAGGGAGGTCAGCGAGGTCATCAGCGTCATGAACAGCGGACGCACCTCGTCCCAGCGCAGCCGCCCGCCCGCCTGGGCCAGTCGGGTCTCCAGGGAAATACCCTCGCAGTATTCAGCCACCGTGTAGGCCGTATGGTTCTGCTCGAAAATGTCGTACAGCGGAATGACGGACGGCAGATCCCGCATCCGGGCCAGCGCCCGCGCGTGGCTGCGGAACTTGCCGAGATAATCGGCGAAGGTGTTCTCGCATCCGCCGAGAATCTGCAGCTCCCCGGCGTCTCCCCGGGTGCATAAGGTGTCGGGCAGGAACTCCCGAATCACGATGGGCGACTTGGACACCTGGTCCAGCCCGATGTATTCTGCGAGATCGCCGCCCGCGTAAAGCACGCGTCCTACCAGATACCGGTCGGAAAGCACAGTGCCGGCCGGCAGATACAGAGGCGGGTTTTGCTTGTCCACCGGATAGCCGCAGATGCCGCATTCCGCCCGCCCCTCGGGCAGGGGATTCATGCAGCCCATGCAATAGGGATGTGTGTTGGCCATTGCGCATCCATGTCCTTTCTTCCGGGGAGCCTATGCAGCCGCTCACGCCCACCCGTTATGTAAGCCGGCGTCCGCGGCCGGCCATACTCCCCACGGGTTGACGCGGGCCGCTCTTGCTCCCGCTGTTGGCTTCCATACCGCATTGTACTCATTTCCAGCCCGCCTGTCAAGAAAACCTACAGGTTTGTAATCAATTGCGCCCCTACAGCTTCTCCTGCCGCTTCTGCTGCCGGATATCCCGCCCCATAAAAAGCAGCGGTACGAAGGTGCCGGTGATTCGGGAGGTAATCTGGTCGCCGTACCGCTCCTTGAGCTGGTTCTGGTTGAGGTTGGTGCTCAGGATAATGGTGCGCCCCTCCAGCATCCGGGTGTTGATGAGGTTGTATAAGCAGGAGACATAGAAGGGGCTGGCGAATTCCGCCCCCAGATCGTCGAGTACCAGCAGGTCGCAGGCGAGCAGCATGTCCTCGCTGTTCCCCTCCGCCCGGCCGAAATGCTCCTTTTCCAACTGGTGGAGCAGCACCTGCGCCGGGCCGTATATCACCGCGTGCCCCTTTTCCGCCGCCTGCCGGGCGATGGCCAGGGAGGCGTGGGTCTTGCCCACCCCCGTCGGCCCCCGCAGCAGCAGATTGTCCGCCCCCGGCGCGAAATTGGCGGCGTACTGCCGGCAGTACGCCAGTACCTGCTCCATCCGCTTGCGGGGCGTCACCCCCGTTGCCGGATCGGGCGTGTCGGGGTAATAGGCGAGATCCATCTCCTCGAAGGTGGTCAGCTTCATGGCCGTCATCCGGCTGAGCCGCCGGCATGACTCCTCCTTGAGCAGCGTGCGCAGACAAGCGCAGATCTTCCCCCCCGCATACCCTGTGTCGGCGCAGACGGGACAGGTGTACTGCGGCTCCAGGTTGGGGTAGGGCACCCCCTCCTCCGCCAGGATCTCCGCCATTTCCGCCTGGAGGGCCAGGTTGTCGTTCTTGATGGCCTCCACCGCCGCCGTCACGTCGCCGCCGTCCAGCACCGCCCGGGTCACCCGCAGGGCCGAATGGGCCATTTCCTGCTCGATTTCGCGCAGCCGGGGCCGCCGGCGGAGCAGCGTCTCCCGCCGCGCCGCCGCCTCGGCCCCCGCCCTGGTCCGGCGGCTCTCCAACTCCGCCATGGCCGCGTCGTATATCTCCCGGCTGTATCCCATAGGCCCTTATCCCTCCTTGAATACCGGCACGAAGTCCAGTACCATCTTTTCGTAATCGTCCAAATTCAGCGAGCTGTTTTCCACCTGCACGGCCTTCCCGCCCCGGCTCTTTTCCACCAGCGCCCGCGCTTTTTCCAGGGTGTCCACCCCGTCCAGGTGCCAGCTCTCCAGGATCTTGTCCACATACGCCAGGTTCAGCTTGCCGATTTTGGTCTGGCACAGCTTGGCCGCCAGCTGGATGAGCCCGTCAGCCATCCGCCATTCGTGCAGCCACTTTTCCGCTGTCTCCTTCTGGGCCGCCGTCAGGGGCCGTTCGGGCTGCAGCAGGGCCTGCACCCGGGCCCCCGCCTGATCCCGCCGCTCCAGGCGCAGCAGATGCTGCTCCGCCGCCGCGATGGTGTCGATGCCCTGATCGGCCCAGTCCAGCGCTACCTTCTCCACATACCGCATGTTCAGCTTGCCCGCCGCCACCGCGTAGGCCAGCACCATCAGGATGACCTCGATGGGCAGCCCCGCCGTGTCATAAAGGTACAGCAGCGTCTCCATGTCCCCGTGGGAAATGGGCCGTCCCAGCCGGGCGGACGCCGTGTCCAGCAGATAGGCGAATTCCTCGCTCTCCTTCTGGCGTTTCAGCACCTCCTGGAACTGGGGCTTGACCGCCCGGGGGCGGGGCGCTGGCGCCGTCGGAGGAGCGGCCTTGTTCGGATTGACCGGCGCCTGCGCGCGCGCCGGTGCCTTGTCCGGCTCTCCGTCCCCCTCGGCCGATTGCAGCAGACCGCACTCCGCCCAGTATTGCAGCGCGTCGGCGCAGTCCGCCGCGCTGCCCCCGATGTCCGCCGCGCAGGCGTCGGCGTCAAAGCGCCCCTCCCCCCGGCAGGCCAGCCAAAGCAGCACCTTGAGCTGTTTGGCTCCGGCCAGGCGGATGTGCTTGTCCACCACCTGCGCCGGCAGGGCGAACACACGGGTCATGCTGTCGGGATTCCAGCGGTAGAAGCTTTCCATGGAGAGGGCCTTCCTTTCTGTCTGTGCCGCCCATCGCGGCCGTACCCCTTATTATACAGGATCCGCCCCGCCCGGCACAAGGGGCCGCGGAATATTTCACCGATTTCTAGCGTTAATCCGCGCCTCGCTGTCCGCGGCAGGGGAGCGGGGGAGACGAAGGCTCCCTTTGTATTTTGTAAGTATAGCAGATTTTACGCGCCGCCGCCAGTATTTCCGCCCCGGCTTGCCATAACGACGAAAATATGCTATAGTCAGGGATAGACTATAATTTAGCTAAAGGGGTTTTATCCATGTCCGGACACTCCAAATGGAATAATATTAAGCGCAAGAAAGAGAAGACCGACGGCCAGCGGGCTAAGATTTTCACCAAAATCGGCCGGGAGCTGGCGGTGGCGGTCAAGGAGGGCGGCGGCCCCGATCCCGCCTCCAACTCCAAGCTCAAGGACGCCATTGCCAAGGCCAAGGCCAACAATGTCCCCAACGACAATATTGAGCGGATTATCAAGAAGGCCGCCGGCGAGGGCAACGCCGACAACTACGAGGCCCTGCAGTACGAGGGCTACGGCCCGGCGGGCATCGCCGTCATTGTGGAAACCCTCACCGATAACCGGAACCGCACCGCCGGCGAGATGCGGCACTACTTCGATAAGTGCGGCGGCAACCTGGGGCAGACCGGCTGTGTGAGCTTTATGTTCAAGCAGAAGGGCGTCCTGGCCATCGAGGCCGAGGGCCTGGATGAGGAAAAGGTGATGGAGGACGCGCTGGAAGCCGGCGCCGCCGACTTCAGCACCGACGGCGACGTGTTTGAAATCACCACCGAGCCGGACGATTTCACCGGCGTGCGGGAGGACTTGGAGGCCAAGGGCTACGCATTCGTCTCTGCCGAGGTGGAGATGATCCCCGACGTCTACAGCGCCATCGACGATCCCGAGCTGGTCGCCAAAATGGAAAAGCTGCTGGACATGCTGGAGGACAACGACGACGTCCAGAACGTCTGGCACAACTGGGATCGTCCGGATGACGAGGACGAGGACTGAATTCCACCGGATTTTAAAAGGGCGGAAGCAAGAAGCTTCCGCCCTCAGCTTGTCGATAAAGTCGACAAGCTGCTGGACGGGGACGCCTGATCACGGCGGCTCACTGACGTTCGCCTTGTT
>ERZ856578.4635-NODE-4635-length-18125-cov-7.745623_pt1 | contig 18125 bp, 17 predicted proteins | sample MGYA00514384_ERZ856578 | MGnify/ENA primary metagenome ERZ856578 (study PRJEB29103, sample SAMN06111958) | human gut metagenome | biome: human gut; feature: ankylosing spondylitis patient; material: healthy_person | host: Homo sapiens | place: China:Hangzhou... | reverse complement strand
ACCCTCCCCACCATGATCGCCTGCGGCACCACCATGAAGAACAAGGCTGGCTGCGCCAAGGCCATGTGGATCTCCTTTGTGATGAACGCCGTCGCTCTGGTCCTCTCCGTGTTCATGCTCATGAGCTGGCAGAGCGTTTACACTGCCGTGGAGGGCGGCTCCACCATCCCCACCCTCACCGTTTGCAAGATCATCGGCATCCCCGCTATGGTGGCCGTTTACGGCACCTGCCTGCTCCTGTGCCTCATCTCCACCGGCGTGACCACCATCTTCGGATTTGTGGCCCGGTTTGAAAAGCTCCCCGTGTTCAGCGGCATCCAGTCCGCCCCGGTCCGCAGCGCGATTGTCTCCGCCTTTATCATCGTTCTCTCCATGACTATTTCCATGGCGGGTCTCACCAACATCATCAAGTACGGCTACGGCTACTGCGGCTATCTCGGCATCGCCGTTGTGGTGGTCCCGTTCCTGACTGTGGGCGTGTACAAGAACCGCAAATACTGCAAGGAGCACGCCTTTGCCAATGCCGCAGCGGAGGAGACCGTGGAGGCGCCCGCCGTGTCCGCGCCTGTCCGCACCGGCGCCGTTGCCGCGGACTAAACCCATCTGAGTGAAATTTTCGAGGTGTATCATGCAAAAAGCTCTTTTTCCCGGATATAGCGTAGGCCCTGACGCCTACGAAGACATTGCAAATATCTGCCCGGCCTACGGCAAAACAGCGGCCATCATTGGCGGCAAGCACGCATTGGCCGCGGCGGAGGATAAAATTCGCAAAGCCATGGAGAGCTCCGGTATCGAGATCATCGGGACATTCTGGTACGGCGGCGAGGCGTCTCGTGAGAATATGGAAATGCTCCGGCCGCAGGTGGCGGACGCCGATATGATCTTCGCCGTGGGCGGCGGCAAGGCCATTGACACCTGCAAGGTGCTGGCCCACGAAACGAACCGCCCGTTCTTCACCTTCCCCACCATCGCCTCCACCTGCGCTTCCTGCACCAGCCTTGGCATTGTGTATCATCCCGATGGCAGCCTGCGGGAATACTCCTTCTCTAAAATTCCCCCCGACCATATCTTCATCGACACGGAGATCATCGCCAATGCCCCAGTGCGCTATCTCTGGGCCGGTATGGGCGACACTATGGCCAAGCACTATGAGTGCACCATTTCCTGCCGGAACGATGTGCCCGCCCATTCCGATGCAATGGGCATTGCCCTGAGCTCCATGTGCGCCGAGCCTATCGTCCGCTGGGGCGAGCAGGCCATGGCGGACTGCGAGGCCCACCGCGTCACGCCGGAACTGACGGAGATCATTGAGGCCATCATCATTTCCACCGGCTTTGTCTCCAATTTTGTTCAGGTGGATTACACCACCGGCATGGCCCACGCCATGTACAACGGCTTCACGGTGCTGCCCTCCACGGAGGAGAACCATCACCTCCACGGCGAGGTGGTTTCCTATGGCATACTGGTTATGCTGACGGTGGATAAGCAGTATGCAGAGCGGGACAAGCTGATGGCGTTCAGCAAGTCCATCGGCCTGCCGACCCGTCTGGCGGATATCCACGCCCGGCCCGAGGATTTGAAGGCCGTGACGGATAAGGCACTGGCGGGCATTGATGTCCGGGTGTGGCCGTATCCCGTGGACCGGCAGATGCTCATTGACGGTGTGATGGAGCTGGAGCAGGCACAGGCTTGAGTGCATTTTTTGCAAAAATTAAAAAGGACAGGCATCCTAAAGGATGTCTGTCCTTTTTTTAGTAAAAGCCGCTTCAGCCGAGGCGGGTAGAGACCTTCGGCAAAAAGCCCTTGTGGGCATTTTCGGCGGTATCATCGGCTTCGTCATAAGCGTCATAGGGGGCGGCGGGGTCATGCACCCGCTTCCCGAAGGGGGAGCAGAGCTTGTCCCTGTGGGCAAAGGCAAAGGCAAAATCGTCTGTCCAGCCGGTGTGGCCGGGGATGCAGCCCCCGTTCCCGGAGCTTTGTCTCCAGCGCCGCCAGTGAGCGGACAGCTAACTTGTTGTCCTCCGCCAGCGCGGCGATGAAGCTGTAGCCGCCATCGGCCCCCAGCCAGATGGTGTCCCCGGTAAAGAGGTATTTATCGTCAATGAGGTAGACGATGTGTCCCCATGTATGGCCGGGAACGAGGAAGCATTTGATTTTGATGCCGTCAATGTTCAGAATTTGCCCGTCCCGCAGCAGCGTTTTCGGATTGAGAATCGTCACCTGCGGCAGCTTGTAGAGGTGATAGATGACTCTGCGGCGCACCTCGCCGGTGAGATACCGGTTCTCGATTTCCCCCACATACAGCCGGGCGTCCCGGAACAGTCCCGGACTGTCCGCCTCCACAGCGCCAACATGGTCGGTATCCTGATGGGTGATGAGAATATCGCGGATGCTCTTGGGGTCGATACCCAGCCAGCTCATTTTTTCCGCCAGCCGGTCATAGTTGTATCCGGCGTCGATCATAATAGTGGTTCCGTCCTTGCGGTAGAAGAAGATATTGGCCACCCACTCCCGGACGCAGGCCACGTGCTCATCGATCCAGCCGGTGTTCATCGGCTTGAAGATCTCCTTGCCCCGGTACATCCGGCTCATTTCCCGCCGCTGAAATTCCGTTGCCTTTTTCGACATGGTTCATATCTCCGATTTGATACATTCCGCGTAGGTCAAGGGGAACGATGCCGGAAGCACCCGGCTTGTTCGGACGCGCCAGCCGCACTGCCGCAAAAATGCCAGATATTCCTCGCAGGTCCATCTGCTGCGAAGCGGAAAACCGGACAGCCGCATGAAAAAGGATTGAACCTGCCCCCACAGTGTATTGTCCCCATGGGTGAAAGTGGGGGCAATGAGCAGCCCATCGTCCTTCAGCACGCGGCAGGCCTCGGCCAGCGCTTTTTCCGGCTGGGGAACGATGTGCAGCGCGTTGGATACGATAGCCACATCAAAGGAGTGGTCCGCGTATGGGAGATGAAACATATCCTGCACGGAGAAGTGGAGCTTGGAGGAGCGGTTTGCTTCCTTGGCCAGATGAATCATTTCCTCCGAGGCGTCCGTTGCCTCGATTTGCTCCGCGGCGTTTATGATGTGACTTGCGATAAGCCCCGTGCCGGTGGCCAGCTCCAGCACGGTTTTGTGCCGGACAGCGGGGCAGATCAGCTCATACATCTGCTGATAGGCGGCCATGTCCCGGCGCAGAAAGCGGTCATAGTGCGCCGCGTGCTTGTCCCAAAAATCTGAGGGCTGCTTCATCCTGTTCACCCGCTTCCTTTGTCAGTGCTGCCTGCCGCAGACAAACTATACAGTTAGCATACTCTAACTCTTGCACATAAAAAACTCAGCAGACTGCTGTTTGCCTGTATGATAGCACGCGATGCGGCGGAATACAACCGCAATCCGAAGAAATTCCGGGAGAATTTCAAAAAAGGTGATATACAAAAAACAACACAGCCCCGCCTCCGAAAACGGAGGCGGGGCTGTGAAGGAATCATCCGAAGTTCCAGTCGGAAAGGGGCGCATTGTAATGGTAATCGTCCGGCGGCCATTCGAGCGTACCGTCCTCTGCCAGCACATAGGTGCCGGAGATGGCTTCGCAGATGAGCTGCCGGCCGAATTGGTCCGTGATAAGCACGGCCTCTGAAAAAATATCGCCCGGGGTGCAGGGAACGTAGGATTTCGGCGTGCAGTAGAAGGTATAGCCCTCAAAGCCGTGAAAGCTGTCAGGCTGTGCGTCCAGCTCCTCCGCCCATGCAATAAGCTGCCGGTTTTTGAACAGCCCCAGCTTCACGCTGGCGGGAGAAGCGGTTTCCGGCAAAACGCTGTCATCGTACTGTATGACCTCGGCGGCGAAATCGGTAGGGAGAAGGGTCAGCACGCCGTTTTCATAGGAGGCTTTGCCCTGAAAATCACTGTCAACAATGTTGGCGTCCATGGACATGGAATTGGTGTAGAGATAGGAGTAGGTGTCCAGCAATTGTGTCTGCTGGGTACCGTCCGGATAGACGAACAGGGCGGAAAGAGAGATGCTGTCCGTCAGGTGGATAGACACCGTAGCAGAAAAGCGCCGGTCGGTGCTCTCCACCGCTCTGCCGACCATGCTGCTGGTCTCTGTCCCGTTTTCCGCGATAAACTCCACGGACAGCCCCTCCACATAGGTCCGGGGCACGGCGTAGACGGAAAATGTCACAGTGTTGGCGGCAAGGTTGGAGGCTGCGATCTCCGAGCCGTAGTCGGCGGCCAGACTGTTCTGCGCCTTCAGAATGGTCTCTACCCGATTGGAAATACTGTCGATCTGATCGGTCACATCATGCACAGCGTATTGCAGGCCGTTATATTGCTGCTTTATTTCGTCCAGCCGGTGAGAGAGATTATTACCCGCCACAAGCAGAAGCAGAACGAGGAGGACCCAAGGCCACCTCCGTCTCCGCACGGGCTTGGCCTCCCGGTACCGGGCCACAATTTCCTCCACCATTTTCAGCTGCATGTCCGTCAGCTCGCCGCTCTCTCCGGCGGGCGGCTCCGCGGCGTCCTCTACCCCCAGCAGCCAGCCCACCGTCACGCCAAACCGGCGGCTGAGGGCCACCAGCTTGTCGATTTCCGGCAGGGCGGCATCGGATTCCCATTTATAAATGGACTGCCGGGAAACGCCCAGCTCCGCGCCCAGCGCCTCCTGTGACAGCTCCAGCTCCTTCCGCTTCTGGGCGATGCGTTGGCCCGTTGTCATAAGCGATCAGCTCCTTTCATGGCAGCAGTATCGCAGAATTGGCCGCAAAACGCCACCAACCCAACGGCGAAAACTGTAAACCACAGGTTTACATGGAGCCTTACAGCTTCTTTTCGTAGAGATTCAAGGGGCGATGGGTGTAGCCCATGAAGAAGGTATCCACCACATCGGCCAGATGATAGCCGATGGCGGGGTAGAGGTGGTTGGAGACCTCGTTTTCCGTGCCGGTGTCAAAGCGCATAACGGTCTTGCCCTGCTTGCGGGCGCTGTCCTCGGCAAAGGCGATCATCTGCCGGGCAAGGCCCTGCCCCGCCCGCTTGGGGTCGATGGTCAGGGTGTGAATGACCGCCACCTCGCTGTCCTCCGCCGGAATGGTCCAGCGGCCCTTGGCGTATTCCGGGAGCTGCCAGTCATTAAAGTTCATGCTGCCCCAGACCGTACCGTCCTCGTCTGTGCCGACGTACAGCGTACCCGCCGCTAAAATGCCCTTGGCGGTGTCCAGCGTGGGATAGGCACCCCGCTGCCAGCCGGTGTAGTGCAGCCCCGTGGCATCCTCATGGTCTAAAATGGCCTCATAAATGGCGGCAATGGCGGGGAGATCCTGCTCACTGGCAAGGCGAATCATAAAAAGCGCTCCTTTCAGAGTTATGTTTTTTAAAACAGGCGCACGATTTCGTGCGCCTGTGCGGTTATTCGGATGCTTCGGAATCGGTGTCCGGCTTCGGCTCGGCGGGCTTGTCACCTTCCGCTTCCGGCTGGGTGGCGTTGTCTGCGCTGTTGGCCTTCTTCTCAGGGCTGGGGGAAGCCTCCGGGGCCTCGATTTTCTCGGAGATCATGTGCACCTTTTTCGCGGCGGGCTCAATGACCTCCGGCTGAGAGGGGCGGAAGCCCTGCTCATGGGCCAGCGTGGAGGAATAGGCGTCCTCCACCGTGGAGGGGTCCCGGCCCTCGATAATGGCTACCATTTCGGCACCGGTGATGGTCTCCTTCTCCAGAAGATAGGCCACTACCTTGTCCATGTCGGCCCGGTTTTCCTTGATGATGCTCACGGCGTCGGCATAGCACTTGTCCAGAATGTCCTTCACCGCCTTATCCATGGCGGCGGCGGTATCCTGCGCACAGTCCAGACCGTAGCCGCCGTCCAGATACTGGCTGCGGCGGGAGGCCAGCGCCATCATGCCGAATTCATCGCTCATGCCGAACATGGCCACCATGTTCCGGGCAATGCCCGTGGCCTCCTGAATATCCTGCGAGGCGCCGTTGGTCATGGTGTTCAGCACTACTTCCTCGGCGGCACGACCGCCCATGGAGACCGCGATCTTTGCCATCAGCTCGTCCCGGGTGCGAAGTTCCGTCTTATCCTCCTCCGGCATCAGCAGCGTGTAGCCCAGTGCCCCCTGCGTGTGGGGGACAATGGTGATCTTCTGCACCGGCTCGGTATTCTTCTGCTTGTAGGCCACCATGGCGTGCCCCACCTCATGATAGGCCACCAGCTTTTTCTCAAATTCCGTCAGGACGCTGCCCTTTTTCTCCGTACCGGCAATGACCAACTCGAAGGCGGCCAGCAGGTCCTCCTGCGTGACCAGCTTGCGGCCCTTGCGGACAGCCCGGAGGGCTGCCTCGTTGACAAGGTTGGCAAGGTCGGCGCCCACGCAGCCGGCGGTGGCCAGCGCTACCTTCTTCAAGTTGACGTCCTCAGCCAGCTTGATGTTCCGGGTGTGGACCTGCAGCGTTGCAAGGCGGCCTGCCAGATTGGGCCGGTCGATGATGATGCGGCGGTCGAACCGGCCGGGCCGCAGCAGAGCCTGATCCAGCACCTCGGGCCGGTTGGTGGCAGCCAGCAGGATGATGCCCTTGGTGGGGTCAAAACCGTCCATCTCGGCCAAGAGCTGGTTCAGCGTCTGCTCCCGCTCGTCATTGCCGCCGAAGCGGCCGGAGTCACGGGATTTGCCGATGGTGTCGATCTCGTCGATAAACACGATGCAGGGAGCTACCTTGCTGGCCTCTTTAAAGAGGTCGCGGACACGGGAGGCGCCCACGCCCACGAACATCTCCACAAAGTCGGAGCCGGAGATGGAGAAAAACGGCACATTGGCTTCACCGGCCACAGCCTTGGCAAGCAATGTCTTACCGGTTCCCGGAGGGCCCACCAGCAGCGCGCCCTTGGGGAGCTTGGCTCCGATGTCGGTATACTTTTTGGGGTTGTGGAGAAAGTCGATGATCTCCGTCAGGGATTCCTTGGCCTCGTCCTGACCGGCCACATCGGCAAAGGTGACGCCGGTCTGTTTTTCCATGTAGACCTTGGCGTTGGCCTTGCCTACGCCGCCGATTCCGCCCATGCCGCCCATGCCCTTTTTGGACATGATTCGCATGATAAGGGAGAACATCAGCATGATGAACACAAAGGGCAGGATGAAATTGATGGCAAACACCAGCAACGGGCTCATCTGAGGCTCGTACTTGGTGTCATAATCCGTTTTTCCGGCCTCGTGCATCCGCTCCACCAGCGTGTCATTGCTCTCCATTTTCACCGTAAAGAGCCGCAGCGCCGCCGTTTGCGGCTTTCCGTCAGAATCCGTATAGGTATAGACGGTCTTTCCATCCTTATCCGTGGATTTTGTGTAGGCCGTACCGTCCTCGTCCGTATAGACGTAGCCATCCGCCGGGGTGATATACAAAAGGCCCTCGGAGGAATCCACGGTGACGTCCTCCACCTGCCGCGCCTCCGTCATGGCGACAAAGTCGCTGTATTTGATATTGATGCTGGAAGCCTGCTTTCCGGCGGTGCCCATGTAGCTGTTGGTGCAGTAGAAGACCACCGTCAGCGCCAGCGCCCACGCCACCAGCTTTGCCGCTCCGGCAAGATTGCTGTTGCGTCCGCGGCGGTTTTTGTTATTTTTATCGTTCTGATCCATGAGGAGCTCCTTTCGAGTATGTACCACACAACAGTATAGCACAAAGCCCCGGCAATCACAAGGACAAGCCGCCGCCAAATGATGAAGTTTCTGTAAATTTGCCCCGAAAACAGGTATTGCATTCCGAGCGCCGCTGTGGTATACTCTCCCCCGACAGGTGCCATCTCCCTGTCCAAGCGCCTTGACCGGGCGTTCGTTCGGGCCTCAGGATAGAGGCTCCGTTCTCTAAACAAAAAAATGGAGGTTTTTTATGTCCAAATGGTCTTCCCGGCAGCTTGCAACCGCTGCCATCATCGCCGCGCTGTATACGGTGATGAGCCTGATGTCCTCTGTGTTCGGACTGACATACGGTGCGATTCAGTGCCGCTTTTCCGAGGCGCTGACGGTCCTGCCGTTCTTTTTGCCGGAGGCGATCCCGGGCTTGTTTGTAGGGTGCCTTGTCACGAACCTCATGAGCACGGTGGGGCCGCTGGATATCATCCTCGGCTCCATGGCAACGCTCTTGGCCGCACTGTGGACAGCGAAGATGCCGAACAAATGGCTGGCGCCCCTGCCACCGGTCATCTGCAACGCTGTGATCATCGGCGCTATGATCGCGTGGTACGAGGCGGGCTTCGGGCCCGGCTTTGGCGCTGCCTTTGCCTATAACGCCGTGACAGTCGGCATCGGCGAGGCCATCGCGTGCTACGTGCTGGGAATGCTGCTGCTGGCTATTCTGCCCCGTGTTCCCGCGCTGCGGGGGCGGCTGACCGTCCGGGGCTGAAAGGCTGTTGGTGTGCGGAAAATGAAAAAGGAAAGTCCATGCGGTTTTACCGCATGGACCCAGCGTGTCGAAAAAGCCTTTTCTCCCCGCTGAGCAAGTTTTCAGAACTTCATAAAAGTTCTGAAAACTTAGGATTTTAATGGCGCGGGACACCCTTCTTGGGTTTCCCGCGCACACCCTTCCTTACCGTCGCGGAAAATTTATCACTTTATCGACAGCCTCAGTCCATGCGGTTTTACCGCATGGACCTTCTTTTTTTGTACGCAAGGGTTTAGCCGTTTTCAAAAGTCAGCCGCATCTGATACCACACCGCGCCGCCGTGAACGGAGCCGGAAACGCCCTCATTCACAAAGCCCAGCTTGGCGTAATAGTGCAGCAGGTGCTCCTTGCAGGTCAGCACCAGCCCCCGGCGGCCCTGCGCCCGGGCGTCCGCAATGGCGCGGCGCAGCAGCGTCTCCGCAATGCCCTGCCGCCGGTAGGCGGGGAGCGTGTTCACACCGAAGATCATCTGCCACGCGCCGCTCTCATCGTGCAGCGCCGCCTGCGCGTACAGTTCATCGGTGAGGTCTGCCTGATTTGTCACCATTCCGTCCACAAAGCCTGCCAGTTTTTCTCCATCCCACATGAGCCAGAAGTGGCTGCCGTAATGGCGCAGCCGGTCCGTCAGCTCCGTTTCTGTGGCAGCCTCCGCCGCGGGGAAGCACGCCGCCTCCACAGCCGCCACGGCCTTTGCGTCATTTACGCTTCCAAGTTTGATTTCCATGGTTATCCTTTCTTTTTTCGGGGCTTCGGCAGCGGCGTGACACGCTCCAGCACCGCCAGTACCGCCGTAGCCCGCTCTGTATCGTCCATATCCAGAATATAGTGCTCCTTGGAGCCGGAGTAGGGGACGCCGGTGGGAGCGCTTTTCATCAAATCGGCCAGTTCCGGCAGCCTTTTGACAAATACCGTGTTGTCGCAGACCAGCAGCACCGGCCGGTCATTGAGATAGACCATGTATTCGCCGAACATTTTCCGACAGCGGGCGGCCTCCGGCTCCGGCAGCCGCTCCAGCACATAATCAAGGTAGTCCTTCGTGGTCGCCATATCCGCCTCACAGCTCCAGCGCCAACTGACCGTCATCGCTGTCCGGGGCCTTCAGGCCAAATTCACTGGGCAAAAAGCGGGGGCACACATTTTCCGAGGTGCAGATAACGGAGGCTGCCAGTCGGGCGCCGATGGTGCAGGACTCCGCCAGCGTCTTGCCGTAGGTCAGCCCCATGGTGACACCGGCGAAGAAGGCGTCTCCCGCGCCGGTGGTGTCCTTTACATCCACCCGCTTTGCGGGGCACCAGCCGCGCTCCCCGTCCAGCGTGGCGTAAACAGCCCCCTGCTCGCCCATGGTCACCACTATGCCCGGCAGCGCCGCCGCCTGAACGTGGTGGGATAGAACAGTCTCCAGTTCCGCGGGCGTTTTGCCCTCGTAATCCTCGGAAAACAGGATGCCCGCCTCCTGCTGATTGCACACAAAGCAGGCGCAGGAGCGCAGAAAGTCCCGCCGTTCCACGGCAATGCTCATGTTGGAGACCACGGCAAACACCGGCTTATGATATTTTTCCGCAAAGGCAAAGACCCGCTTCACGATTTCTTTATCCATGTCAATCTCCAGCGCGATGCTGTCGGCGTCCCGGAAGATTTCATCCCCCTGTTCCTCTAAAATATCCAGAATCGGGGAGAGGTCGGGGCGCTTGGAAATGGACGCGGCCACATCGCCGCCGTTATCGAATACCGCCAGCCAGGTTCCCATTCCGTCCGGTACGGCGCGGATGTAGTCGGTGTTGACCTTGTGAGCTCTCAGCTTGCGGACAACGTCCGCCCCGGTGCCGGTATCGTCCACGAGACTGACAAAGGTGGGGCGCAGCTCCACGTTGGCAATGTCCTCCGCCAGATTGCGGCTGACGCCGCCGTGGACCACCTCCACCCGGCCGGAGTTCCGTCCGCCGGGGATATAGAGATCGGAGGGATACCCCTTGATGTCCACAAAAACCGCGCCTAAAACCACAATACCCATGCTCTGCTCTCCTAAAATACAAAATGTGTCCACATTCTACCATGGCACACCGAAAAAGTCCAGAGGGCAAAGGGAATTGCCAAGCCCGGCCGGACATGGTACAATACGGGTATCAACCGAAGGGCGCTCTGCGCCGGCGGAACGGAAAGAGGAGTGACGATGGATACAGCGATTCGCCTGACCCAGATGACCGCAGCCTCCGGCTGCGCCGCCAAGCTGGGACCGGGGACCTTATCGGATATTCTCAAGGGCCTGCCGAACGGCAGCGACCCTAATTTGCTGGTGGGCTTCGACACCAATGACGATGCCTGTGTGTACCGCATTACCGATAAGATCGCGGCCATTCATACCGTGGATTTCTTTACGCCCATTGTGGATGATCCCTTCTGGTTCGGACAGATCGCCGCCGCCAACGCCCTCAGCGATGTGTACGCCATGGGCGGGCGACCTGCTGTGGCCATGAACCTTTTGTGCGTGCCCTGCTCGCTGCCGCAGGAGGTTATCCGCCGCATTTTGGAGGGCGGACACCAGAAGGCGGTGGAGGCGGGCTGCGTCATTGCCGGGGGCCACACGATTCAAGACCACGAGCCGAAATACGGCCTCTGCGTCACCGGGTATGTCCATCCAGACAGGGTGCTGCGGAACGTGGGCGCGCAGCCGGGGGACGCGCTGATTCTTACAAAGCCCATCGGCACCGGCGTGCTGACTGCCGCCGCCAAAGGAGATTTGGTGACGCCGGAGCAGTATGAGCGGCTGCTGCACTCCATGGCCACGCTGAATGCGGCAGCGGCGGAGCGAATTACCGCCTGCCCGCATATCCACGCCTGCACGGACGTCACCGGCTTCGGCCTTCTGGGTCACAGCGACGAAATGGCACGGGGCAGCGGCGTGACAGTCCGGCTGTACAGCAGGAGAATCCCACTGCTGCCGGGGGCGCTGAAACTGGCGGAAAGCGGCATACTGCCCGCCGGAGCCTATCGGAACATGGCGTATGTCCGGCCCCGGCTGTCCGTCGCGGATACGGTGCCGCAGGCGCTGGCGGACCTGATTGCGGACCCGCAGACCTCCGGCGGGCTGTTGGTCGCTCTGCCGATGGAGGAGGCGGGGGCGCTGGCCCGGGATCTGCGCGCCTGCTGCCCGGAGAGCGCCGTGATCGGCACGGTGCTGCCAAAGCAGGACTATTCTGTAGAGATCGTTTAAAAAACAGCGCCTCGCGGATGACCGTGGGGCGTTGTTTTTTCTTGTGTATCACGAAGCGGCATGGTATACTGGGGTTGCAATACGATAAGTAAGGAGTGTGCGTAATGTCTCAGACAGTCGATGCAATGGGGAAGCAGTGCCCGATTCCCGTGGTCATGGCCCGGCAGGCCCTTCAGGGGATGCAGACGCCGGATACGCTGGTGGTTCTGGTGGACAATGAGGTGGCTGTTCAGAATCTTACAAAGCTGGCGGTGAGCTGCCATCTGCCGGTCCGGGCGGAAAAGCTGGGGGACAAGCGGTTTGAGGTCACTATGGACGTTGCCGCGCCGGTGACGCCGGAGCCGGACGCGGAGGTCTGCCTGCCGGATCAGCGGGGGGATACCGTCATCGCCGTTGGCTCCGACCGGATGGGCGACGGAGAGGAGGCGCTGGGGAAAACACTGCTGAAGGGCTTTTTATACGCGGTAAGTCAGCTTCCCTCTCTGCCGCAGACCATCCTTTTTTACAATACCGGTGCGCGCATCACCTGTTCCGGCTCCGACTCCCTGGAGGATTTGAAGTTCATGGAGGCGCAGGGCGTGGAGATTCTGACCTGCGGTACGTGCCTTGATTATTACAAGCTGAAAGAAACGCTGGCCGTGGGCGGCGTGACGAATATGTACGTCATTGCGGAAAAGCTCTCTGCCGCCGGAAAGGTCATCAAGCCGTGATCTATCTTGATAATGCCGCCACCACCCTTCATAAGCCCCGCCGGGTCATTGAGGCGGTGGCGGCGGCCATGGACTCCATGGGGAACTGCGCCCGGGGGACCCATGATGGGAGCCTCACCGCTGCCCGGACCATTTACGCCGCCCGGGAAAAGCTGGCGGCGCTGTTCCACTGCCCCCGGGCGGATCATGTGGCCTTTACCTGCAACTCCACAGAGGCGCTGAACATCGCCATCAATGGCCTGATAGGGCCGGGAGATCATGTGGTCTCAACGGATCTGGAGCATAACTCCGTCCTGCGGCCGCTGTACCGCCTTGAGGCGGAGCGGGGCGTGGCGCTGGACTTTGTTCCGGCGGACCGGCAGGGCCGGATCAGCTATGACGAGCTTGCCCGGCGCGTCCGCCCCGGCACGCGGGCGGTGGTCTGCACCCATGCCTCCAATCTTACGGGGAACGCGCTGGATATTGCCCGTATCGGCGCCATCGTCCATGACCGGGGGGCGCTGTTCATCGTGGACGCCTCCCAGAGCGCCGGCGTCCTGCCTATCGACATGGAGACCCAGCACATTGACGTTCTGTGCTTTACGGGGCACAAATCCCTGATGGGACCGCAGGGTACCGGCGGGCTGTGCGTCCGGGAGGGTGTTGCCATCCGTCCATGGAAGGTGGGGGGCACCGGCGTCCAGACCTACAGCCCCACACAGCCGCCACAGATGCCGACAGTGCTGGAGGCCGGGACGCTGAACGGCCACGGCATTGCCGGACTTTCCGCCGCGCTGGATTTTCTTCGGGAGACTGGCATAGATACCATCCGCGCCCATGAGGACGCACTGGCTCGCCGGTTTTATGAGGGGGTGTCCGGTATACCGGGCGTCACGGTCTACGGCGATTTTACCGGGCCGCGGACAGCGGTGGTTTCCCTGAATATCCGGGACCTTGATTCCGGCGAGGTGTCGGATACGCTCTCCGAGGTCTATGGTATCGCCACCCGGCCCGGCGCCCACTGCGCCCCTCGGCTCCACCGGGCGTTGGGGACGGAGACACAGGGCGCGGTGCGCTTCAGCTTCGGTTGGTTCAATACAGCAGAAGAAACGGACGCGGCCATCCGGGCTGTCAGGGAGATAGCGAGATGAGAGAGCGGATATTCTGGCTGGTGGTGACGTTCCACACCACAGCGGCGGCCATGGCCATGGAGGCCCTGTGCAAGGAGCAGAGCCTTCCCGGCCGTCTGATTCCCACGCCCCGGGAGCTTACCGCGGACTGCGGCATGGCGTGGCGGGCGCCGCCGGAAACGGAGAAATCGCTGCGGGCCTTGGCGGCGGCGCGGCAGCTTGACTGCGCGGAATGGCGGACGCTATTGCTTTGAGTTTGCTGTGCGATTTTACTGCATTAAAAAACGTCCCCTGATACGGTATTCGTGTCAGGGGACGTTTTTTATCCTTCAGGAAATTTGCGGGGAGTTGGTACGCTTCTGGCAGTCCGGGCAGATGCCCTCCACCACCAGCCGGTGGCCCAGTACCCGATAGCCGGTTTCCCGAGAGAGCTGCGCGTCATACGCTGCGTCATAGGGCAGGTCCACATCTACTACGCTGCCGCAGAGCACACACCGCATATGGTGGTGGGGGTCTGCGCGCAGGTCGAAGCGGTCGCAGTCGGCCATGACCACGCGGTAAATATCCTGCTTTTCACACAGCAGATTCAAATTGCGGTAGACCGTTCCCCGGCTGACATGGGCGTCCCGCTCCCGGACACTTTGATAGATCTGCTCTGCCGTGGGGTGATCCTGCCGGCTCCGAACGGCGTCCAGCACCAGTTGGCGCTGGCGGGTATTGCGCTGCTGCTTCATGGCCACGCCTCCTCTTTTCTTTTTAGGACATTGTATCAAAAAGAAAGAGAATACACAAGAGGGGAATTCTGGAAAATCACTGCAAATACAGCCATCAGCTGTTTAAAAGCGCTTTGGCGGAGCGGAAGGTGCGCCGCAGGAAAATGCCGCTGAGAGTGGCGGAGACGATCTCGGCGATGATGAAGGCTGTCCACACAAGGTCCAGCCGCCCCGTTTGGGCCAGCAGCCATGCCACCGGCAGCAGCACAACCAGCTGGCGGCAGACGGAGATAATGAGGCTGTAGAACGGGTTGCCGATGGCCTGACACACAGAGCCCGCAATGATGCCGAAGCCTGCCAGCGGGAAGTGGATGGAAATGATTCGCAGCGCCCGGTCGCCAATCTCCAGCATTTCGGGGGAGGCGTTGAAGAAGCCCAGAAGGGTAGAGGGGAACAGCTGGAACACAATGAGGCCGCAGGTCATGATGCTGATGGCAGTGGCCACGGTGAGCTTCACGGTCTTGTTCACCCGGTCCATCCGGGCGGCGCCGAAGTTATAGGAAATAATAGGCACCATGCCGTTATTCAGGCCGAACACCGGCATGAATACGAAGCTCTGGAGCTTGAAGTAGGCGCCGAACACCGCCGTGGCGGTTTTGGTGAAGCCAAAGAGAATTTTGTTCATGCCGAAGGTCATGATGGAACTGATGGACTGCATCACGATAGAGGGGAAACCCACCCGGTAAATTTCCTTGGCGATGATGGTGTTCCAGCGAATTTCCCGGGGGACGATGTGGATGTCCGGGTTTTTCTTCAGGTTCATGATGATGGCGAGAATCGCCGCCAAAATCTGGCCCGCCACCGTGGCAACAGCGGCACCGGCCACCTCCAGCCGGGGGAAGCCGAACAGGCCGAAAATGAGGATGGGGTCAAGGACGATGTTCGTTATGGCGCCCACAAGCTGCGTGCACATGGCCAGCGTGGTCCGGCCGGTGGATTGCAGCAGCCGCTCAAAGCAGAACTGGCAGAAAATGCCGATGGAGCAACCAAGGCAGATGGTAGCATACTGTGTGCCGTACTCCACGATAGCGGCCTCGCTGCCGGCCTGAAGCTGGAAGAAGGTCCGGGAGAAGAAAATGCCGATCAGGGCAAAGACAACAAAGTTGCACAAGGCCAGAAAAATACCGGTGTTGGCGGCTTTATCGGCCATGTCCTGCCGCTTCTCGCCCAAGGAGCGGGACAGCAGCGCGTTAATGCCGACAGCGGTGCCGCCGCCGAAGGCGATCATCAGATTTTGCAGGGGGAAGGCCAGAGAGACCGCGTTGAGGGCGTCCTCGCTGAGCTTGGCCACGAAAATACTGTCAACCACATTGTAAAGAGCCTGCACCAGCATGGAGATCATCATGGGAATCGCCATACCGGCCAGCAGCCTTCCAACGGGCAGAACGCCCATCTTGTTTTCCTGCGGCGCCGCTGCGGTGTTTTGCGTATTCATGCGTTTCAAAATTCCTTTCTTTTTCATGCGCTTCCAGAAAAAGGACGCGGCCCTTCAGCCGCGCCTTTCAGGTACTTGATTTTACGGTTACTTCTTCAGTTCGCCGGTGGCAAGCTGGGTGAGGTAGGCATTGAGGAACCCGTCCAGATCACCGTCCATGACATTATCGATCTGGCTGGTTTCGTAGCCGGTGCGGGTGTCCTTTACCAGCTGATAGGGCATGAACACGTAGGAGCGAATCTGGCTGCCCCACTCGATTTTCATCTGCACGCCCTTGATGTCGGAAATCTTCTCCGCGTGCTGCTGAATCTTCAGCTCAATGAGCTTGGCGCGGAGCTGCTTCATGCAGTTGTCCTTGTTCTGGAACTGGGAGCGCTCCTGCTGAGAGGCCACCACAATGCCGGTGGGCTTGTGGATGAGGCGCACGGCGGAGGAAGTCTTGTTGATGTGCTGGCCGCCTGCGCCGGAGGAGCGGTAGACCTGCATCTCAATATCCTCGGGGCGAATTTCCACCTCGACATCATCCGGCAGCTCCGGCATGACCTCCACGGCGGCAAAGCTGGTCTGGCGGCGGGCGTTGGCGTCAAAGGGGGAGACGCGGACAAGCCGGTGGACGCCGTGCTCACTTTTCAGCAGTCCGTAGGCGTTTTCACCTTCGATGGACACCACGGCGGACTTGATGCCCGCCTCGTCGCATTCCTCGTAGTCCAGCGTTTTCCACGCAAAGCCATGGCGCTCCGCCCAGCGGGTATACATCCGGTAGAGCATCTGGCACCAGTCCTGCGCCTCGGTGCCGCCGGCGCCGGCGTGGAGCTGGAGAATCACATTATTGGAATCGTATTCGCCGGAGAGCAGTGTGGTCATCCGGGCCTCCTCCACGCTTTCCTCCAGCGCGGCAAACTCCGTTTTGATCTCCTCCAGCGTCTCGGCGTCCTCCGCCTCCTGTCCCATTTCGCACAGGGCGGTGAGGTCCTCCCATGTGCTGGTGAGCTTGCGGAAGCGGTTTACCTTATTTTGAAGCTGCTTCAGCCGGGTCTGAATCTTCTGGGAGCGCTCTAAATCGTTCCAGAAGCCGTCCTGCGTGGTCTCATCCTCCAAACGGGCGGCCTCCTGCGCGGCGGAGTCGATGTCAAGGGCCTGCTTCAGCTTTTCCAGCTCCGGCTCCAGTTCCCGCAGCTTTTGCTTATATGCGTCATATTCGATCAAAGCCATATCGTTTTCTCAACTTTCCTCTCGAAATATTCCTTTAGCTTCAATATTATATAGAAGTTTGCCCTGTTTGTAAAGAGAAAAATGCGAAAACCGCGAAAACGGGGCGAGGGTGCACAGGAGAATCAACGCTTTACACAGAATTTACAAAAAAGTCATAAAAAAATAGTTGAAATAAACAAAGCGAGATGTTATAGTAGGTACAACAAATAAAGGAAAGGAGGAATGTGAAATATGCTGAACAATTTCATCATGGATCTGGACGATCTGATTTTCCAGGATCAGGAGCAGAGCCACAGCGAGCGGTAAAACCCCGGAAGAGCCACGCCGAATGGGCGTGGATTTTTTCTGCCCTTTTTTCAGATGTGAAAATTCCACAAACGGCGCAATCGTTTTGCCGCCGGGAACGGCGGGCAAATCGGGTGAAGCCTTTGAATTTATTCGTGAATATAGCGGAAATCAGGTTAGTTTACGGCATGAATGTGCAAAATTGTGTAACGAAAACGGTATACGCAAACGGAAATGCCGAAAAAATAAAACGAAAATTCGGAAACATTCCACATTTCTTTTGGCTAAAACGTAAAATTTGTACAAATTACACAGTGGCTTAGGTAAATTTACTTGAAAAGAGACCGCGCGATTGGTAGAATGATACAGCAGTAATTTCCAAGTCGATTGAAAAACTGTTGAATTTTTTAAGGAGTGGAAAAAATGGAAAACATCATTTGGGTTGCCCTTGTATGTGCAGTCCTTGCGCTGGTGTTTGCCGCGTGGAAGACCTCCGTGGTCTCCAAGGCAGATGCCGGTACGGAGCGTATGCGGGAGATCGCGGAGAGCATCAGCGACGGTGCCCGGGCGTTCCTGTTTGCCGAGTATAAGATTCTGGTCATCTTCGTGGCGGTGCTGTTCGTGCTCATTGGCCTGTTCATCACATGGCTCACGGCAGTGTGCTTCCTGATCGGCGCGGTCTTCTCCGTGTGCGCCGGCTATGTAGGCATGAATGTGGCCACGAAGGCCAATGTCCGCACCGCTGCCGCCGCCAAGGCCAGCGGCATGAACAAGGCGCTGGGCATCGCCTTCTCCGGCGGCTCCGTCATGGGTATGTGCGTGGTGGGCCTCGGCCTGCTGGGCTGTGCCGGTATCTATGCCGTGACCGGCAACGTTGAAATTCTCACCGGCTTCTCTCTGGGTGCTTCCTCCATCGCGCTGTTTGCCCGTGTGGGCGGCGGTATCTACACCAAGGC
>ERZ856578.4631-NODE-4631-length-18136-cov-2.975248_pt1 | contig 18136 bp, 10 predicted proteins | sample MGYA00514384_ERZ856578 | MGnify/ENA primary metagenome ERZ856578 (study PRJEB29103, sample SAMN06111958) | human gut metagenome | biome: human gut; feature: ankylosing spondylitis patient; material: healthy_person | host: Homo sapiens | place: China:Hangzhou... | reverse complement strand
CGTAAACTCCGGCAGCAGTTGATGGAACTGGAACACAAAGCCGATATGGTGGTTGCGGAATGCGGAAAGTTCCTTCTGTATTACCTGATCTATAACTATACAGTAGGATCGGATGGACACCCACAACGAGGAGAATTGGTGGGAGCCATGGTAGGAGAACCTGCAGCTGCGGATATCATCACGTCCGGCGGAAAACTGAGTCTTACGTTCCCATTGCTTGAGACAAAGCAAAAATACTGGGTGGAGATTTATTATAAAGATAAAGCGGCAGCAGGATCAGATTTCAACAGTAAGACAGACGATGCTTTGTTTGGTGAGGTTAAACATGACCCTGGAACCCTTTATGTGACGGCAGTCGGTGGAAACAGTGCAGCGCAAGGGGAAGCACTGAAAATTGAGGAGAAGATAAAAGAAACTGATTCAGTTGCGGCAGATCCGACCTTTAAGTTGATCAATGGAATCAATAAACGTCTTCTTGTAGAGACGGCAGAAGGACTCGAAATATCTGATGTGACTCTGAATCTTGGAAATACGAATGCATATATTGGTAAGAAGCTGAATGTGACCACCAAGATCAAGAGTGATATTCTGGAAGCAGAACGGTCTGCATTGAAGATCTATTATCGATTGGAACGCTGTAAGGAGACGGTCGACCAGGAAAATGAGAATAACTGGAAGACTGTTATAGCTGAGAAGAGCGACAATGTGAATAACTGGGAGACGGGTATTCCGGATAATGAGAAGTACTGGAGTTATTATGATACTGGCATGAACGGCAGAGATATTACTCTGACACCTGAAGTACCACAGAAAGACAAGAATGAGATGATGGTTCCTTATTATGCAGGCGGTCTGATCAGACCGGGATATGCATACCGGATCAAAGCGGCGATCTACCAGACATCTTCAACAGGGGATGTACTGGTAAGCAAAGAGGATGCTTTACAGCCGGGAGGATACCGGACCAGCAACATCGTGAATTGGAAGAGCATCTCTCCAGAAAAAGACAGTCAGGCAATGGTGCAGGTTACGAACGTGATCCGTGGAAGCGGCAGTCTGAAGATGGATTATCGGGTCAATGATCTGAACAACACCAGTCTGGATGGCAGATATTTTGTACGTCTGGCAGAAAAACAGGAAGATGGTACCTACAAGCCGTTAGAAGGAACTGTGACAGGTGCGGATGGAACAACACCCGTTGTTGCAAGTAATTATTATGACAGAGACACCTCCGGCAATAAGATGAACATGGCATATACCATGGGTTCTACTTATCAGAAGGTAGGATTTGGTCTCAACCAGAACTATCCACTGAAGTCCAATACCACTTACCGGCTGCAATTTTATGCACTTATGGATCTGGACTATGACAACAAGCTGGATATCAGTGATAATGACGGATTATTGAATCATAGCATCAATACATTGCCAGAGATCATGACCCGTGATGAGTACTATCCGAGAGCTGATAAGAGAGACGTTCTGACGATCCCGGATACATACAGCAGTTTATATAAAACACTGTATAAGAATATGAGCACCTATGACAGAGTACCGGATGATCTTCTGTTAGAGAAGATCGGCGATACAACGGATAGTCTTATGATAGGTTATTCAGATGATATTACTACTTTGCCAGAAGGTGAGACAGCAAGTGCCGGAACACACCTGCAGACAGTAGTCAGTGATGCACATCTGGTCACACTGAGATTCAATGGTGCCTACAATGCGCAAGACATCTCCAGGATCGTATATTCCCTGGTAAGAGAGAACTCAGATGGAAGCATGACCCAGTGGGATACAGTGACAGTGGACAAGCCAGAAGGAGTCACTTCCATGTTTGACAACACGGGAAGCGGCAGCCGTAATGACGGAGTGGAAGGAAAGATATCTCTTCGACTGGTATTAGGAAACGAAGAAGATAAGGATTCCATGAACGTCAAGGAAAAGGGTAAATATTATATAACCCTGAGAATGCAAAGATATGATCAGGATAAGAAGAGCTATGTGACGCTTGGAGATTATTATTCTGTGAAATTTAACAACACGACTGAATTCTGATCAGATCAGACAGTCAGATAAGAGGAGTTAAGATGCGTTTGTTTTCATCGAAAAAAATCTGTATCATGATAGCCTCGGCCGGGCTGTTGTTCGCAGGTGTGCTGATCGGCACATCTGTGTTCAGACAGCATGGAGCACGAAGGACGTTTGAGGAGGAAGGATATATTCTCACTATGGCAGAGGACGAGGACCAGGTGATCGTAAACCATGAGAACCGGTTTTCGTCTGGCAGTGCGTGGAGTCGTGCGGGAATATCCTCTGTAGCCTTCCGGGACGAGGAAGGAGACCGTGTCGTGGTTGACAGTGACAGCTTCATTCATTATGACAGCAATTCACTGGCAGCTGTCAAAGACGGTGCCATCTCCGATATGGATCAGTATCTGGACGGTGTGATCGGATGCTGTTATCTGCCGGCAGGCAACACGCTTGTCTGGGACGGAAGCGGATTCACCGCACAGTCTTCAGATGGAGAGAAACGTTTTGAAAATTTTATCTGGAAAAACAGCGAACAGAGATATCTGCTTGGGTCCTCCGAACTTAAGATTCATTTCTCAGGTGGAAGCCAGGAAGTCAGCGACAGTGGATTTCTGGAGCTTTACTATCTGGGAGATGATAAGAAAATCATGCAGTTGACCAGCGGTGATCATGCATGGCAGGTAGTGACCAAAGACTGTACAGTTACATTTGCCAATGGAGTGGTTCTCAATTGCGAGGATGGAAGTATTTCCCGTTCTGCGCAGGAAGCAGCAGATAGTACAGATGGAGCTGCAGCTGTAGCTGATAATACAGCACAACCGACCATGAGTCTCCAGAACATAGAGATCGATGCCACAGGAAGTATTATGCTTGGCAGCACTCAGTATACCAACGTACAGCCAACCTTCCATTTTACATTATTTGATGGACAGGACGGAGCATCCGGAGAGAACGGAGCAGAGGGTGCACCGGGTGAGGCCGGAGAAGACGGTGAAGATGGTGAATTAGGAACCGAAGGAGCAGCAGGACAGCAAGGGCAGGAAGGAGCAGCCGGATCTGCTGGTACTGCGGGCGGCAATTATACGCTTGTGGTCAATGGCGGTGTGGATACAGGTGTTGAGATCAAGACCGGTATTCCGGCAGTGATCGCACCGGACGAAGACTGGAAGATCACTGGAACAGACAGAAGCTTTCGTCTGGTCTATGAAGATGAAGCCTATGAGACCATTGAAAAAGTAGATGGGAAAGCATATGTATATCTATACGATGTAAAGACAGGAAAGATTCTTCAGGAATGGAAAAACTGTACCATTGGAAGTCAGTCCAGTCCGGGAGCATCGTTCACACTGGATAGCAGCGTGAACCTTCAGATGGATACTACCTATGGTCTGGCAGCCATTGATACCTATACTTTGGGATATACCACCTATACAACCAAATTGTTTGAGAAGATTTTCACTACAGACAGTTCCGGTGTTCAGATACAGCTGGTGGATCGTGCCGCAGACAGCTTCAGTCTGGGTGTGAAAGGTGACGAGTATACGTCTATCGACCAGGTGGTAGTTGATTTCTATGATCAGAATGGAGCAAAGATAGGAACAGAGACATATCCGGAATCTACAAGTGACTGGAGTCGCCTTGTAATTGGAAAAACTGCGAGTATTCAGAGTAATACCTGGTATCGTATGGATGTATCCGTTGCCTGTAAAGTAAATGGTTCAGCAACAACGATTAAAAAAGAACTGAACTGGACCACTCTGAAGAAGGAGCCGGTCATTGGAGGCTTACAGCTGCGGGCAGAAAATGGATATCTGGTAGCAAAGGTGCTGGGAAAATATGATGGAAGCCAGTATACAGATCCAAGCGATCAGGATCATGCACTGGAGTCTATTACATACCGGCTTTATGATGCCACTGGTCTTCTGTCAACAAGTGGAATAGCAAAGAAAGAGGAGACTTCCAATTCTGTTTCGGAAGTGTATTTTAAAATAGACGGTTCCTTGCTGATGAACCAATCCACATATTATGTGGTGGCAGATTATAGCTGGAACGATGGTGCCAGATCTATTGAAGTGCCAGTAAAGGAAACAGGCGCAAAGAAAACATCTGACAGTAACACAGGTATTTCGACAGATACACTGAAGGGAAGAGCCTTTGCAGAAGCTCAGGCACTGACTAATAAAGGCGTATCGATCTCCTTCAGTGGAAATGGAACCAGCCTTTACAACCTGGTCAGTGGAGATGCATCCGAAGGAACGACCTATGAATCCATCCGTGGATCTTTGCTGATAAATCTGAACAATACCCGCCTCAGTGTCAATGATACAAGATCCATGAAGCTGGAGATCACAGATAATAAGACTTATAAAAAAACATTGAAATTCACCAGCTGCGATGGAAAACAGGGTGATATCGAAGGTTCCTTTGCATTGCCGCTGGATGTAGATGGTCTTCTGGCAAATAATACCTATGCGTTTACGTTGTCAGCTTATGTCTATGACCAGAGTACTGAAGAATATAAGTATCAATCGATCGGTACCCTCACGATTCGTACAGATGCAGAGACAGACATTGTCATGGGAATGCGTCAGGCATCTAATGGAGGTACCGGTGTGGACTTCTGGCTTGGCGAGAAGGAATATACAGATGCAGTCAATCTGAGAAACTACTATGACCAGACCAGTAAAAGTTACCTTATGGAGGATGGTACTACAGAGTTAGCAGATGATTATTTAGCGAAGACCAATGCGTCTTATCGAAATTTAAGCACGATCGTGTTTGAACTTTACAAAGGTGCCAGCAACGATCCGGATCCTTCTGATCTGTTGGGAACCTGTATGGTATATGCGGCCGACAGCGATGGAGACAGAATGTCCTTCATGCCGGGATACAGTATTCTCTACCAGAAATATTATGGAAAAGCGGTGGAGAACTGTAAGGATAATAGTGTAGGTGTAGGAGAATCCTTTGCCCATCAGTTTGAGTATTATTATGACACGACACACAAGTATGGAAAGATTGCAGAAGATGAGCTTTCCGGTCTGTCGGGAAATTATACAATAAAAGTAAAAACGTGTTATGACTATACCTATGATCGTTACCAGTATGGTGGAAGCAATGATCTGTATGATTATTTCATTGCCAATTCTCAGCTGGACATGGAAGATTATGTCAATCATTTGACGATTAACAATGGAAATGGATTGATCCTTGCGGACATGGTATATCAGAAGCGGCCTATCCCACCGAGCAGTGTAACAGCAGATAATGGATATGCAGTGACGGTGGATCCGCTGTTGAATAAGGATATGGGTAGCTACAACTCAGATCCGACACATGAGCTGTTATATGATGAAGCACTGTTGGAGGATACGATAGTCGGAGTAGATGTAGGAACTTATTATTCAGACAGCAACAAGCTGGCAAAGACAATCACCTTCTATGGCAGTACCTATGACAAGATAGAGAATAACTGGCAGGATGATAAATCTCTGACAGCTGTAAGCGCTGACGAGAGTTTGTTTGGCTTTAAGTTCACTCTTCCGATGACAAAGGATGGAACTGATACTTCTTTGGACGATAAGGACAGCCGTATTGCTGAGGTGCCGCATCTGTGGATGTTTATGTATGATGAGACTGATAAGGCTCTGAAAACTTATTTGGACGAGCCAGCAAACGGATTCAGCAAAAAGCTTGATAATGACAGGGGATATTCCTACCGGAAATATGACGCAGCCAAGAATGTGTGGCTGGTATATACAGACAGCAGTTTCCTCAAGAGAGGACAGACCTATGCATTTGCCTATGATGCGGAGCTTGATTTTACGATCAACGACAATAACGGAAGCTTCAGTTATCCGGGAGACTACTATGAAAACGAGTGGGTGATCGGAAAGATATACGCTAAGAATACAGCACTGATCTCTCAGTATACACCGCTCAGAAAACAGGAACCGCAGGTAGATATGGAGCTTCTGACCAGTAATGCTGCTGACAGCAGTGCTTCGGAGACAGGTTCTGCAGAAACCTGGCAGATCTATCTCTATGACCCGGATGAAGCCGTTTGCCCGGATTCTCTGCTGGGATATAACAAGGCATATGAACTGGTGGGCTGTATCTATGATGCATATGGCACTACGCTGACGGATAGTCAGAACAGCTCTTACACATCTTATATTGATATTGCGTTCAATACGGAAGGACAAGATCACTCCATGCATTATGTAATGGATAAGGATGATCTGAATAAAGACAGGGTCGTAGCATATCTGGATAATAAGCCGACAGGTCTGAGCGTAACAGATGCACAGAAAGAACTTATGAATGCCCTGATTCAGTCCATGAAGACAGTGAATGTGGATTCTTCAGGAAATGTAACTTCAGCTGGTGCCAAGATTACGGTAAAGAATCTGGATCCTGATGGTGTTTACTATTCCTGGCAGGTTGTGTATCGATTGCTGGATGATTATCAAAGTAAGAATGAGCAGGGAAGGATCCCGTTGACGGAACACTTCTATGCAGGTCATGAGACATGGAGCCTTACATCAGAGACGGATGAAAGCTTCGTACTGAATACTAAGAACAAGACGGTAGCAACCAACGGATCCTATAAGGTTACGACAGCAGTGGATGCCGCTACCAATGATATTGTATCTGTTGATATTGAAAGACCGGACAGCGATTCTAATTTGACGAAAGATATGGACAGGATCGCAGCAGTTCAGATCACGGCAAAGAAGAAGAAACCTGCAGATAGAGAATGGACAACAATTGGTGTCAAAGATTCAAATGGAACTGTGACGGAGAAGCCTTATGAAATCTGGAAATCAGTATATACAGTTGGAGTTAATTATGGATTTACGTTCAGTATCAGTTCCTTTAATCAGGTAGATAAAGGCGGCAGTCCTATGTTTGACACCGGCGATCAGATACAATTTACATATGTATTCTATTACGAGAGCGGAGAGAGATGTACACCGCAGCAGATTGCAGAAAGTCCGGAGCAAGACTGGTATGCATTGAAGTCTGTAAATGGAAAACAGAGCAATTCTGCTTTGTATGAAAAGACAGATCAGCTCATAGAACAGCCTGAGACGGCACCTATGAGTCTGACGAGTAGTACAAAGGATTCAATCTATAAGATTGCCAGGACAGATGGTACCAATACAAAAGCACCCGGTATCACCAGAACGGCAGTGAAAGGAAATAACGGAGAACTTTATATAACAGATATTCGCCAGATCTACACGCTGATAGATCACCCGGCACTTAGCACAGGATCACTTGGCAATAAGAATCTCACCAGAACAGAGACTCCTCGTTATGGGGTCAAGGAGGATATTGGATACCAGTCATCCAACGTGACAGAGTTCTGTAAGCTTGGAAGTATAGAAGCACATGCAACGGTATCCATCGGATCCATTGCACCGACTCTGGCAAATTATAATATTATGGCCGGTATCACTCAGATGAGCACAAACGTGAGCATTGAGAGTTACAATCTTATGCCATATCCGGGAGGAGAGAATCTCCATCTATATTATGCGCTGTATAAAGTGATCGAGGATGAGGCTGTGACCGGTGAAAAACCTGAAGAGAAGCTGGAGCTGACAGGTGTGATGATCGGTGAGGCAGACCAGCTGGATGAAGAAGGCAATCTTACGGGAAGTCGAAATATTATCATGGATAAGCTGGAGAAAAATCAGAAATACCGGCTGTATATTTACTATAAAGATAACCGTGACAATACCAAGCCGGCGAGAACAGATACTGATATCTTCGGTACTGCATTAAATAATGTAAAACCGGGAGAGTTTGTGACAGATCCAACAATAGCCAAGAGACTGGCCTCCTGTTTTACGAAGACAGAAGACGGAAATCTGGTTCCGGCAGATAGTAAACCTGTAAATAATATTCGTAAGATTATGGGATATAAGCAGGTTGTAGTTGAAAAAGCAGGAGTTGATGCATCCGGCAATAGCACTCCTGCAGTGCTGGATTACTATGATGAGTTTACCACTCTGAATGGAATCGTGATCTCAGAGATAGAAGCATCACTTGGATATGGCTCTAACTATCTGACGAAGAATGGCTCTCAGTATCCGACAGGAGATGATGGTGAATTTTCTGCCAAGAAGCTGACAGTGAAAGCAGAGACAAAGGTTACACAGAACGAATACACAAGAATGTTCTTCGTACTGGAACGTTGTCCGATCAACGAAAAATGGACCGATGAAACTAACTGGAAGACCGTTATGGCAGACAATGGAAAAGCCGAACTTCAACCGACAGATGCGGATTACGTACCACCGTATCCCACAGAGGGGAATCCTCTTTTCAATGGCTGGGATCCTAAAGTTGCAGCAGTTGGTTTCACAAAGAACAATTTCCAGAGCTATGGAACAGATTACCAGTACACAGCATTGGGTAAGGGTTCAGGTGGATATGTAGCATCCATGAGTCTGAATTATTATCCGGGACAGGTAATTGTACCGGGATACTATTACCGGGTACGCGCGATGCTCTTCCAGTATGAAAAAGGATGGAAGAATCCAGTCCTGATCAGTCTGGCATCGGCAACCAGCGATAAACAGTATGTAACCAGTGGAACCTGGATCTGGCAGAAGTTTGAATACAATGAAAGTGATCTGCCGGTCAAGGTGACCAATGTAGAACGAGAGCAGAACAGCATCAGAGCAAAGGTCAGAGCAGCAAATACAGGCTTCTATCTGGATAATCACTACTATGTAAGACTTTGGAAGTATGATAACGTGACCAACAAGTGGGTACTTCTGGAAGATGATAAATATTATGGGACGGACACATCAGGAAAAAGCTGGAATAAAGAAGCATTAGCCGTAAATACAACGTATACTGTGTCCTTTGAACATCTTGCCCCGAACACAAGGTATCAGCTAAGATTTTACGGACTGATGGATGGTAATTATGATAACCATCTGAACATCAAGGGTTCAAGTCCTCTGGGAAAAGAGGATAATAGTACTCTGATCTACAGTAATCTGGAGAAGTATCAGAATGGTACAGAGACAGAGCGGAAGAACAATCTGCAGAGCCTGTATGAGAAGTATCTTGGTATTAAATCATACAAAGAAGCGGGCCGTTTGAAGATCAGTACTCGACTGAACGAGGCAGATCAGGTGCTTTTGAACAGCTCCACAAGCATTACTACTTTTGCGGAAGGACAGAAAGCAACGATTGGTGAAAAGTATGACTATAGAATCAATGCATCTGCCCGTCAGATTCAGCTGTTCTTTGAAAACGCATCAGGACTTGGTAATGCGCAGACGATCAGCTACACCATCAGCTATATGGGAAGCACGGAGACTCTAAGTGGGGAGATCACAAAAGCAGGTTCTGCCAAGTCCCCGATGGACAATGGAGGAACCAGTGGTAACGTATCTCTTACGATCACCGATGACCGGATACAGTTTACAGATGTTGAATGTTGTTATGTACAGCTGGTGATCAAAGATGCAGAAGGAAACGTAATAGAAAAACCGGATCCAATCGAGATTGTATTGGATTAGCTTCCGGGATAACAGACAGAAGAAGACAGGAGGGAAAGATATGAGACTTCTAAGCAGTCAGGTAAAAAGGCTGATTGCAGTGTTCACAGCGATCACAGTTGGATGTCTGGTCATGCTGGGAGCAGCCGTGGTCAGGGTAGTCGGTGACCGGGGCGAAGCCTACCGGATCTCGGCGGGCAGCGTGGTCTATGACAATGCCTACAACAGCATTCAGCTGGAAAAAGAAGGAACTATCACCAAGAACTGGGATGGTACCTACTACTTAAGCTCCGGCGGAGAGAAATATAGCCTGGGCAAACGAAATGTGGTATATGAGTACGACAGCGGTCAGGCCGTAGTAGTCGGAGGAGGATACCAGATCTATGATGACAGCAGTGTGCGGGTGCTGGGAGATTATGCAGCAGTACCCTGCCAGTCATCCAACTATGTGAAGATGTCCGACCGGGATTATCTGATCACCGGGGGAAATATCAGTGATGACGGCGGATATGTGGATACCACTGATTATCTGTACATGAGCCTTGATAATGCCAACAATACAAGACTCATGGGAAAAGATGTAAATGTGAAGGTAGTTGGTACCGTCAATATCAAGAATGATGATGGACTGGCATTTAATACCACAGATGCCACCCTGGCATTTGGCCAGACACTGGTGAGTATCTCCAATGCCATCAAGAACTACACTACCGATGGTGAGGGAACCGTGATCACCGCAGACGATGCAGTGAACGGTGTCTATGACATCACCGTAGCCGGAGGTAACGGTGGAGCCGGCGGTAATGGTGGAGCCGGAGGAACCGGAGGAACCGGAGGAAAAGGCGGAACCGGAGGAACTGGTGGAACCGGCGGCGCAGGCGGTGCAGGCGGCGCAGGCGGAACTGGCGGAACTGGTGGAGCCGGCGGTGATGGTGGAGCCGGAGGAAAAGGCGGTAATGGTCTCTCCAACAGCAACATCTCTGTCAGCACAGCGTCTTCCTATATGTATATTCGTAACATTACGGCAGGAACCTATGGTGCAAACCTGGATTATCTGATCCTGGACAGTAAAGGAGCCTTCTCGGTACCAACCATTGTAGTATATCCTTATGGTTCATATTCCGATGCAGCAGATGCCTATAGTAAAAAAGACAATGCTGACGTAAAGACACAGGTGATCTCTGCAGATACCCATCAGGCAGATGTCACCGGATTGAAGTTTGGCACCCGCTATATTCTGGCTCTTGGTAATGTGAAGCCGGAGGATAATACATTCACTGCATACGACAACATTTCATTTATGACAGGTGATCTGCAGGTAAACTTCCAGGTAACATCTGTGAACAAAGACTCCATCGGAGTAGAAGCGGGTGTAACGAAGAACTTCGAAGTAGAAGGAGAGAACACATTCTATTTTGCAGTATACAGTGATGAGAATGTGATGTTGACCAGTCAGATCACAGCTGCAGATCTGAACGCACTCAGATCGGAAAGTGGTCTATCTGAGACACTGTCCCTGGGAGCAAACTCCATGGACAGCGATACAGTGAGATCCTCCGTGACGGCAGCTCTTTGTTATGGTAAATACAGTGAAGATTTGTCAGTGGAAGACATCAAGAGTGCACAGAGATCGTATCTGATGATCCCGAACCCGTTTAAGACCAACTAAGGGATCGGAGAAGCAAATATAAAGGAGATTATGATATGGAATCGGTATTATCTGCAACAGTAAACGCAATTGGAATGATGCTGGGACTGACGTTTCTTGGCATCGGCATCGGACTTGGTATCCTGGGAAGCAAGGTAGCAGAGTCCATCGGACGTAACCCGGAGACAAAGAGTGATGTAATGCAGGGTGTTATGATGGTTGCCATCGTACTTGTCGTGCTGCTGCTTCTTCTGTTTGCGTTTGCCTTCCTTCTGCTGTTCTTCAACCCGCTGGCAGCTTAAGGAAAGGATAAGGAATTAGTCACATGTGGTTACTGTTTATTGTAGTTGTCATGGTCATCTCCGTGTTGATGGTGTTCCTGATCATGGCGATCCGGATGCTGACCGGACAGGCAAAAGATCAGCTGAACCGCTATTTCCTGAAGAATCTGGAGACCTATGACCGCCTGGCGGAGAACAAGAATGCCCAGATCGACGACCTGCAGCGGCAGGTCAGCGATCTGGAAGAGAAGATCGACAGTGCGAAGGAACGGCTGGCAGCCATGAGCAGCGCATCAGCCATGAGCCATCCGGTGGCGGTACAGGCATCAGCCGCAGGAGCAGGGGTAGCACCCACAGCTTCTTATCGGGATCCGGGATTCCTGGATGATTATGCCTATGTGCGTCAGCATATGAAGATGGATTACCATGCGAAGGTCAGAGAGCTTCTGGACTCCCTGAAGGATGAGAAGGATCCGGAGCTGAACCTTTGCCAGGATATGCTTGATAAGATCCCCACGGATCATCTCTATGAGATCATTACCATGCAGGAGGGCGATCAGATCGAGTACCTGAAGGAACTGTTTGATGATGAGGAAGATGCCTATCTGGATCAGTATTGTATGGAGCGCGGTGCCTTCGACCTGCTGGCATTCCACAACGATCTGAAGGCATACGTCAGAGAGCACGGACATGAATTCTATATTCAGTCCGGCAATCCGGAAGAGTATCAGGACCTGGAAGCTCCGAATGTACATGTGGTATATGATCCGGGAGTACATGAGGGTGTTCGGGTGTCCTATAAAAACACCTTATATGATTTCAGCATCTAGGCTGGAATACAGGAATTGGAGAAATCATGGGAAAATACGTTGAAGAATTGGTGATGAACAAGCTGCAGGAGATCAAGTCCCGCAGCAACGAATATGAGGTGGGCCGCGTAGTCTCTGTCCGGGAGTACATTCTGGAAGTCAGCGGTCTGGAAAATGCCGCATTTTACGAGAGAGTCCAGGTATCCGGCAAATCCGAAGGATATGTGATCGGTATCCGCAGAAACAGCGTGATGGTCGCTCTTGTCAAGAAGAACTCCGATATCTACGTAGGTGATGAAGTCATCGCCACCGGCAAAGAGTTCTGTTTAAGCTATGACGAGGAAGCCTTCGGACACATCGTGAACATGATGGGCGAGGATGTGATGACCGGTAAGATGCTGGAGCACACAGAGCTTATGCACATCGAGAATCCGACCACCCCGATCATGGACCGTACCTCTGTCAACCGTCCGCTGGAGACCGGACTTGCAGGTATCGACCTGATCTACCCTATCGGCCGCGGACAGCGTCAGCTGATCATCGGAGATAAGAAGACCGGTAAGACACAGATCGCGCTGGATACGATCCTGAACCAGAAAGACAAAGATGTGCTGTGTATCTACATTGCCATCGGTAAGACCAAGAAAGCTCTGAAGGAAGTGTACGCAGAGCTTCAGAAGAAGGGTGCCATGAAATACACCCTGATCCTGGCAGCTCTGAACGACGACCTGCCGCCGATCCTGTCCCTGACACCATATGCAGGACTGGCCATCGCAGAGAAATACATGCATCAGGGCAAAGACGTGCTGGTAGTCATCGATGACCTTTCCAGACACGCAGACTGCTACCGTGAGATCAGCCTTCTGATCGGAAAAGTACCTGGCCGTGACGCATATCCGCCAGATATTTTCTATACACACTCCAGAATGCTGGAAAAGGGATGTCAGCATCAGTGCGGCGGTTCCATCACGATCCTGCCCATCGTGGAGACCAGAGGAGGAGATATCACAGACTACATCTCCACCAACATCATCTACATCACAGACGGACAGATCGTACTGTCCAAGAAGACTTTTGACCGTGGTGAGAAGCCGGCGATCAACTACGGATTATCCGTATCCCGTCTGGGTGGTGCCGTACAGACCGGTCCCATGAAGAAGCTGGGTGCCAGAGTCAGACGTGAGCTCTTAAGCTACCTGGAGACCAGAGAGGTCTATGAGCTTGCCAATGTGGACGAGATGGGTAAAGAGCTGCAGGAGAGACTGCAAAGAGGCGGCAAGCTTCTGAAGGGCTTAAGCCAGTACAAATACAGCCCTCTGTCTCAGGAGGAGATCATCGAGAAGTTTGAGAACATTTACGGAGAATAAGCCATGGGAGTAAAGAACGTAGTAAAGGTCATGAATTTCCATGCGCTGATCCGTGTGGATGCAGCCAAGCGAAAAGCAAGACGCTATCAGCTGATGGAAAAAGAAGTCATGTCCATGCTGGATCAGATCATGAACAATCGGAATCTGATCCTGGATAAGAGCATCTTAAAGCCCAATCCGGACAAGCCGAAGCTGACCATCTATCTGGGAAGTGACTTCGGATTCTGCGGAAACTACAATTCCCTGGTCAACGCAGAGCTCGACAAGAACCGGGATGGGGACAAGATCCTCATCGGCAAGAAGCTTCGCAGACATACAGATCATGTGCTGTTGCGCATCAATCAGGATGAACTGGAGGACCGGGTACAGGAAGTAGAGAAGATCTTGAAGACCAGTATCTTAAGAAGACAGCATTCATCCATTGAGGTGGTGTTCATCCGCTATCTGAATGCTTCAGAGAGCTGCAGGGATGTACATCAGATCTACCCCTTCGAGATTGCCAGAGACGCAGATCCCGATGATTATAAAGATGACTTTATGATCGACGGAGACATCGAATCACTGCTGACAGACCTTCTGGCAACCTATCTGATCTACCAGATCCAGATCATCAGGACTTCCGGTTATGCGTCGGAAAATATTCTCCGGCAGAATACCACCAGCGAGTCCCTGAAGAAGATCGAGGAACGGGAAGAAGAGCAGAGGATGGAGGAGCGCCGGGAACGGCGTACCGAGGAATTCTCGAAGGTCATTGAAAACTATCAGAAGAAAGCACGTTGATGGAGGGTGTAAAAAGCAGCATGGAGCAGATAAAAAATAATACAGATGTGGTCGGTAAGATCATTGCAGTATCGGACCTGAATGTGACGGTACTGGCAGTGAATGAGACCGTAAAGAACAGAGATATCTTAAGCGTAACGATGGACGGACAGGAGCGTCTCTTCGAGGTAAGCGATGTAAATGGAAGCCTGATCTCCTGTATTCCGCTGACCAGTGTCATCGGACTGAAAAAAGGCCTGACCGTTGTGAAGAAATCAGAGTCTCTGGATATTTTATACAATGACAATATTCTCGGAAGCGTATTTACCTCCTATGGAGAGCCCATTGACAATCAGCCGGAAGGAGAAGGCACCAGGCGTTCCATCTACTCCCGTAACCTGTCCATGAGCGAGATCGACATCTCCGGAGAGGTTCTCTGGACCGGTATCAAGGTGCTGGACTTCTTCGCACCCATGCAGAAGGGCTACAAGATGGGACTTCTCGGTGGTGCCGGTGTTGGTAAGACCGTACTGATCAAGGAGCTGATCCGTAACGTATATACCAACTCCAATTCCAACTCCGTATTCGTCGGTGTCGGAGAGCGTTCCCGTGAAGGTAAGGAGCTCTACGATGAGATGCAGGAAGCGAACCTCTTAGACAAGATGAGCATCGTCTTCGGTCAGATGGGTGAGAACTCCGTGGCAAGAAACAAAGCCGCATTCTCAGGTCTTACCCTGGCTGAGTACCTCCGTGATGAGAAGCATCAGGATGTGCTTCTGTTCGTGGATAATATTTACCGTTATGTACAGGCAACCTCAGAGATCTATTCCGAGCTGAACCGTATGCCGATCGAGAACGGTTATCCGGCAACCATCGAGACCGATGTCAGTGCCGTGGAAGAGCGGATCAACTCCACCAAGGACGGATCCATCACCTCCTTCCAGGCTATCTACATCCCGGCCGATGATATTACCGATGAGGCGGTACAGGTTATCCAGAGCCATCTGGATGGACAGATCGTACTGGACCGTAAAGTTGCTGAGAAAGGTATCTACCCGGCCATCAACGTATTCCAGACTACCAGCCGTATGATCGATGTTGAGAAGATCGGTGAGAAGCATTATTATCTGGTAAATGAGGTCATCCGTTACTTATCCAGATACGAAGAACTGGAGGAGATCATCGCAGTCCTCGGTATCGAGGAGCTGTCCCAGGCGGACTATCAGATCTTCAACCGTTCCAGAAAGCTGAGAAACTATTTCACACAGCCCATGTATGTGGCTGAGAACTTTACCGGTATCCCCGGTGAGTATGTAGATATCAAGGACGTGCTCATCGATGTGGAGGATATCTTAAGCGGCGTATATGACGATGTGGATGAGGCTGAATTTTCATTTATCGGCTCTTACTACAAGAAGAAAGGGAAACGCGGGTAAGTCACATGGCAAATGAGGCAAGACAGACAGGCCCTGGCAGGATCACAGCCCATGTGGTCAGTCTGGACAATGGCGTGAAGGAATACGAGGGCGTCAGCGTGATCCATATCAAGAGCAGATACTACAATCTGCTGATCATGGAGGGCTACACCCCCAGTATCGGAGAGGTGGAAGGAACTGTGACCATCGTCTCCGATACAGAATCGGTGAAGCTGGAGAACATCCGCGGCTTCTACCTGCACAAGAAAAATACATTCCGGCTCATGATTCGGGAGGATTCCTATGTACGGTAGGTTTTTGTATTATATCCTGCAGTTCAGAGGAGTGATGATCCTGACCATGGCAAGTCTTCTGGTGGTGACGATGGTTCTCATGGTTCTCATGAGAGACTTTCGCTGGACCAGTAAGCGGCGTCTCATGGTCATCACCCTGTTCTTCCAGATGCCGGGACGGTATATGGTATATCTGGCTGCCAACTACATTCAGCTCATGTTCGTGATCGCCATGATCGCGACCCTGCAGAATGTACAGCTGTCCCACCTGATCTTCCTGATCATACTGGGAATCATTCAGGCGGTATCAATCGCGCAGCCGGTGGAGAGCATCCGTTCGTTCGTGGGAAGTGCCATGCTCTATGCGGCATTTCTGATCGTGGATCTGTTGAAGTCCTACATCTTTGAACTGCGGTTTGACTGGCGGATCGCATTTGTATGCGTTCTGCTGTGTGCATTTTTGATCTTATATTCAATTTACTTTTTTATTAACAGTGTAAAATGCCTGGCATCCAGAAATGTGGAGCCTAAGCGCATCTTACTGAGGAGAACCATCAGTCATCATGCATCCCCCGCAGAGGAGGCCGGCGTGATCGATCTGGATGTGGTGGACCTGGACACCTTGGACCAGGAAGAAGATATCACAGAGGATACGGGAGTTATCAATGAGGAAGATGAAGATTGACCTGAAACAAATCAATAGAAAGGACCTGCTGCTGCCGGTGACGATCATGGCGGCGCTGCTGGCGGCGATCTTCGCGGTGGTCATGTTCCTGGGAAGAGCGGAACGCATCACCGTGAAGGAACCGCTGTACCAGTACATATTTTCAGATAAGGATGCATATCCGGACGGCATCACCATGAAGAAGACCGAAGATGCGGTGATGGTGGACAATGGTGTCCAGACCGTGGAGAGCAGTGGGGCACCGTACTATTATGAGGGCCAGGACAAGCTGATCTTATCCGATAACTTCCTGTATTATGACAGAAACGGGGAGATACGGGGCAAGGCTCCGTATTTTACCACCGTGACTGCAGAAGGCGGAAGATACCTTCTGGAGGGAACGGTGAAGGCGGACTTGGGCGGCGGTATGCTGAGCGATGGAAAAGACGCCTATGTATTTCTGGAAAAAGCCACAGTGACCTATAATGGCAAGACGAAGGAGATCGCTCCTCTGTCCAGCGTGGTCTGCTTCCAGGGAGAGAGCATCCTGATCTACAATTACGGATCAGATGCCGTATACGAAGAGCTGGGAGCCGATGGCGCCAGCGTCATGATGGAAAATGGAATCAATGTCGATGTAGTCAACGACATTTACTATAAAGCAAATGGAACGAAGCACCTGTTATTCTCTGATCCGGGTGTCTTTGATCCAATTCAGACAGGACAGGAGGCCGGAAAATGAAGATAAAGAGAAAGACAGAAGGGGAGAAAAAGCCCCGCAGTTCCTTCGCCGGTCTTCCGGTGATGAAGAAGTCACTGGGAGCTCTGGCAGATGTAAGGATCCTGCTGGCTGTATTTGCAGTCGTGCTGATTGCTATGGGCATCTTCGCCTTTGCATTCCGACAGATCCATATAGGATATGTGGAAGAAGACGGTGCAGTAGTGACTTCGTCTGCAATCTATGATCGCCTGAACCGTGGCAGCGGCGATGTGGAACAGATCGAGTTGAACGGTGTTAAGGGTAACGATGAGATCTTTTCCCGTGGTGGGAAATATTATGTAGGACAGGATATGATAGAGTACAAGGCAGAGTATCCAATCTATGCCAATCAGGGAAAAAGTCTGTACTTTATCAATGATGAATCCCAGCTGGTAACAGAAGATTTTGGTCTCTTAAGCACCTATGCTGGTATGTTTGTGGCAGATGGTACCTCCTTTAATGAAGGCAGGGATCAGGCTGACATGGAGACCATCTATCTGGTAAAGCTGAAGAACGGTCTCTATGAAAATGCACTGCCTATGACATTTTCAAGGGCAGGCTATAGCAAAGAACTGCC
>ERZ856578.4617-NODE-4617-length-18209-cov-48.319711_pt1 | contig 18209 bp, 17 predicted proteins | sample MGYA00514384_ERZ856578 | MGnify/ENA primary metagenome ERZ856578 (study PRJEB29103, sample SAMN06111958) | human gut metagenome | biome: human gut; feature: ankylosing spondylitis patient; material: healthy_person | host: Homo sapiens | place: China:Hangzhou... | reverse complement strand
TCAAAGACCGGTTGTACATACCGGCATTCTTACCCAAAGAGGGAAACTTCAAGCAGTTCAACCTCAAAAAGGAGATTCTGAAAAAGATTGAGATCTCGGACACTGAACGAGATGAGGTCGGCTTACGTGAAAATGCTGACACAAAACGTATCGAATGGGATGTGGAGAAAGAGACTCCGCTTCATGTCGATTTCTCTGCCGATGAGATGGAGTACCTGAAGATGGTATGCGAGAAAATCTCCGATGAGAACCTCCCTGACGATATGTGGCAGTCCGTAGAAAAAATCTACGATACAATATCTGCCAATTAAACTTATCTGTCCGATTCACTCTATTCTCCAAGAGTGAACGTTACCGCTCACTCTTGAAAAAAGGTGGGCGGTTTTTTATTATACGACAATGGCAAGGCAAGATATACAAATAGATACGGATTACGGCGAGTTGGAGGTGGTAGATAATATCGCAGGAAAGAATTTCTACGACTTTGTGCTCTTGGAAAATGTTGACGGAGAGGATAACGACAACTTCTGTTATGGCGAGGTGTTGATTCCCCGTGGATATGAGCAATGCATCAAAGATGATTTTCAGGCTTATATACGCTTATCTTACAAGCCCATTAATAAAGAGTTGCAAATACGCCTTCGGATAGACACCAACAATGGAGAAGCGGAATATATTCTAAATCGTACTACCAATCGCCCGTGGTATCGTGTCGTGCTGCCCGATGAAAATAAAATCAGAGTGTCGGAATACCGAACGCTCGGCAGTGAAGAGGTGTACTCTCTGACACTCAAAGAGGGAATGTTTCAGATTTACAGCGGACACGAAACCGACCTGCTTATTCAAGCATCCTTGCCGCAGAACCAGAACTTTCTGCTTAAAGCCTCTGCCGGAACGCTCTACCAACATCCACTGACGGGTGTTGGACTCATAGACTTCTTGCACGGGAACTTTGAGAATAGCGGACTTGCCGCCAAACTGCAAAAGGAGTTTGAGGCGGATAATATGATTGTGGTAAACGCATATATGAATTCAGAAACAGGCGAACTTTTATTGGAGGTCAAAGAGAAAAATGGGTAAATACAAAGTCATACAAGGACAAAATATCTACGATGTGGCTCTACACATCTACGGTTCAGTGGAAGGCATTACCGACCTGATGGTTAGTAACGAAACTCTATCATTTGATACCGACCTGAAAGCCGGAGATGAGCTAATCTATTCGGACGATTACCAAATCAATCAAGAGGTGGTTGCCTACTACAACACACACGGCATTACTCCGGCATCTGGCGAGCAACACGTCTATCCGAAATATTTCACATTACCTAAAACCATAGAGGTTTATACTTCCAATAAAGAGATTGGAGCCGAGTTTACGGTTTTAGGAAGCGGTAGGATTGAGGTGGATTGGGGCGATAACTCCGAGGTTCAAACTGTCATACTATCGGATAAGGAGACTGTGATTAGCCATCTGTTCGATTCAACTGTCGGTGATAAACGATGTGTTTCAATGTATATGCAAGGATATATCAAAATGCTTGATATAAGCGAGTTAATGCCTACTTATCTGTATATATTAAAATCGCTTTCGATAGAACGCTTTGCATTGAACAATGCCACACTGACCCTTGATGCCCTGCCGATGTTAGGCGATGTGTTCAGTCTTACGTTAGACGGATTAAAAACCCTTGACTTGACTCCTTTGATAGAACTTAAAAGCCTGATGTCTCTCTCGCTGATGCAGACCGTATTTCGCCAGCCGACGATTGATTCCTATCTCATTGGACTGGTGGAGCGGCACGATAACCGACGTAATTGCAAGGTAACGATGACAGTTCAGCCGTCGGGTGAATACCGAGAGCCGCAAAAAGACAGCAACAACCGCTATCTGCTTACTTCGGGTATGGAAGCCGTTTGGGTATTGACACACGAGGAGGCTTGGAATGAGGGCGGAGCGTGGGAATTTATCATTAACGAAACAACTTATAAATATGAGCAGAACTATTAAGCAAATATACGAGGAGGCAATCACAGAGCGCAACAAACGTCTCGAACTCTCGGAGTTTGCCAGCGACTCGAAGCTATCCATACTGAACGGCATTACTTGGACTTTCGCCGCAGTGGTATTCAGTTTTGAAAGTATACTGGATGTCTTTGCCATCGACATATCCAATGTCATCAACAACCGTATCAACGGTACGCCAACTTATTATATAAATGCCTTGCTTCAATACCAAAAGGGTGATGAATTGCTGGTGCGTGAGGATGGCTTGGCGTTTGGTTATGCCAATGTAGACGAAACCAAACAGATTGTGACACAAGCCTCCTACATGGAAAGTAGTAGCGATGTAAATTTGGACAATAAGCTGATTTTGAAAGTTGCCACCGGAGAGAAAGGTAAACTGCAAAGTATTCCGCAGGAGGAGCTGATGATGATTCAGGCGTATATCAACAAGATAAAATTTGCAGGAACACGTATTGAAATCGCCAGTCAAGAGGGCGATGTACTGATACCACGAGTTTCGGTCTATCACGATGGTGCGGTATTAGAATCGGAGATGTACAATAATATTGAGGAGAAGTTGAACGAGTATATGATGAATATTAAGTTCGACTCCACGATTTATGTGTCAGATATTATAGCCGCTATCCGCAGTGCCGAGCACGTAACAGATGTGCACATCGATGCAGACGCACAGCCTGAACAAGGCGTATTTGTCGCTCCCTATGACTCTGACGGTCATATAACGCCTGTGAGAAAAGTGGGACGAATGACCCATACCTCGTCCGGCTTCTTGAAACAATCCAGTAGTAGTGGTGAAGAGAAAGATGTCCCGAACTTCCGTCAGGCAATTAAACTAATACTCGATGCAGGTAATGAGATATAGACTTCCTACAGATAAACTAATCAATCGACTTGTTCCCTATTATCTGAGCGGACGGCGATACATCCTATTACTTCAGAGCTGGGTATGGCCGCTAAAAGTGTTGAACGATTGGTTTACAGCATTTGCTCGTGAAAAACATATTGAGGCGAGGATGACATCGCAGGTGATGTACTTCGAGTGGTTTTTGAACCATCGGTTTAGCCGCTATTTCGCAGATACGGCAGACCGGATTTTTCTCGCCGAAAGCACACCTCTCGGAGTGGATATTTATCGGGAGAATGCTGTTAACAGTCGTCCGTTCACTGTTTGGAAGGAGAATGAGCAGGTAATGACCGCCAACCCATTGGAAAAGCCTCGTGAGTTTTATCGGATTGCTGAGGAACGGGTCACTAACAAGGTTAGCTTTCTTGTGAATGTCCCAACGATAACCATTCCAACCAAGGAGTTTGTCTATATGCTTTCGTTTGTGGTTAATACGTATAAAGTGGCAGGTAAGACCTATCTGATAAAGATTGACGGAAACGAGATTAAACCCAATAATAACACACGTATATGAAAGAATACATTGCAGAGACCGGAGGGCGTTACACCTACTCCGATGACATATTAAACTTGCAGGAACTTGCACTGAGCATGACCGCACTCTTTGGTGAGTGTTCACCATTTATCATTTCCGGTTGTCAGATCGAAGGGGCTGTTATTGCTCCGGGATACATCTGGTTGGGTGGTAAGGTGCGCTATTTTGAAGGGGCTAAGAACGCTGTTTTCCCATATTATATCTATGAGAAAAATAGCAATGAGTCGGTCGTTTATGCAAATGAAGTCAATAAGCGAGGCCGCACTTGCTATCTCTGTGCCGGGGCGACCTCTGTGCCGCTCGTGACAGACGCTGTTACGGGGCAACCTCCTGCATTTCTGGAGATAACCAAAGAGTATGCGCCACGCCTGATTGATAAGTTCTTTGGGCGGTATGCTCTACTGCTTGATAGCGTATCGCAACGGCAACGGGTCAAAAAAGATGTAACCTTTGCCGGAGAGGTATTGGTTGAAAAGGGTCTGAAATCTTCAAAGGAGATTGCCGTACAATCTACTGATGGACGTAACCTCTGTGGTAAAATCAAGGAATCGGGAGCCGTTACACTGGGCGCATATTTGAATGAGCTGATGACAGCCGAAATAGTGATGGATACAGATGGTTCGTTTTCGTTTATGAAAGGTACAACCGAAGTCGCTAAACTAAGCGAGAACGGTTTTACTTGCAACGACATCAATACCAAGCGATGCTGGGTCGGAAGCATATACGTCTATCAGAATCATCTGATTAATATTGCGGACGATTCGGACGATGGCTCGGTCAATATCAACCATTGTGGATTTAATCAGGGAACAACCCGTTTTCGTAGCTTCAATGTCTATGATGGTAAACGATGTTCCGTACCGTTGTTCTCTGTCGAGGGTAAAACCAAGACTACCTCTGTAAATGGACTATTCAAGGTTTGTGGTGATGGCGTGGGTGCGGTGTTGAAAAACACCTCGTTTGCAAAGAGCGATATAGGACTGACAGCATATTATCAGTGGCAAGATCGTGATGGCGAAGCCATCGCTTCGCTGGGCTTTCTTTCGGCAAAGGATAGTGATTTCACGCTCACCAATCTGTTAGGAAATTTAGTGCTTACTCCCAACGGGTATATCAATCTAAACGGTGATGTGAAACTGAAAGGCACAGATATTTACTCGATATTTGTTACTCAAAAGAGTTTTACGGACGAACTGGCAAAGAAAGTATCGGTCGTAAATGGCAAGCAACTTTCTACCGAAGACTTCACTTCTGCCTACAAGAAAAAACTCGATGCTATATCCGGTGGTTCGATAAGTGGTGGCGGTGAAGGCTATGTTACGGCAGAAGATGTAGCGGAAGCCCTAAAACACAAGGCTGGCGTAGCCAACAACCTGAGTGATCTTTTGGATAAAGCCGTAGCACGCACCAATCTGTCGGTCTATTCAAAGAGCGAGGCAGATACAAAATATCTTACTATCAGCGGCAAGTTGAACGAGCTTATCAATCTTTCCGCTGATGAAATCAACGGTATGACACCCGAACAGGCATCGGCTCGAAAAGCGGAAAAGCAGGCGGAAGTGCGGAATGTAATTGATGCCGAGAAAAAAGGTATCGGGGAACTGAAACTCACGAAGAGTCAGAATCTTGCCGACTTGTCGGATTTCATTCAAGCCCGGCAGAACCTATCGGTCTATTCCGTGTCGCAGATAGATGAGATGATGGCGGGTAAACTCGGTAACGATGGTGCATACCAAGGAGCCATCTTTACCGAAACACTGAAAAAGAAACTCGACGGCATCAAGACGGGAAATTTTGCCTATATAGATAACTTCGGCGTTTCACAGTCGCAGGTAGAGGGTTACGCCTTGATTTCAGATATCGTGAAGGAATTGAAGAAGTATGCTCCTCGCCTGTTGGATGGGTACAACTCTTCGGAGAAAGAGTCCGTTGCAGCTAATATCGGGGTGTATACCAAGACAGTAGCCGACGGTAAGTTTGCCGCATTAGACCAACTCTTTCAGGACTACATTACCTATCTGGTTAAAAGTGGTAAGACAACCGCTCAAGCACAACAAATGATGCGTGATAAGTTTGATGTATTCTCCAAAAAAGAAGTTACAGACGCTTATCTAACAAAAGGAGGAAAACTCTCTGATTTGGCTCTACCGAATGCTGATGCCAAGAAACTGGCGTGTCGCAATCTTGGGGCAGCTTATGCTGATGAATATCAAACCAAATTACTTGATACAGGCTGGTTGCAGATGAATAACTCAGGCAGCGGTACAGACACCAGACAACTGTTTGTCCGTCAGATTGGTAATATCGTATCTATTCAAGGTATTATCAATACCGCCAAGCGGGATGGTGGGAATATGGGTGGCGTAATTGCAGTTATTCCCAATCAGATACAACCTCCTAAATATGGCGTAAGATGCTCTCACGCACAGTTCAATGATGACCATAAATACAATCGTGGTACCTGGTTTATCATTCAAGGCAACTCACGTGCTATCAATATCTATGAGAGCGGTATGTACAATGTATCAACTGAGATTAATTTCACCTATTTTGTTTAAAAGTAACTAATATGAGAAGAGTAAACATTCAAGCAGACGTGGAGAGCAGGCGTAATATCGCAGCTACAACTCCCGACGCTCCGGTCACCGCACAGGAGAGAGTAACAGAATCAAGTAATACAGAAGAAGATGGCAAAACCAAAGAAGTTCAAGGGAGCGAGGATAACACTTCCACCGTGCCCGAGTCCGAGACCCCGCCGAAAAGAGGAAGGAAGACCAAAGGGGACGTGGAAAAAGTACAAGTTTGAAGAGACCCGTTTGGGCTTTATGCTCAAGTGGGAGGTTCCGGCGGTCTATGAGATTATTATGCGAATGACTCCCAAGGGAATATTCGTTGAACCTACGATGCGAACCATTCGTGTGGTGTGCTCCGCCTCGAATGACCCTGCGCTGAAAAAACCTAAATTTATTCGTTATTTGGAAGAGTATGAGGAAAAAGGTATCTGCTGTAATCGGCCCAAAAGATTGACAGCAGAGAGGGAGAGATTTTATACGGCAATGCGTGAGAAAAAGCTCAATCGGTATATCCAGAGAAATGAATGTAATGTGCAGAAAATGAGAGCAAAAATGAAACAAAAAAGTAATGAAAGCCATTGCTGGGACGATTAAGTTTTGTACATTTGCAGGTATATCGGCTGACTTTGCCGAAACTTGACTGAGGTGCTTTGTCGCCGAGTGAGCAAAGGAGCATTCCGCTCCGACTTCCTCCCATATTATAAATTGATTGTTATTTGAGACGGACAGTGAAACCGAACCTGCCTGTCGTTTTGATTAGATTGCTTCGGGCAGTTTAATTTTTACACATTGCAATCATGCAAGAAATCAATGAGGAAAATGACCAACAAATGATGTCGGTCGAAGAGATGTTTCTATCATCGCAAGAGAGTTATGAGGAGGCGCAAACCCGTGCCCTCGAAGAGAACAAAACATTTGCCAAAACGGAGTTCTTCCGTATGGATAAGTTGGGGACTTATCGCCTTCGTGTCCTGCCCATCGCTCCCAACCGTGATGGAACCAGCGACCGTCGCAGTTACGAGTATCCTGTACGCCAACTGCTGATGGAACTGGAAAAACCTATTACAGGCAACGGCAAAGCTACTTCTATGTATGTGACCGTACCACGCACTACCGATGCGGGATTTTCTGTTGACCTAATCGACACCTACCGTAAATTAGCGGTTGCCGAGGCACAAAACCGTGGCGATGAAAAGTTAGCCGAGAAAATTGGTGGCGGCTCATTTGGTGGCGGACTGAAATTCAACTACGGTCACGCTATGTATGTGCTTGATTTGAACGAGCGAGCCAAAGGATTCCAGCTACTCACTCTTTCTCACGCCCAGTTCAAAGAGTTGGACGAACGTAAGTTCAAGTTGTGGCAGAAAAAACTTCAAAAATCCCCGGGCTTCCCGTGTCCTATCAGTTCCGTGTACAACGCTTACCCGGTGGAGATTGAGAAGAAAAAGAACGGAAATAAGACCGAGTACTCCATCGAGATTGACAACGAGTCGGATAACGAAGCCTTGACCTCCGATGAGTTGACCAAATTGATGGCTGCAACCCGTATCCCGGAAATCATCTACCGCTACTCACGTTACCAGTATGAGGCAACCATCGAATACCTGAAACAGTGCGATGCCAAATACGGTATGTCGATTCTTTCGGATAGAGATATGCTTTCTGCCATTGAAACACTAGGTACAGAACTTCCGAAGGAAGACACCAGCTCGTTCTCATTCGACAAACGCACCAAAGATGCCAAAGAAAACGCATCGAACGCAGCAGGGCTATTGTTGGACGACCTTTTCAACCGTTACGATGAGTTACAAGACAAAGGCCTCTCGGATAAAACCGAAGAGGGACAGGAGTTACGTGGATTGATTCGCACCTTTATCGAGCAGGAGAAACTATCGGTTCGCATCACCCGTTCAACCTCGAACAAAGAACTTCTTAACCTAATCGAGGAGGCATTGGAGACAGACCCCGAGGCGGAAGCCGAGCAAGTTCCGACACCTGAAATAGCACCCGAACAAGCGGAAGAACCTGTACCTGAATCAACTGAACGTCGTCGCCGCAGATAAGCGGGTAATCACAGATTATTTATTCACAAGTTTTGGAGAAGGCAGCTAAGACAACTGCCTTTTCCATCACTCTTATACGCTTATTATGGCAGATAAAAGTTATCCGTGCCTGCTTCTGATGAATGATTTGCATATTGGGAAGGAGAATATTCCCGAATTTATAGCAAACTGGAACGAGGCACTATCCATATGCGAGAAGATGGATGTCAAGGAGATTGCTATCGGCGGCGATCTATTCCTATCCCGTGCTTCTCAAACCCTCGATATTTTGTTAGCAGTGCATGATTGTTTGATGACGGCAGCCGAGAAGAATATCCGTGTGATATTGGCAAACGGCAACCACGATCTCGTGAATCAAGAGGCCGTGAGAGGCTATTGCCATATATTCGACCAGCATCCGAATGTATTGGTGGCCGATAATTACCTGACCCTTCCTATCGGTGACGGAGGTTATGCTTTACTGCATATGATTCCTTACTTCCCCGAAGACGGCAGTTTCATAGATAAACTCTCAGAGGTGAAGCAGAACAACATAGACCCCAAAAGAAAGAATTACCTCTATATCCACGAAGGTATTAACGGAGCACTGTCCACACCCAGCGAGAAAGAGCTTCCTGCAAATATTTTTGAGGAGTTTGAGCGTGTCTTTGTGGCTCATTACCATAATCGTTGTGTTATTCCTAAAACCCGTATCGAATATATCGGCAGCAGCCGCCAGCATAACTTCGGAGAGGATGAAGAGAAAGGTTACACGGTGTTGTATAGCGATGGTAAACAAACATTTATTCAGAACCGTGCTAACCTGCGCTACAAGGTGGTTGATATTGAAGCCGATAAGGTGGATATTCACCTGACCGACTTGCTGGATGAGTTCAAAGAGACTGGTAATTTACGGGTTAAGGTGCGTATTCATACTACATCAGCCAAAGCACCCGGTATTGATAAAGCCAAGCTATTGGAAGCCGGGGCTTCGAAGGTGGAAATTATAACGGAGGACTCCGAGCAAGTTGATGTGGACACCTCTTCCCTGTTTGAAAAGTTCGACAGCCGCAAGATTCGTGAGACCTACACCGAATTTTGCCGTGAAAAGGAGATTGAGGATGTGAAATTGGGATTGTCTTACCTCTCTAAAATCAGCTAACTATGTGGAAATTAAATAGAATTACAGCACAAAATCTCTGTGCTTTCAAAGAGTTGGACTACACTCTTTCTCAGGGTGTAACTACATTGATATTCGGAGACAACCGAGATAACGAGAGCCAACGCTCGAACGGTTCGGGTAAATCCGCACTTTTGGAGTGCATTGCTATCGGTATTACCGGTTCCCCACTTCGTAAAATCAAAAACGAAGAGATTATCAACGATACCGCCGATGAGTGTTATGTATCGTTGGAGTTTTCCAATAGCTCATCGAGTGAGGTGTTCACCATCGAGAGAAGTCTCTACCGCAAGGGTGCTTCGGGGGTTCGTTGTGTTATTGGGCGAGACGGACAAATCGTAACGACCGATGAGGCGGTACAACACTCTGTTGATGGCTATAATAAGTATATCCTTGAAAAATTGGGTATTACCCGTGATGAACTCTTTAACAACTTTATCCTCTCAAAGCACCGTTATGAGGATTTTCTATCCAGTTCCGACAAGGAGAAGAAAGAGATTATCAACCGTTTCTCGAATGGTATTGTGGTCGATGAAGCCATTGCCAAGATTGTCGAAGATATAACACCCATCGAAAAGGAGTTACACGAGGCGGATTTGGAGTTGGCGGGTGTAGATGGACGTATCAGGATGCTTGCAGAACAAATTGAGCAGGAAGAGAACAGTACACAGGAACGTGCCAAAAGTAAAATGGAGAAGATTGCGGCCATAGAGAAAAGCATTACCGACAAACGGGAGTTACTTCGTGGAATGAGCGTTCAGGTTGATGTCAACTGCGATGTTCTTGTTTCGCTTGATGGTATTGATAAAGAGCTCCAACTGCTTGAAAATAGTGATGATTCGCTTGAAATATGTTTAAGCGGTATTGAAATGGTCTTAAAACCATTCGGCAAACTAACCGATTGGAACAGCGTTTTGGAGAGCAAAACCAATGAACTAAATCTAAATCAACAAGAACAAAATGCACTCTCGGATGAGATTACGGCACTGGAGCGTGAAGTCAAGAAACAATCACAGGCTTGTGAACAGGTGAAATCCCAGCACGCTCAATTTGTAGAAGATGCCACCCGAAAGAGCGAAGAGTATAAAAAGCAACTGTCAGGTTTGGAAAAAGAGATGCAGGAAGCTAATAAACTCTGTACCTCACTACTTGAAAAACGGCGTGTACATAGCTCTGCCATCGAATCGCTCAAAAACAAGATTGCAGGGGTCATTACCTGCCCTCGGTGTGAGTTTGAATTTGTAGCATCGGATAAGTCGTTTGATGTGGCGCAAGGTGAAGAGGAATTGGAACTATTACAAACAGAATTGGAGCGCACCACCCAGAAGCGTACCGAGACCGAGAAAACCATTGTCTTTATCGAGCAAGACCAGAAGGAGATTCAACAAGCACGTCGTAAGCTCAATACCGACAACAGCGAGTGGCTTACCAAAGTGGACACGGCAGAAAAGGAGCTTCAAACCTTGAACTTTAAGTTGGAATCACTGCAACGAAAGAGCCGACAACTATCCGACAGACTCATCGCCATTCAAAACGACATCGAGAACACTCGCCGAAAGATGTTTGATGAGGCATACGAGATTGTGGACTCTCAAACCACGGTACGCAAACGTGAGATTAAAAGATTGCAGGAAGATATATCTGCAACAGAAAGTTCTATTGAAACGCTTTACACCACCATTGGGGAGATTAACAACACATCGCCCGATGAGGTAATTGTGTCGCTGAAAGCATCACTCAAGACTTATCGAAAAAAGTCGGATGAGGTATTGAAGGAGAAGACCGGGATTGAAAAAGAGTTAGGTGCTCTTCGGGAACAAGAGCAACGGTTTGGGCAATTCAAATCCTACCTCGCTAATACGAAGATTGAAGCATTGAGCAAGATTACCAATGAGTTCTTGGAAAGCATCGGCAGTGATATTCGGATTAACTTTTCAGGTTACACAACCTTGAAAACAGGTAAGGTGAGAGAAAAAATCTCTGTTTCACTGGTTCGGGATGGAATGGATTGCGGTTCGTTCGGCAAGTTTTCGGAGGGCGAAAAAGCACGTGTAAACCTCTCGTCCATCCTTGCCATGCAGAAGTTGGTTAATAGCAACTGTGATGATGACAAGGGATTAGACTTGTTGGTGCTGGATGAGATATTGGCCGCTGTCGATGAAGAAGGAAACGCCAAGATGTTTGAATCATTGAACAAGTTAGGAATTACCGCGCTTGTAGTTTCTCATGGTCACGTCAGCGAGTCATACGCCCATACATTAACTATACGCAAAGAGAATGGGGAATCAAGGATTGTGTAAGGAGCAAATTCTGAGCTTGGACATTGCGACTCAAACGGGATATTACTCCGTTCACGAGTCGGGAGCGTGGAACTTCTATGAGTCCAAAGTTCGAAACGATAATAAACAGCATAAGGCTTTTCGTGATACGTTGATTGACTTTATCACTAAACACGGTATCAAGCAGGTTGTAGCCGAAGATGTGAATGTAAACAATCATTTCATCGATATGCGAAAGTTATCGGAGTTTCGTGGTATTCTCTTAGAGGTATGTGATGAGTTGAGTCTTCCAGAGCCTGTATTCCTGAATGTGATGAGCATTAAAAAGTATGCTACAGGTAATGGCCGAGCCACCAAACTTGATATGATTAATGCTTGTGTCGAGAAGTACAACTACCGTCCCCGAACGGATGACGAGGCGGATGCCTTTTGGGTCTTCAAATATTACTGCCACAAGTACCGTATTTTCTAATTATTTGAACGTTGCAAGAAGAGATTTTAGATTGATGAATTGACGCGCATTAGCTGACAGATTGAGACGAAGTTTATTGTTTCACCTGCCAGGCAAGAGCGTGTGAAAAAACAATCAATACCCTCTGAGCGTGATTTAGACCCGGAGTCAATCAAGCGCAGAACAGAACTTTTTACAAAGTACATATTACCTCACAAGAGGCTGATATACAGTATATGTATCAAATATACATTCGAGGATAGCGATATAGAGGATAATTACAGCGAGGTCTTAGTTAACTTCTTTCGCTATATCGAGAGTTATAATCCGCAGCGGCAACTCAAAAGCTGGATATATGCCGTGGCCCAACGCCACGTGTTCGACCTGAACAAACGCAATTCGCTGATGAAGGTCAGCGATAACGTGGATGTAGTGAATCTTCCCGATATGGAAGATAGCGGACACGTTAGCTGCAACTGTCTGGGAATGGATAATTACCGACAGTACTACAACGATGATATTTTAGAAGCCTTAGACCAATTGGCACCTATTCACAAGGAGGCTTTACTGCTTCAACAGGCTGGCTATAAGTTGGAAGAGATAGTTGAAATCTCCTTCCAAAACGGCAATCTGAAGTCCAAGAATATGGATACGATAAAGAGCCGTATATTCTTAGCCAAGAAGCAGATGCGAACCCTCATAACACGAGACGGCGATGCAAGAGAAGAGTAAACTCACCAGTCGCCTGTTTGTGCTACTGGTACGCCTAACTGTGCAATCCACCTTTATTATGCCGGGCGGTCGGTTGGCAGAGAAGCAGATTGACGATGCGATAGACCACCTCACCAAACATTACGGCGAGGTGGGACTGGAACGCATTGTCGATTACTGCGTCTATCAGGTACATCGAATCTCCGGGTTCGGCAGTGCTTATATGCCCCGTTGGAAGCTCTCGCATTCATTCGGAACAAATAGCGTAAAGCGATTTATAACTCGCAAGTCAGGGCAGAAATATTATGAGGATAAATGGTTGTCCGATTTCAGGCTAACCCGAGAGGTTCTGTTTCAACATATTGAAGACCGTAGCACACACCCTCTGTTTCGATTTATTTACCCCGATTACGAGGATGCTACCAAACGTCGTGCCCTGTCATCAGTGGTTGGTTACTATATCTGTGGAGCTTCTACATTGCTGTGGACTCCTTTCTCCGAGGTGTGCCAAAGTTGTACCAAATCGGAGGCATGTAAGGTTCGCACCCAAAAGTTATACCCGGAGATTTACCGTCTTCGGGTAGTGGAGTTTAAAGGAAAGGAGGGGCAAAATGGGTAAGCCGAAGACTAATCCTTTGAGCGTTGAGTTCTTATACGAGCTCTATGCTACCGCCCTGCAAAGTGATTCCATTTGCGGGGTACTGGTGCAATATATGGAGAAGGAGTTTTTGCCAGACCGCTCATTCCAACGCATCCAGGAGGTGGTGGCCAACCATTATCGCAACTACAAGAACCCGCCGACATACGCCGTACTTTCCCAAGCGTTTAGTACCGATTACGATGCCATAGAACTTATCAACACCTTTCAGGAATATGATGTAGACACCGGTTCGGAAGCGGTGCTGGATATGTTTGAATCCTATATCAAAGGTGTTCGGTTACAGAACGTCTATTCGGAGGTAGGCAAACTCTACAACCAGAGTAAACAGGATAAAGCCCAAGAGCTACTGAAAGAGTATGCCGAGTGGCTTTCGGGCTTTACACTCAAATCATCTGCCTTTGTCGATGTTGCCAAAACCTTTACCGAGCGGTTCCGTCAAAACCAAGCCAAAGACCGTGAGGAGCAGAACTCTTCGATGCCACAAGTGACACGGTTCTATGTGCCGTATCTCGATGCTCTGAATGGAGGTCGTAACCTACGTGGTCAGCTTACCTGCTTTCTGGCCTCTACGGGTGTCGGGAAATCTCATATCGTCAAACATATCGGTATTCGAGGAAATATTGACGATGGGTTGCATATTCTGCACTTTCAGTTGGAGGGATCTGAGGAAGAAGCACTGAATGCTTACAGTGGCGGCTTGGTATCCAAGAATGCCTATTATTTTGAACGAGGTAAAATTTCAGAGACTGAAATGCGACAGTTTGAGCGGATGGTGGAGGCTTTGAGCGGTTCGATTACCGTGCGATGTTTTCCTCGATTCAATGCTCGTGTTTCAACGCTTGATATTAAAAACGGAATAGCCGAGTATCGTAAAACGACAGGCCGTAACCCTGATATTGTGATTATCGATTCGATGGACTTGCTGACCGATGCCAGTCGTCGTGTCTGGAATGCCGAGCACGAACGCAGTAAACGCATTGCTGTTGCCAATGACTTGAAAGATCTTGCTGCCGATGAGAAGGTGTGGATGGTGGTTACCTATCAGGCGACTATCGAAAACCGTGATTGGCTCAATAACGAGAATAACGTGCTGACCGAATACAACTGCTCGGAAGCGAAAGGCTTGGCACGTCCTTGCACACATCTGATTTCGTTGAACCAATCTTCGGCAGAGCGGCAAGAAGATGTGATGCGGCTTCATATCGCCAAATCCCGATTCTTCAAAAAAGGCGACACCATCAAGATCGCCACCGACTATGACAACGAGATATTCTGCGACTTCCAACGTACTTTTTCATTAAACACTTAGGCGATATGAATAAGCAAGAGACTGAATTTTTAATAGAAGAGATTACCCGCCATTTAGGAGCTAAACGAGATGGTGGTAATAAAAACCTGATTGCTCGATGTCCCTATTGTGGCAAGGAGGGCAAGTACGGTATCTATATCGGTAAAGAGACCCTTCGCAAAAAGCCTTTTATGGCGCATTGCTTCAGTTGTGGGCGTTCCACGCTGACACTTGACAAGTTGCTCGAAGAGATTGGTAGAGCCGACTTGATGATAACACCAACGGCTGATCTGTCAGCACCGCTGGATGAGCACCTTTTATTTCCACTCGACAACGAGGAAGAGATTGACGATGCGTTGGGAATTGTGGGGCTACCTGATTTTTACCGGCAGGTCTATACGCATCCATATCTAAAACATAGAGGATTTGTTTACGATGATTTCGATTACTTCCCTGTCGGTGTTACCGCAGGACTGAACCGAAAATATGATGACTATGTAATCTTTCCAGTGGTAGACTCCGGTGATGTGGTGGGCTATGTCGCCCGTCATACTTGGAGTAAAGAACAAATAGACAACTATAACCGCAAAGCCAAACGCAACGGTGAGTATCAAATACGGCGATTCAACAACTCTACACAGAACGATTTTGTGAAGCTGCTTTATAATTACGATGCGGTGATAGAAGATGAAACCGATACGGTGATACTGGTCGAAGGTATTTTCGATGTGGTAGCTCTGACCCGCAAATTAGAACTCTACGACAATCATCACTTTGCTGCGGTGGCAACTTTCGGTAAGAAGATATCGCAGGTGCAGATTTACAAGCTACAAGCCAAAGGCGTGAGAACGGTAGTATTGGGATTTGATGGTGATGCAGTCTCTGCTATTAAGCAGACCGCTACCGAGCTGTCCGGATACTTTGAAGTCTTCATCGCCGATATTGCCGACCCCACGAAGGATTGGCAAGACCTGACTTATATGGAGATTTTTGAGATTTTCTCTCAGCATCTCAAAACCCCACTTGAATACAAACTATCAAAATTACAGGAATAATGAATGAACTAATCGCGTGGCTGGAAGCAAATCGAATATGCTTTCGGCAGATTGACAATGAATTGATTGATATAGAAGATTTTGGAAAGATATTGTTGGCTGACCTATCTGGGGTGAACTCCATATTCAAAGCCAATGACAACGGTGTACGGTTTAACCTGATGGAGTCGCCCGATGTGCTGATGCAGGAGGAGATCTACTATGTGGCGTTTCCATTCGGCAACAACTTTTACTACTATGATTTGCGAGAGGAATTTCGTTTTAATCTGCTTCGCTATATCGGTAAGCGACAGCCGACACAGATTGACATCCCTTTCGTGAATTTGGGTGTACACACCCCCTTTGAGCTGTTGAATGGTTCGGGCGATGTGGCGGACTGGGTACGAAAAGCGAAATATCTGGGCCATACGGCACTCGGTATTTGCGATTACAACACAATGGCCGCCACGCTGACCCTGCAAAAAGAGTGTGCCAAGGCGGAGCTGAAACACATTTTCGGCTACTCGTTTACAATGAATCACCTCGATGAGAAAGTGGATATGAAAGTCTATGCCCTTACTGATAAGGGGCTACGAAATCTGCTCCGTATTCAGAAATCCATTATGGTAGATAGTGAAGACCATACGCTAACGCTTAGACAACTGCTGGACTATGCCGATGGACTCGCATTGGTACTCGGCAAGCGTTCGGGTGGATGGCTCAGTCAGAACAGACACATCGTATCAATGCTGAAAGATGCTTTTGGAAAACTCTATTTTCAGGTTGATTTGACGGAGTATAAAGCCGAACGTATCGATGTAGAGGTATTGCGTTCCGTGGCTTTTTATTTTGAGAATTTTGCAGACCCCGTAACCTTTTCATTCGAGATTGAGCCTATACTGATATGTGATTGCTACTATTTCGATAAGGATGATTCACGGAACAAAATCATTTTGAACAAGGTGGCCACCGGAGCGGCACACGAACAAAGCGAGGAGCAGTATTTCAAAGATGTGGATGAGCATTTTGCAGTTATTGAGCCGTTGTTCAGCGACAAGTGGGATGTGGAAAAACTGTTTGAGCGAATGTGCAAAGCAACGGTAGAGATAGCAGAACAGGCAAATGCTAAATTCGAGACAGGAAAGATGTATATGCCAGAATACATTATGCGTCCCGAGGAGAAACAACGGTATAAGACTCGCCGAAAGATGTTTCATTCTTTGCTCAATGCTGGGCTGATAGATAAAGTGTCTTCGTTTGAGTACGACCGATATTTAGCGAGGCTGAAGGAAGAAATTTACATTATCGAGAGTACTAACAATGTGGATTATTTTCTTATTCAGTGGGATATGGTTTCTGAAGCTCGTAAACGTGGGATAGCCGTTGGGATTGGTCGTGGCTCTGCCGGAGGATCATTGGTCTCATACCTGCTCGGCATTACTTCGATTGATCCTATGGTTTACGATTTGCTTTTTTCTCGCTTTCTGGTTCCTGAACGTTGTGGATTGATATGGAGTCGAACAACGATTCTTAAGGAAAACATTCCGTTAAAGTCGGGAGAGAAAATGGTTGAAGTTATACTCAACGAGCAAACATATCGGTTTGATCCCGATGCCAAATTGATTGTGATGCGGAACGATGTTCCGACTGAAGTTTATGCCGATGAATTGAAAGAGGGCGATGATATAGTGTTCGATCGCCGAGATTTATTATGGACATTAAACGAAGCGGAATATGTTACAGCCAATAATGATAGATGAAACAATACGGTTGTATGAAGGAGATTGTCTAAAAGTGTTGCCGTTGTTGGCGACAGAGGGAATAAAGGCTGATTTGATATTAGCCGACTTGCCTTATGGAACTACTCATTGTAAATGGGATTCCGTGATTGATTATGCGCAGATGTGGGAAGCTATTGCCAGGATTACTAATCCAGACACTCCTATATTACTCTTTGCACAGCAACCTTTTACATCTACATTGGGTTGTTCCAATCTGAAAAACTTACGCTATAATTGGGTGTGGGAAAAGACTCAGGGCACTGGATTTTTGAATGCAAAACGAATGCCTCTCAAATGTCATGAGGACATTTTGGTTTTTTACCAGAAGCTTCCAAAGTATAACCCCATTAAAACCAATGGACATACTCGCAAAGTAGTAACAGCTTCACACCAGCTAAAATGCAATTCGGGAGAGATTTATCACAAGCATGATAACTATTCCGATTATGATAGTACGGAGCGTTATCCCCGTAGTGTATTGAAATACAAAACCGATAAACAGACCTGCTCGCTTCACCCGACACAGAAACCTGTAGCTCTTTTGGAATATTTAATCCGAACTTATACTGACGAGGGAGATACGGTCATCGACTTTGTCATGGGAAGTGGCTCAACTGGAGTCGCCTGTCGAAATACAGGGCGGAAATTTATCGGTATAGAGAATGATTCACATAATTTTCAAACGGCTAAAAACAGATTATTTATATGAGAGTTGAATATGTTAAACTAACAGAGGTAGAC
>ERZ856578.4603-NODE-4603-length-18260-cov-101.497443_pt1 | contig 18260 bp, 9 predicted proteins | sample MGYA00514384_ERZ856578 | MGnify/ENA primary metagenome ERZ856578 (study PRJEB29103, sample SAMN06111958) | human gut metagenome | biome: human gut; feature: ankylosing spondylitis patient; material: healthy_person | host: Homo sapiens | place: China:Hangzhou... | reverse complement strand
TTCACGCAGAAAGGTTTGCGCAGTTCGGAAACAAAACGATAGGCGGCTCCGTCGTCGTAGGCGCGGAACTGTATGCTGTAGCCGTTATGGCATTTCAAAGTGAGCTGGTTATAAGTGTCCTTCACACTCGCCTTTTTATAGAAAGGGGTGGGGAAGGAGGTGTCAACGGAAGTACGGGTGGCTTTGGACACCTTCATATCTTTGCCGAAGGTGAAAGTAACGGGCTTTCCCTCGGCTTCAGTGTATTGCATGGCAATGTCCGAAGGCAAGAGGACGGTGGTACCATCGTGGGCAATTGCCCAGTTGAGGCTTTTTCCGGCTTCTATGTTGATTGTCAGTTTTCCGTCCGGGGAATTCAGTTGGTATTGCTGTGCCTGTGCGGTCAGTGCGCAGGAGAGCAATAGGCTGGCGAAACAAGTGCTGATTCTCTTCATTTTTTGTTTTATTATTAATTATGGATTTACTTAATACCGTGGATATTTGGCAGGAATAGCCATCATCTCTTCTAAGAAGAGAGGATCGTCGAACTGGCATGTCTGTCGGTTGTATTGTCCTCCCGGAGTGTCCCAGAGCATCGGACACATACCCCGCGAGTAGATAGCTTCGGTCACGGAAACTAGGTAGAATCTGACATTTTCTTGTGTTCTTCCGCTGGTAGATGCACCATATTCGCCTACAATGATGGGAATACCCTTGTCGACACAATTTGTCTTCAGCAAATCCATATTTTTTTTAAGTTCTTTCTTCTCTTCATCAGTACCCCAAGTTTCTTGACCTACTCCCCAACCTGCATCTTCACCTCCACCAAGTATGGCGTATGTAGCCGGAGTGTAGTAATGTACCGTCACTGCTATGCGATTAGCTGGGTCGTTAGGTATTTTAAACAGAGGATCGAAAGCGTATTCCAATCCTGTGTTGTAGGTTTCCACCATCAGGTGACGTTTGGCATTGTTGCCGCCACAAGCTCTCACTGCATCGACGAATATTTGGTTGATGTCGTTGATATAGCCGAATGCTTTTGCTTTTGCGCTTTCTCCTCCGCTCCAGGGAGTCCAGATTTCATCGTATCCAATTTCGTTCATAGGTTCAAATATCAGGTGGTCGCCATATTTTTCAAGGCATCCGCATATTTGTTGCCATAAATATATGTATTTTTCTTTGGCTTTCAAATCTGTGGGTACAAGCTTCACCCATTCATTATCGTGGTGTATGTTCACAATGGCTACCATGCCGCAGTCGAGTACCCAGTTAAGAATTGTTTCCACACGGTTCATCAAGTCGGGATGTATCTCACCGTTTTCGCCCATTAGGTTGTCCCAGCTTACCGGTATGCGCATAGATTTATATCCGGCATCGGCATATCCTTTAATGATTTCCTGAGTGATGATAGGGCTACCCCATGCCTGCTCGTAGTTGAGTATGTTGCTGGGATCTATCCAGTCACCCACGGCATCCAAGGTGTTGCCGAGGTTGATACCCAATCCCATTTCGTCTACTAACTGTTGGGTAGTGAGGTTTTCGCGCACGGTATAGATGTCGGGAGCAGGTTCGGGCTTATCCGTATCTCCCGCTGCTTGTTCTACTTTTACTTCGCCTTTGAAGTCTTCTACTTCTATTGTAATCATGGCTGTACGGATTTTGGTTGTCGGGTTAGGCGTAAGTACCACTTTATATTCTATTCGGTCGTATGAGTTGGTGAATAAACTGACGTAACACCAATTTTCTGAACTTTGGACATTAGCCTCCTTATTGGGAGTGATGCTGAAAAGTTTTGTACCACCTTCTTTCCCGAAATCAAGGGAAGTAGGTTGTATGCTGATTTTATATCCGTTTTCTTTTTCATTGTCAGAACAAGTAACACTTATGAGTACTACCAGACTGAAAAGTAATGTGTTTATGATATATTTTTTCATATCGTTTATTGATTAATCGTTTTTTACGTGATTCAATTTTTAGTAATTGTAGTGTATTACCAGTGCAATACGCTTGCATTATTGCGGCAAGCATATATGCATCATTACTGTAAATGTTTTTGTTAAAATTACTCCGAGTTTGGAGCAATATTCGCTTCAGGCTCGGAGTAATTTTGGAAGTTATTTATATGCAATGATTTATTTCGCTTTTACAACGCGGAAGTTGTCAAAGTAGAATTCTACCATCATCGGACCGAATTCGGTGGGGTTGGTCATTTGTATAGCCAGCTCATCGCCGCTCCGGCTTTGGAATTCGCCCCAGGTGGCCTCATCGACGAGTGAAGAGAGCGGAATGCTGCATTGCATCCATTCACCTACTTCGGTTTCTCCGGTAAAGTCGCTCAACGGACGATAATCGGTATAGTTGTGACCTTCGTTACCCTTCAGATAGAAACGGAAGACGGGACCTTCACCGTATTCCAGTGCCACGAAGCACTCAAATTGAAGCAGGAGGTCGGCTGTCGGAGTAGAAGCTGGCAGGAAGGCGGCGTCAATGCTCCATACGGCTGTGTTTTGTAATTGTCCCCACCACCAGTTCCATGTTGTAATTTCTCCGGCCAATCGATAGCAGACACCATCGGAAAAATAAGGAGCTACTGTGCCATCGGCTGTAATAGCTGCGGCATATCCGCCCCATGAGAACGAACCGATGTTATCGTAATTGAGTACAATGTTTTCCAAAGGATAGAAGCCCGGTACCTCAGCTGTACCTCCCATGGTGGTGATGGCCAATGTGCAAGTGCCTTGCGGTGCACGCGGCATGGTGAAGGTTAGTACGTCGTAGGCCTCGCTGATGGTAACTGTAGAAAGGTCTACCATGCGGTTGCCCATCGTAATGGAGGAAATATCCATGAAGTTCTGTCCGAGGACGGTGACTGTAGTACCAGTGATAGGCATCATGGAACTTACCTTATTGATTGTAGGTGGAAGTGCTGAACGACGGAAAGGAGTGGACGCGGATGCCGTATAGCATTCTATCACCAGGCTACCTTCCTCAATCAGTCCTGTCGGTGCCTTGAAGGAAATCTCATCGAATCCTTTGTTCACCGTATAGTCAGTTACCTCTACCGCCACAGGAGCATCGGTAATGTCTTCTTGAGCGGTAGTGAAGTAGATACGTTGTATTTCATAGAAGTTGCCTCCTATCACGCGCAGCGGGTCACCTTCGTTTATGGGGAATTTCGTGGCTATGCGGGTAATATAGGGCGCGGGCGATAGCACATGCATAGAATAAACTGCTGTGCCGTGCGAGGTCTCGATGCGCAGTTCGCCTTTCAACTCGGGATTGGCACCTACCAGCGGCAGGTCGGCGGGAATAGTGAGGATGAGATTGGTTGATGTGCTGTAGTTGCCGTTGAATGAAATTTCTTGTTCGTTGATAAACACTTTCTTCACGCCGTTTAGGTTTTCACCGATAACCACAATCATAGTACCCGGATTTACGTCAGTAAAGGTACTGTCAATCTTTGCTGGATCTGTCAGACGGATGTGGTGGATGACGGGGATACCGCCGCCATCATCGTCGCTGCAGGCTGTCAAGAAGTTGCAAGCCATTAAGATGGTAAGCAACACTAAGGGAAATTGTATGTATTTCATTGTTTGTTTTTTAAAGGTAATGTATAAAATTTGTTTTATTCGCTGAATTCGTAAGCCACAGGCTCTTCGTTCAACAATGGGTTCTGGATGATGTCGCTTTCCGGATAGGGCATCATGATGTTGTTGTGGGTGATTTCAACATTCTCGCCCGGTTCCTGCCAGTTTTCCACACCTTCGAGGAAGACATCACCGTCATATCGGCCGAAGTGCAGATAGCCGTCTTCATCTTTCACAATGTTGTCAACTGTATAACCGCGGTGCTGGTTTTGGAAGTAATTAAGCATATAGTCGGGTTTCCAGTGATACCAAGATACCATGTCATACCAATTACAATACTCCATGGAAAATTCTATGCGACGCTCACGGATGATGTCTTCAAAGGTGATGCTTTTCTTGCGTGGAATACAAGCACGGTCGCGGACAAGGTTCAACGCCTCCAGACCGGGACCACCGGTCAGTTCTTCACTGTTGCCGAGACAAGCTTCAGCATAGGTGAGGTAAACATCGGCCAAACGCAAGATGTAGGTGTTAAGCGGAGAGTTCATAGACTGGATGTAACCGTCATTGTCATCATCGGGACCGCCGGGAACACCTTTTTTGATGCTGGAGGTGCTGCCATCGTAGGTATATCCACCATCGGCAATGCAGATATAGGGATAATAGGTTCCCGGAGTACAGAATGTTGCGTTACGACGTATGGTATCGCCTACTTCATATTGCTGAAGCATATCAATACTGGCCTGGTAGCTGCTCCAAACGTTGATGCCACCGGTCATCGTACTGTTTCCTGCAAGGTCGGCAAGCAGGGTGTTGCATACTCCCCAGTCACCCAGTGGTACCCATTGCATGGCGATGAGTGACTCAGGATTGTTGTTATGCTTGTATTTGAAGAGATCCTCGTAGCGGTCGTAAAGGACGATTCCGCTGTTTTCTATCACGTCGGCTGCTGTCTTTTTTGCCAATTCCAGATATGTATTATCTCGTGTGCCTCCTGTCCAGCCTGAACGGGCAAGGTAGACTTTGGCCAACATGCCTTTTGCTCCCCAACTACTGACACGACCTTTAGCCGCCGGCATTATGGGAAGGTTTTCGGCCGCGAAAGTCAAGTCGCGAATCACTAGCTCAAACACGTCCTCTTCGCGGTGAAGGGGCTGAATGGGGTTGGCTACCACTTTGTCGTTGTCTTCAATGATGATGACAGGTCCCCAAAGACGCACCATGTAGAAGTAGGCGCAGGCGCGCATCAGGCGTGCTTCGGCAATGGCAGTCAGCTTGGCCTGCTCGCTTACGTTGCCGCTGCATTTGGTCTTCACGTCACTGATGACGGCGTTTGCCATGGTGATGACCGAATAAAATCCTTTCCAAGCAGCGGCAAGGTTGTCGTTCAATGCCGTTACCTTGAAGTTGGTAAATTCCGGGGAACCCCAGCGGCTGAAGTTGTCGTTAGCCCGGTTACTGCCCAGAGGTACGATGGAGCGCTGGTTGAGGTCGAACCAAGCACGGTTGTAGAGCGGGGCTGTAGCTGCCAATAAGGCTTCATCGGAAGTGTAGAAGGTAACATCCACGTAGTTGCCTTCGGGAGCACGATCCAGAAAAGAGTCGCTGCACGCAGTGAGCAGGAGGAGCGACGATATGAGGGTGAGAAATCTGTACTTCATATTATTTGTCTTTTTTAGTGATAAATGATTTACCAAACTCATTAGAAATTAAAATTAAGTCCGAACGTATAGATACGTTGAGAGGGATAACGGGCATCGTCTATACCACGCAAGAGGACATCGTAATTCAATGCACCTATTTCAGGGTCGTATCCTTTGTAGCCGCTGATAGTGCAAAGGTTCTGGATGTTGACGTAGAGTCTCAGATTGTCTATCTGCAAACGGCGCATCCACTTCCGGGGGAATGTATAACCCAATGAAATGTTCTTTATACGGAGGTAAGAAGCATCTTCGATAAAGCGGCTGGAGATACGATTGTTGTCATTGGCGCTACTGGTGGTGACACGCTGCACTTTTGCCTGGTCGGCATTGGTGATGTAAACGTTAGAAAGAATTTCATCGCCCAGTTCGGGATCGTGCATGCCGATAAGGGCAATGTTGGTCGCTTCTTTCAGCAAGTTACTGTTTCGCATGGGGTCGGTAAACGTACGGCGGATAAGGTTGATGGCTTTGTTGCCCACCGAACCGTTGAGGAAGATGTTAAGGTCGAATCCTTTGTATGCAAGATAGTTGTTGAATCCGAAGGTGAACTTAGGAGCCGGATTACCCAAGAAGGTACGGTCTTTTTCGTCTATCACGCCATCTTCGTTAAGGTCCTCGTAAATGTAGTCGCCCACCCAAATACCGTTCTTGTTTATTTGCTGGTTCTTGGGAATAGCCACGTGTACGGGGTTGCCTGCTTCATCGAGGAGAGTACTTCCGTTGGCGTCTTTCTTATAAAAGTCGCTCTCTTGCTTGAACATGCCGATTACTTTGTAGCCGTAGAACTGTCCCACCGGTTCGCCTACCATGGTGTAGGTCAGTGTCTCGTTTCCATTCATTCCTGAGATTGCTGATGATTCGGAGTAGAGCTTCGTCACTTCGTTGCGGTTGATGGAGAAAGTGAGTCCGGAAGTCCAGGTGAAGTCGCGGGTAAGGATGTTGCGTGTATTCAAGGTAAATTCCACACCTTTGTTGGTCATGGCACCGGCATTGACCCATGGCGCACTAATCAAGCTGCTTACATAGGCAGGCAGTGAGGCTCGCATCAAGAGGTTATCTGTTTTCTTATAGTAGGCATCGGCGATGAATTCCACGCGGTTGTCGAAAAGGGCAAGGTCGATACCTACGTTATAGGAACTGGTTTCTTCCCATTTCAAGGCGCGATTGGGGTAATTGCCGCCATAGAAGCCTGTTCCCCAGATTGAGGCAGCCGAAGCCATGGTTACTCCATAGGCATAAGAGCCTGCCCATTGATTACCTACCAAACCCCAGCCGAGGCGGAGCTTCAGGGAGTTGATAGCCTTTACATTTTTCAGGAACGATTCGTTGTTGATTTTCCATGCCAATGCCACGGAGGGGAACCATCCCCAGCGGCTTTCTTTGGCAAATGATGAAGAACCGTCGGCACGAAGGGTAGCCGTAAGAAGGTAGCGGTCGTTGAAATTATAGTTCAGACGACCGAAGTAAGACTCAATTGCCGATGAGCCGCGTGAACTGTTAGCCTTGGCTGTAGTGGCATCTCCTGCATTCAATTCATGAACGGAATTGAAGAGGAATTTGGTGCGGCTTCCGTCCAAAGATTCCCAGTTGTTTTCCTGTGCCTCGTGACCTGCCATTGCCGAAATGCTGTGCTTGCCGAACGTTTCGTTATAAGTAAGATAGGTTTTCAAGGTCCAGTTGTAGCCATTACCGGCTCCACGCCTTGCTGAAGACTGTTGCTTGAAGAACTCGTATTCGTAAGAAGGAGTGAACTGATAATCGGTATCGTAGTTGAAGTTGGCGGCATATTCCGTGCGGAACACGAGACCTTTCCACAGTTTCACATCAGCAAAGAAGTCTACATATACTTGTGTGCTGCGGCTGTAGTTCTCGTTTTGGATAAGGTCGGAGAGAGGATTGGAGAAATAAGTTCCGTACATGTTTTCTGTTTGCATACCGAAACTTCCGTCCGGGTTGCGGGCTGGCACTTCGGGAAGTTGGTTCAAGGCATTGTAGATGGCACCCGATCCGTCTACGCGGTTGGTCTGCTCGATACGTGCCACTGAAGCGCGCAAGCCGGTAGTGAGCCATTTGTTAATATCGTTGTCCATGTTGACACGGAAGGAGAAACGTTCGAAGTCGGAACCGAACACAATACCGTCTTGTTGCATGTAACCGCCGGACAAGGAGTACCTCATGTTTTGCGAACCGCCGGAGATGTTTATCTGGTGGTTGTGCATCGGAGCTGTGCGGAAGATTTCGTCCTGCCAATTGGTTCCTTCACCAAGGAGTGTGGGGTCTTTAAACTCTTCGCGTTCACCGAAGCCGATAGTTGCGGCACGCAGGTTCTGGTAAGTGGCGTATTCGGGAAGTGACAATGTTTTCAACTTCTTGGGAAGTTGCTGGAGGGCATAGTAGCCTTCGTATGAAACTTTGGTCTTACCAGTCTCTCCCTGGCGGGTAGTGATAAGCACCACACCGTTGGAGGCGCGGCTACCGTAGATGGCGGTGGCAGAAGCGTCTTTCAATACTTCCATAGACACGATGTCTGAGGGATTGATAGAGCTGAGCACGCTGTTGTTTTTGTCATTGTTGCCCGATATGGCTACACCGTCGATGACGTAGAGTGGTTCGTTGCCGTTCAAGGAGTTGATACCACGGATGCTGACGGAGATACCGCCACCCGGAGTACCGGAGTTCTGCGTTACCTGCACACCGGCAGCGCGTCCTTGCAGAGCTTGGTCAAGCGAAGTAACCACAGACTTTTTTAATTCATCGCCCGTCACACTGACCACGGAACCTGTCAAGTCGCTGCGCTTCATGGTACCATAACCTACTACTACCACTTCGTCCAGCATTTCGGTGTCTTCTTGCAGTTGCACGTCTATACGGGTGGCTTTTTCTACCTTTATTTCTTTGGAACGGTAGCCGATGTAGGAAACAATCAAAGTCTGCCCTTGATTCGCTTGGACGGAATAATGTCCGTTAAGGTCGGTGGTACCACCGACTTTGGTCTCTTTTACTATAACGGTGGCTCCTACAAGTGGTTCACCGTCCGATTCCGATTGGACGGTACCGGTAATTGTTTTGCTTTGTCCGTACATGGAGATTGTACCCCAAAACATCATCACAATGGCAAGTAGTTGCTTTAGTTTAGCCCATTGCCATTGTGAACATACATTTGCGTGTAACTTCATAATACTTTAGTTTAAAGTTTTAAAAATTTTGTTGTTAAAAAGATATCACAAAGATGTGCAGTTGTCACGACAAAGAGGGTACGCTATGTCTTAAATGATGTGCTTTTATGTTTCATGTTATCATTTTAGGTTGCGAATGTAATCAGAAGGTGATATTCCGAACTCATTTTTAAAGTTGATGGTAAATCTCTTCGGTGAGTTGAATCCTACTTCATAAGCTATTTCTGCAATTTGCAGCTGGCTTTTTTCTAAAAGCTGTTTGCTTCGCTTTAGGCGGATGATGCGGATGAATTCCGCCGGTCCCTTGCCGGTGATGCACATCAGTTTCTTGTAGAGGTGGCTGCGGCTTAGCCCCAATTCCGCGCCCAGCGTTTCTACCGAGAAATCCGGGTTGGACATGTGCTCCTCCACTATCTTGATGGCTTTGCTGATGAACTGTTCATCCAGTGGAGTGATGGTTATCTCGTTCGGGGCGACTTCCACTTTACGGCTGAACTGGTGGTGGCATTTCTCCGTCCACTCGATGAACTTCCTGATGCGCAGTTTCAGCAGGTTGAAGTCGAACGGCTTCACGATGTAGTCATCGGCTCCCTGCTCGAATCCCTCTGTCTTGTACTCTTCGGCAGCACGGGCTGTAAGCAGTATGACGGGGATATGTGACCATTGTACGTTGGTCTTGATTTGCCGTAGCAGTTCCATTCCGTTCATTACCGGCATCATGACATCGCTCACCACAATGTTGATGTCGGTGTCGTTCGTTTCCAGAACTTTCAAAGCTTCCATTCCATTATGGGCGGTCAGAACTTCGTACTCCTGCGAAAGGCACTCGGCCATGAAGGTGCAAAAATCCTTGTTGTCGTCCACGAAGAGGATGGTATATTGTGTTTTAGATGCTGACGGGGGTGTAGTACTTTTTTCCATACGGTTCTTCTGAGCATCTTCAGGGTACAGCTCTTCCTTTTCACCTGCGCTTGCCGTAATGGGTAGCTTGACGGTGAACACGGTACCTTTGGGGAAGTTGTCTGCCACGGTGATGCTGCCATTGTGCAGGTGTACGTATTCATTGGCAATGTGTAGACCTATACCGCTACCGGTTTTTTCTTGGGGCTGCGCTACTTGGTAGAAGCGTTCGAAGATGTGTTTCTTGTCTTTGTCTGTGATGCCCTGCCCGTTGTCGGCCACGCAGATACACACGTCATCGTTCTCGCAATAAAGGTGTACGTTGACTTCGCCCTTGTCCGGGGTGTACTTGAAGGCATTGGACAGCAGGTTGTTGATGACTTTCTCAATCTTCACCGGGTCGAAGGACATGTCAAGGCTGTCTATTTCGCACATGAAGCTGAAGCGTATGCCGCGACCGATGGCGTATTCCTGAAAGGTGCTGCACACTTCGCGTACGAATCTTACGGTGTCTCCCGACTTGCAGTGTATTGTCTCCGCTCCCACATCCAGTTTGCGGAAGTCGAGCAGGGAATTTATCAGTTTGAGCAGTTGCTGTGCGTTTTTGTGGATGATTTCCAGTTTCTTGTGTACGGTTTCATCCTTCTCTTCGGACAGCAGCATTTGTAGCGGGCTGATGATGAGTGTCAACGGTGTGCGCAGGTCGTGGCTGATGTTGGTGAAGAATTTCAACTTCATCTCATTCAGCAACAACTTTTGGCTTTGCTCCAATTTCTGTCGCTGCTGTTCCAGCTTTTTCCGGTGGCTTTTTCTGATATGCCATGCTCCATAGGCGAGGAAGAGTGCCAGGAGCAGGGCGTACAAGGCGACGGCTCCACCGGACAGATAGAAAGGTGGCAGTACGGTGATGTCCAGTCGGGTGGGTTCATCGTTCCAGTCCCCCTCGCTGCTGCATGCTTTGACCTGTAGTTTGTATTTGCCGGGAGGAAGGGTGGTAAAGGTAATCTTGTGTTCGTTCGTATGGTACCATTGTTTATCCATCCCTTCCAGTTTGTAGGCATAGCTTGTCTTTTCTGCATTCAGCAAGTGCCCGGCAGCAAGTTCCAGGCAAATGAGGTTGTCATCGTGTCTCACTGTGAGCGAAGTTGTCTTGCCGATGACCTTCGTCAGTAGTTTGCGCCCCTCGTATATGGAGTCCACTTCAATTCGCCGGTTGCCGATGGTCAGGCTTGTGAAGTAGGCTTTGCTCGGTGGAAGGGGCTTCCCGACCTGCTTGTTAGGATTTACCGATGTATAGCCATTGGCGTTTCCCAGTAGCAAGTCACCGCTGGCCAGCTTACAGGCAGAGTGCGTGTTGAAGTAGTTGTCGGATAGCCCGTCCTTGATGGAAAGGTTCTTGAAGGTGAAACTGAAGCTGCCGCAGGTGTCCGGGGTGATTTCCAAAGCCGATAAGCCGTTGTTGGTGGCTATCCATATATTGCCGCGGTTGTCTTGAAGGATGCTTTTCACGAGGTTGTCGCACAACCCGTCTGTGGTGTCGAAACAATACAGTGAGTCGTTCCGCAAGTCCCATGCCGTCAGCCCTTGCTTGTGCCCCAGCCATAATATGTCTTTGTCATCCTTGAATACCGTGGACACGAACTCTTGTCTGAACCTCCGGGTCCCTTCCCGGTTGGTAAAGAGCCTTTCGGCTTTCTTGGTCGTGATGTCCATCACGCAGAGCCCGTAGGTCGTTCCTATGTACATCTTGTCACCGTGGTCGTAGTAGAAGTCCAATGCGCTGATGAGATGTCCGTCCGGGTACATATGCTTACTGACTGTGCCCAGGTCCGGGTTGTAGCATACCAGCGGTTGCCTTACGCTCCCTATCCATAGGTTGCCATAACGGTCTTCTTTCAGGTTGACTATTTCCTTATGTGGCAGGGGGCTGTTTTCGGGGGTAAGATGGCGGACACGACCGTTTTCGAGGCAGAACAATCCGTCTTGGTAACTTCCCGCCCAAATCCGCCCTTTGTGGTCTTCTTCCAAGCAGACGATGGCCACATCGGGTAATGGTAGCTTGCGGAGGGCGTAGCCTTTTTGCTTTTCTTCCACATAAAGCCCGTTGCCGTCTGTTCCCAGCCAGATGTTTCCCGCCTTGTCTTCCAGGATGGCGGCTATGTCGCCGCATAGGTGGTGGCACGAGCTGATGAATTCGTGGAAGCGGTCGTGGCAATAGGAAATTCCTTTCTTAAAGTTGCCCAGCCAGATGACTCCCGACTCATCGCGGTAGATGGTGTTGAATCGGTTTGAGGCGGGGGAAGTGGGGGCGGTCGGGTCGTTCAGCAAGTTGGTGAGCGTGTCGTTCACATAGTCGTAGATGAAAAGTCCTTTGTGGTCTGTGCCTATCCATACGTGTCCGTTGGCATCGTCTTGTATACTTCTCACCGCGTTGCTGTTGGTCGAAACTTTCGAGTGGAGTTCTATCCGCTTCCATGCCGACCGGGAATCTTTCCGGTAGAATATCCATTCGTTGACGTATGAATAGCACCAAAGGCCTCCTTGGAGGTCGACGTATATGTGGAAAATGTTTCTGTCGGTAGTGCTTGGAGGGCATTTCATGAGCATTATAGGCTCACATGTCCCGGAGGATGAATCCACCTTCCATAGGGAGCGTGGGTTCCAAAGGATGTATAGGCTTTTTCCGTCATCGCAGATGCTGAAATCCGTATTTGTTTCAGGTATTTCCTCTATCCTGAACGACTTAAGTTCTTTCCGGGAGATGTCATAGCGGAAAATCTCCTTGCCTTGTATCACCCAGAGGTTATGTTCCCGGTCGGTGTGTATTCTGTACTCTCCGTCGGCGGGGATTCCTATTTCCCGGAGCAGTATCGAGGGGTTGTTGATGAAGCAGTCTTTGTCACGGTTGTATACGGTGTATATCGGACCGGTTCCCACCCACAAGTTGCCGAACCCGTCTTCTTGTAGTGACCAGATGTCGTTGGTGAAGATGGAATGAGGATTCCGGGAGTCCGGTTGGTAGACTTTTATGTTGTAGCCGTCGTAGCGGTTTAGTCCGTTCTCCGTTCCTATCCACAAAAATCCTTCGCTGTCCTTCAGGATGGTTTTCACGTTGTTGCTCGATAGGCCGTTTCGGTTATTCAGATGTCGGAATACATAGGTGTCTTGTTCCGCTGCTTGCAGGCAGGCCGGCAGCAGCGCGGAGACGAGGAGCACCAATTTACAAAGATACTTCATAATGGACATGGAATGTTTGATTCTAAATTCACTTTCCAAAGATAGTAATAACTTGCCGGAATCAGCTCAAATATGTTGCATTGATAGGCGCGGCATGTTGCATTACGGTCGTGGAAGTGTTAAATGCGTGTCCTGTATGTTGCTTTTTGTCGTTTTAAGAGGGAAACCCCATTTGCATTCTTGCCCTTTTTCGTATTTTTGTAAAAAAATGTCACTTAAAAATGAAAATATGAGCAAAACATAGAGAATGTACTGACCATCAATGGTGTTTGGCATAAAGTGGCTTCAAGTGGCATAAGTAGTGAAGACATGGTCTGAGCAGAATATAGAAGTTGTTATGCTTCCAAACCATTACCTCGTATCAAATGCACTTTTAACACTAACTTCCTATTTTTCTGCGTTCTGCGTAGGTTTGCGTTCTGCCCTTATGACTCTCATGATTTAATTTTGCACCAAACAAAAAGCAAGGATTATGAGAAGTACATTTAAGACTGTCTTCTATGTAAATGGAAGCAAAGAGAAGAGTGGAATTGTCCCTATCATGGGACGGGTTACCATCAATGGGACGATTGCTCAGTTCAGTTGTAAACAGAGTATATCCAAGGAGTTATGGAATGCCAAAGCTAATCGGGCTAAAGGTAAGAGCCGTAAGTCTATGGATGTTAATCATGCGCTTGATAATATCAAGGCGCAGATAGCAAAGCATTACCAGCGGCTTTCTGACCGGGAGGCATTTGTAACTGCCGAAATGGTACGCAATGCCTATCAAGGTATCGGCACAGAGTATGAAACGGTGTTACGTGCCTTTGATAAGATGAATGCGGATTTTGCCAAACGTGTTGGGAAAGACCGTTCGGAGCGTACATACCGTAAATATCTTACCGTAAGGAAATATGTCGCCGAATTTATGAAAAACCATTATAAGCGTTCGGATATGGGGATGAATGAACTGACGGAAGAGTTTATCCATGATTATTGTCTGTATCTACGTAACGAGGTCGGACTTGCCCAATCTTCCGTATGGATATATTCCATACCATTGAAGCATATCGTAACTTCCGCTCATTACCACGGGAAGATACCGAGAAATCCATTTGCACAATATCATGTGAATCCTGACCATAAGGAACGTGGCTTCTTGACAGAGAACGAAATCAAAGCCATGAGTACAATCGAATTGGAAAATGCCAATTTCGCTATTGCAAGGGACATTTTTATTTTCGGATGCTGGACGGGTATATCATTCGTGGACATCAAAAATCTCACCACAGACAATATCGTGGAACTGAATGGCTCACGTTGGATTGTATCCAAAAGGCAGAAAACAGGTGTGCCGTTTCAAATCAAGCTGATGGACATTCCCGCTCAAATAATTGAGCGAAATAAGCCATTCAGAAATGGTAAGAATTTGTTCAACATAAATTCTTACGACATGGTAAATAGGCGCATCAAGACTGTGGCAAAAATGTGTGGAATAGAAAAGAACATTTCATTTCACCTGAGCCGGCATTCCTTCGCTGTTTTAGCCCTTAATTATGGTATGCCAATAGAAAGTGTCAGCAAAATACTCGGACATACAAATATCACTACTACGCAGATTTATGCAAAAGTGACCAACACGAAACTTGAAAACGACATTTCTGCTTTTGAAGATAAGGTTAGCGGACATTTCACCATATAAAGAATGGCTTATGAAAAGAAGTATTATAACAATGAGTGAATCCGGCAATATCATAATGCCGGACAATGTCACAGACATTTGGATGAGCGAACAGGAACTTGGCGATTTATTCGGAGTAATTGCCCCCACATTCCGAGCTTCCATCAGAGCCATATATAAAAGTGGAGCATTGAAAGAATACGAGGTTCAGAAGTATATCAGATTGGAAAACGGCTATCATGCAAATGTATTCAGTCTCACGATGATAGTTGCGCTTGCTTTCCGTATCAATAGTTTCGGTGCGGAACAAATGCGCAATGCCATTCTTAAAAGGATGTACTTGCGAAAAGAGAAAACAACCTTCTTCTTTTCGCTGGGCAGTAACGGGACAAAGGCTTCTAATTATCAGGCATAAAATCCAATAATGTGACGACATGAAATCATGAAACCGACAAATCTTTATCTGTCAATTGATTGCTGATAAAACACTCAGTTGGTAAAACGTATTAGTATTCAGTTGAACTAACGTATTGCTGTTTTACCAATAATACGTATTACCAACAAAAGCCCGAAGAAGCAGACCTGTAACGGATGCTTTTTCGGGTTTGCTTTATATGCTCTTTACCTGCTTCCTGTGCAATTCGCAGCAAGTTTTTCATTCCGTGTAAATTTTGCGCCGTTCTGCTGTGATTTGCTTATCAGGCTTTCGCGTGACTTGCCGTAGCTTTGCACTTGATTAACTATTAACGATTTAAGCGAAATGTAAATGACAAAAACAAAGAACGAAAAGGAGGAGTTTATCCGAGTGGGTACAACCCTCTACAAGTTAGTGAACCAGCCCCGTCTGAACGGTGGCTATGTGAGGAAACGCATTGTGTGGAACAACGAGACACTACGGCAGGACTATGGCAAGGACTATCTCGCCACCGTGCCGAAGTATGACGGTTTCTGTACAGTCCCAAACCATGTGGATTATCGTCCCGTGGTGGACAAGTTTCTCAACCTCTATGAGCCGATAGAGCATTGTCCACAGCAAGGCGAGTTTCCCTGCATCCAATCATTGGTTCGCCACATTTTCGGGGAGCAATACGAGTTAGGAATGGACTATCTGCAACTGCTCTACCTGCAACCCGTACAAAAACTGCCCATCCTGCTGTTGGTATCGGAAGAACGCAATACGGGCAAGAGCACGTTCCTGAACTTTCTGAAAGCCCTCTTTCAGAACAATGTCACGTTCAACACCAACGAGGACTTCCGCAGCCAGTTCAATTCCGATTGGGCAGGAAAACTCCTTATCGTGGTGGATGAAGTGCTGCTCAACCGCAGGGAGGACAGCGAGCGGTTGAAGAACCTCAGTACAACTCTATCCTATAAAGTGGAAGCCAAAGGCAAAGACCGTGACGAGATAGCGTTCTTTGCCAAGTTTGTGCTGTGCTCCAACAACGAGTATCTGCCCGTAATCATAGATGCAGGAGAAACACGCTATTGGGTACGCAAGATAGACCGCTTGCAGTCCGATGATACCGACTTCCTGCAAAAGCTGAAAGCGGAGATACCTGCCTTTCTCCATTTCCTGCAACACAGACAGCTATCCACCGAAAAAGAAAGCCGTATGTGGTTTGCACCCTCGTTGTTGCATACCGAAGCCTTGCGGAAGATTATCCGCAGCAACCGCAACCGATTGGAGATAGAGATACACGAACTTATCCTTGACATCATGGACAGTGTCGGTACGGACACATTCTCGTTCTGTTACAACGACCTTCTTCTTTTGCTGGTACACTCACAGGTAAAGGTGGAGAAGTACCAAGTACGGAAAGTGCTGCAAGAGTGTTGGAAACTTACTCCGGCATCCAACGGACTTACCTATACGACCTACCAATTTAATTACAATCGGGAGTGCCGTTATGAGCCGATTAAGAGAGTTGGACGGTTCTATACAGTCACAAGGAAGCAACTTGACTCCCTGTAACATCATTCTTTTTTTGTTGAATTGTTGAATAAGTATATAACCATGCTGATAACAAACAACATACACTCTCAACAAATGCTCAACAATCGAAAAGAAATGTTGAGAAAACAACAGCATCCTTTGTTGGATTCTCTTTTTGTGAGTGGTTTGTTGAGAAGATGTTGAGGAAATAAAGCCTTAACATACAGCATAATATATGTGTCATTCATCAAATCAACATTATTACACTCATCATCAAATCCGTAGAAAGAATAAACCATGAACATCCAAGAAGCAAAACAAATCAGAATTGCAGACTATCTGCAAAGTTTGGGCTACACGCCCGTCAAACAGCAAGGCAACAGCCTTTGGTACAAATCACCATTCCGGGAGGAAACGGAAGCCTCGTTCAAAGTGAACACCGACCGTAACCTGTGGTTCGATTACGGGCTTGGCAAAGGCGGTAACATCATCGCTTTGGCAGAGGAACTATACGCATCCGACTATGTGCCCTACTTGCTCAACAAGATAGCGGAGCGAGTACCGCACATCCGTTCCGTATCTTTCTCTTTTCGCCAGCAAGCATCCGAACCGAGTTTCCAGCATTTGGAGGTGGGAGAACTTACCCATCCTGCATTGCTCCGTTATTTGCAGGAAAGGGGAATAAACATCAACTTGGCAAGGCTGGAATGTAAGGAGCTGCACTTCATCCATAACGGCAAGCCCTATTTCGCCATCGGCTTTCTCAATGTTGCCGGAGGATATGAAGTGCGTAACCGTTTTTTCAAGGGTTGCATCGCACCCAAAGACATCAGTTATATACGCCAGCAAGGAGAACAGCAAGAGAAGTGTCTCGTGTTCGAGGGTATGATGGACTATCTGTCCTTCCTCACGTTGCGGATGAAGAACTGCCCGACCATGCCCAATCTTGATGGGCAGGATTATGTCGTTCTCAATTCGGTTGCCAATGTTTCCAAAGCAATGGATGTGCTGCATGGGTACGAGCGCATCCACTGCCTGCTTGACAATGACGAGGCTGGAAGAAATGCCTACTTGGAATTGGCAAGAGAGTTCAGCGGTCGTATCAGGGACTTCTCCGACAACTACAACGGACATAAAGACCTGAACGATTACCTATGCGGTAAGTGGCAGAATGTAACCGTTAATCCACCTCCACGAACCATCGTAAAACCCAAAAAGAAAGGACTTGGATTATAGCACCTTGAACAAGAAAAACGTGAGATGCTCAAAACTCATTCCATAAGGATTGGGAGGTAGCAAGTTTGTGTTTCGGGTGTACCGAAACCGCTTGCTACCCACTTCCCAAGTTTCGGAAGATGGCATCCCGTTGGTCTATACAGTATAATCAGTAACAGAATTAGAAGAAACGAAATATGGAACAGAACAAGGAACGTAACAAGGGTGGTCGCCCCAAGAAGGAAGCGACCGAGAAACTGAAATACCGTGTCGCGGTGAAGATGGCGACAGCCGACTACTACCGTCTGCTGACACGGGCGCATGAGGCTGGTGTATCACCGAGTGAATATATGAGGGGGTGTTTCCGGAACGGTCATGTGAAAGAACGACTGTCTGAGGAACACGCCGGATACATCCGCCAACTCTGTGGCATGGCGAACAATCTCAACCAGCTTGCGCACAAGGCTAACGCCGGAGGCTTCCACGATGAACGGTGGGACTGCAAGGTGGCAGTGGCAAGGATTCACGAACTCTTAACCAAGATAGGGATATGATGGCGAAAATCGTAAAGGGAAGCGACTTCAAGGGTGTGGTGGATTATATCCTTGATAAAGGAAAGAATGCCCAAGTTGTCGCATATGATGGCTTGTTTATGGAGAACAAGGAAACCATTGCCATGAGTTTCAATGCCCAGTCGCTGATGAACGGCAATGTGGCGAAACCTGTCGGGCATATCGCATTGAGTTTTTCCAAAGAGGATGAGCCACGTCTGACGAACTGTGTCATGGGAGGTATCGCACTTGAATATATGGAACGGATGGGAATCAAGGACACGCAGTTCTTCATCGCCCGTCATTTCGACAAGGAGCA
>ERZ856578.4600-NODE-4600-length-18266-cov-57.490571_pt1 | contig 18266 bp, 19 predicted proteins | sample MGYA00514384_ERZ856578 | MGnify/ENA primary metagenome ERZ856578 (study PRJEB29103, sample SAMN06111958) | human gut metagenome | biome: human gut; feature: ankylosing spondylitis patient; material: healthy_person | host: Homo sapiens | place: China:Hangzhou... | reverse complement strand
GCATGTTTCTATTGTACCATGCTTATGTGTATTTGGAATTTCTCATTTTGGCTTGTACTATTTATATTCTAGCACCACATACCGAATTACGATTACATAGTCATTTGTGATATTGATCTTAAATCGCTAGTCGAAAAAAAGAATGCGATATTAGCACAGTTTCCAGATTGTGAAGTTGAAAAAATTATCGTTAGTATAGCTGAAATAGAAAGTTGGTACATAGCTGGAGTGGATGAAATAACTTCTAAGGCAATGAAGATAAAATATGTGTATTATACTGACTATATTACAAAAGAGAAATTTAATCAAATGATTCCGTCTAAAATAGATAGGATAAATATTATGATTGAAATATTAAAGAAATACAATTTAAATGAAGCTATTTTACGCAATAAGTCTTTAAAGTATTTTTGGGAGTATATATCACATATTGAGGAAATGACTGTTTTGTGATTGCAATAGGTTACAGTCAACTATTACAATCGTTAATATTATATTCGATAAATTGAAAAAATATGTATATCTCACGATATATATTATAATCATATTAGTAATAAATGTCTGGCTCCATTTTGGCTCTAAAAATTCTAGACGAGGTACACAAAGGTGAAAAATAAGATGAATATGAAGAATGAAATGAACAAATGTGTACCAAGAAACAACCAGATAAATCATTCTGCCCAAGAGTTTGAATAGTAAACAGAGCTTCATAAATGGCGTAAACAAGACATTTATGGGGCTTTTTCTTTTATCGTGATACCTATATGATACCTGTTTTGATAGTACCACAGATATTAATGAGTACTAAACAGAAGTGTCATAGGTATTATCTATTATCACATTTCTTTTTACTTTTAAAAATTATCCCAATTATATGAAGCAACAAAAACTGGTGCAAATTAGTGAAAATGTCTGAGGTATTTGATTATATTCTTGAATGCCTGCAAAAGCTACTGCCGGAGTTCAAGATTGCGAATGCGGTCATACACTTTGATGAAGCTAGTCCGCATATGCATGTGGTAGGTGTTTCGGTATGGGAAGGAGCAAAGTGTGGATTATCTAAGAAAGTATCAAAAAGAAATGTATTTACACCACGAACATTATCTGTGATTCATTTGTCTGTGACTTGGAGAGGTTTCTGGAGAGTGTGGAGAAGATGGTTGGAAACGTTTATAAAAAAACAAAATGAAAACATCTGTTCGTGCAACAAAGTATTGACATTGACATACGAAGAAAGTATCATAAATTTATGAAGCAGGAGGAATAAATGAGATGAGAAAATCAATTTCAATCAGTATAAGAGTGAGCGAAGAAGAATTAGATAAGTTTAAGGAAGCAGCAAGATTAGAAGCATATTCATCATATAGTGAGTTTATAAGAAGAACGGCATTAATAGAAGCTGCCAGAATAATTAAGGAAAACAATGAAGGAGAGGATACCCATGAACATAATTAGTTTGTTTAGTGGATGTGGTGGATTAGATTTAGGCTTTGAAAGAGCTGGGTTTAATATTCCTGTTGCAAATGAGTTTGATAAAACAATATGGGCGACATTTAAAGCAAATCATCCTAATACTCATCTGATTGAAGGTGATATAAGACAGGTAACAAAAGAAGATATAGAACAGTTTATAAATGGAGAAGTTGACGGAATTATCGGTGGACCACCTTGTCAGTCGTGGTCTGAAGCAGGTTCCTTAAAGGGAATTAAGGATGCCAGAGGACAGTTGTTCTTTGATTATATTAGAATACTAAAGGAATTCCAGCCTAAGTTCTTTTTAGCAGAAAATGTAAGCGGAATGTTGGCAAACAGACATTCAGAAGCGGTGCAGAATATTCTAAATCTTTTTGATGATGCAGGATATGATGTGTCATTTACCCTTGTAAATGCAAAGGATTACGGAGTTGCAGAAGAAAGAAAGAGAGTATTTTATATAGGTTTTAGGAAGGATTTGAACATTGATTTTGGATTTCCCAAAGGTTCGACAAAGGATGATGATAAGAAAATCACTCTTCGTGATATTATATGGGATTTGCAAGATACGGCTGTTCCATCAGGAGAGAAAAACCACCATAATCCAGAGGCAATCAATAACAATGAATACTATACTGGAGCATATTCACCAATATTTATGAGTCGTAACAGAGTAAAAGGATGGGATGAACAGGCATTTACAGTTCAGGCATCAGGAAGACAATGTCAGCTTCATCCACAGGCACCTAAAATGGTTAAAGTGGCACAGAATGATTGCAGATTTGTAGAAGGAAAAGAACATCTTTATCGTCGAATGACAATTAGAGAGGTTGCCAGAGTACAGGGATTTCCGGATGATTTTAAATTTATATATAAGGATACTAATACAGCATATAAAATGATCGGCAATGCCGTTCCGGTTAACCTTGCATATGAAATAGCTGTTGCAATAAAGAAATACCTAGAAGGTAAGGGGGCAGAGGTTGTTGTAGATGCAGAGGTTATAGATGCAAAGGAGGTTAATGAGAAGAAAGTGAGTACAAAGAGTAATGATCAGGGTAGAGCATATGAGTATGCTTGGATAAAAACACTTTACAAGGCATTATGTGAGATGCGAAAAACTAGAATAGTTGATAATTCCAGCTTGCATGCAAATGAAAAGGCATGGGCTCTTATGGATGAGGAAATGCAGCAGACATTTATGATATCAGCAGAATCAGCAATTGATACAGTACTTGAAATGGAACCTAAAATGTCAGAAGGCAGTAGTGATGAATTGACATTAGAATTTCAGAAGGACGGAGCAGGCGTAAAAGGTGATGTAAGAGATATCGTTATTAGAAGAGAAGATATTGAGTGGGAAATAGGAGTAAGTATCAAACATAATCACGATGCCGTAAAACATAGCAGATTAAGTCATAAACTTGATTTTGGTAAAGAATGGTTTGATATGCCTTGTAGTGATGCATATTGGGATGCGGTTCAACCAATATTTGATATGTTGAAGAATGAAAAGGATAACGGTTCAAGATGGTCTGAAATCAATGACAAAGACGAAATAGTATATGTACCTTTATTACAGGCATTTATGGATGAGGTTAATAGAGCATATAAAGAAGATAAGAATATGCCACGTAAGATGATAGAATATCTTATTGGAATAGAGGATTACTATAAGGTTATCAGCCGTGATAGTAAGCGTCTTACTATGATTCATACTTTTAATATGCATGATACTTTAAATAAACCAAGTGAAAATAAGGTGTCGGCAATTGCTGTGCCAGTAGTAGAGTTACCTACAAGACTTGTGGCACTTGAGTTCAAGCCAGGAAGCACTAATACAGTAGAAATGTTTTTGGATAATGGATGGCAATTAAGTTTCAGAATTCATAATGCAAGTACAAAGGTTGAACCAAGCTTAAAATTTGATGTGCAGTTTATTGGTATGCCGACATCAGTGCTGAATATTGAATGTAAATGGAAATAAGGCGGTACAGACATTGAGAAAAATGCTATTAAGTTTCAGACCGGATGTTTATGAAAAAATAAAATCTGGTGTGAAGATATTTGAACACAGGAGAAATTTCCCAGATGAACCTATAATGGCATATATGTATGTTAGCTCACCGGTGAAAGCAATCACTGGTGTTGTATACTTGGGTAAAAGGCATTGTCTATCTGACTGGATGGAAGACTATAAAGAAGATAGCAATGCCGTTACACGAATAAAAGAATATATAGAAAAGTATCATTATAGGTATGCTATGGAAATAGATAGATTTCAGGAAACATCACAGATATCATTAGATGACTTAAGAGAAAATGTTCCGGGATTTGTAGCACCACAGATGTATATATATTTGGATGGTACAGAATTGCTGGAGTATATAGAGAGTAACTTAAAAATGACAGATTTGCAGGTAGAACATTCATTTGAAAGAATAGAGGCTTGTCAGGTTTGTGTGCATTAACATTATGGCAAAATATTAAAAATTAACAATTTTATGTATAAATGCAATGCATCATGAAAATTAAGGTAAGTTATATATGGAATACGAATTTGAAGAATGGGCATTTAAAAGTTTGGATGAGATAACAGATAGAATCAATGACGGAAGGCTGTGCCTGATGCTACGATAGATGATATAGATGGAACGATTAGGAATTGCTACTAAGAGAAAGCCTGCTAAGGTAATTGATTTTGCTCAGTATATAGAAAACAATTATGGTACTAACGATTAGTACCACAAAACTTTTTCTTGCAGAAATATTGTCTGGAGATTATAATTTCCATAGGTGGACAAGCAAACCGACAGAAATTTATTCTGTGAATAGTAAACGAACCTGCAAGCCACTGGAACTACACACAATGATGAAAAAATGCAATGGTACTGGATTGGTACTAAAAATATGTGAAACGAAAAATAATGTATGGAAAAGGTATGAGTTATCAATACAAAATGGTATAGATAACCATATTATAATAACCTGAATCAAACCAGACTCTGCGAGTTTGAATAGTAAACAGATATCTCGAGGTAAAGTATTTTGCACTTTGAGGGTAAAGCGGGTTGACTGAATATAACATGGCCAAGAAATGCCGAATTTATAGCGTTTCTTGGCTAGTTTTATGTTGAGTGATAATAATTTTTAAAAGATTGAGGATGGATTCTACTGTCAGTTAAAATGGTATCGATTTCACAGTGGTAATTATAACGGATGCAAGAAGTAAGATTAGCATCTTGATTTTCCTAGTGTTCAATTAGCCAAGATTCTGGCGTACATTTTAATGAAAATTTTGCTCATTTAGTTAAGCAAATTTTGGATTGTTGTGTTTCATTAGAAGTTTTGGAGAATGATGAATCAGCTTATTATTGCTATAAGAAAGTGGGTTTTGAGGAGGTATCTCAGAATAAAATAGAGAAGTATACTGTAATGGGAAAAGAATTGAATTACCTAAAATAGGAAATGAGAATATAAAGTAAGATTTAAAACCAGAATAAATGTTCGATAAAAATTGACAAAGATATCTATTCATGCGAAAATTAAAATATTAAGAGAAAAGCAAAAATTTAGAAAATTAAGGTGAAAAAAGTGAATATAGTTATGGAACAGCCAACAAAAGCAGAGAAAAAAGATGAACAAATTAAGCGTTTAATAGCATATTATAAAGTATTTACTGAAATGAAGGGCATGTCTTTTGATGTAGAATGGGATTTCTATATGAGATATGTGAAAGATAAGTATCAAAATTTTGAAATATATAAGTCTTTTTTCAAAATTGATAATAATAATGAAAAGGTCATAAAAGAAACATACGACGTAATTACAGCACTTGATGAGAGTAAGGATTTTGAAGAAACAAATGTTGATGAAGAAACAATACAGGAGACAAATCATATATGGAAAAATATAATACAGTTTTTCGAAAAAGAAGCAAACTGGGAAAAGCAGATATATGATATGTTAAATAAAACGGCAGAAAAGCATCCACTTATTGCGAAAGCGATTGTTATACTTCTCACTGGTATTTTATTAGGTTTGGCAGAGGATTGCATACATGATGCTATTCAGATGAAAAATCAGATGGATGTGATAGAGAGTTCGTTTAGTACAGTAGATGATTGGAATGAATTAGAGGTTAACAGCGTCAAATAGTATATAGAAAAATTTATTCAGATTGTTAAAAGTGGAAAATCAATTCCTAAAAGGGATTTCTTAGGAAAACTTTTAATTTGATTAATAATGGTGAATGCCCTGACAGTGTTGTAGAAGGAGTGAGAGTATTGAGTAATGTAAATTATATACAAAATGTGATCATGCAATTGGAAGGTGGTGCCTTTCAAAAATTGTTTGACGAATATCTTTATAAAAAATATAAATTTAAAAATATTCAAACTCTGGGAGTTCAGACAGGTACTAACAAACCAACGAAGGGAACACCGGATTCTTATGTTCTGACTGATGATGGAAAATATATCTTAATTAACTATGGAAGTGTGAGTTCACAGCCAGAGGAGAAAATACGAGCTGATATTTTATCGTGTTTTAATAAGGCAAAATTGTCATTACCTACGGATAAAATTAAAAAAATTATTTGTGGATACTGTTCCACCAATATTCATATTGAACAGTTTTCAGACATTATGAAAGTTGTAGAAGGAGTGAAGATAGAACTTATTGGAATTGACACACTTTCACATGAGTTAGCATTAATCTATCCGCATATTGCGAAAGACATGCTTGGTATTGAAATAGATACAAATCAATTTTTTGACGTTGAGGATTTTGTGAAAGCATATGATGCAAATGGTATCAATGCACCTATTGATTGTGAATTTTTCCATCGAGATTCTGAAATTAGTGAAACTTGTAAAAGTATTAGAAAAAATATAGTTACCATATTGAGTGGACCATCTGGAATTGGAAAGACAAGATTAGCTTTAGAAGTATGCAGGAAACAAGATGGTGAAGCAGTAAAAGTGTACTGTATTAAAAGCAATGGCAATCTGTTATATGAGGATATTAAGTATTATATTGATGAACCTGGAAAATATCTGCTCTTTTTTGATGATGCTAATATGGTTGCAAGTCTGGATAATGTGCTTAATACAATATTGACATTACCAGAGGCATATAATGTCAAGGTTCTTATTACGGTGAGAGATTATGCTAGGGAAAGAGTAATTAATTCAGTGTTAAAGTATTCAAAACCTAATATCATTGAAATTGGACGTTTTAAAGATGATGAAATAAAGGATATTGTGAAAAATAATCTTGGAATTTTAAATTCAGTCTATCTCGAAAAGATTGTAGAGATTGCTAATGGCAATATTAGACTTGCTTTCCTTGCTGGAATGAGAGCTATTGATGATGGGTATCAAGCGATACGTAATGCGGAAGATATTTTTAAAAACTATTATGGTCGGATTATTGATGATGCTAAGTTGACCAAAGATGATATTATGGAACTTTTTTTCATTACTGTAGCAGGACCAGTGAGGGCAAATGAAAATCAGCTATACAGTGATTTGAAGAAAATGTATGGTGAAGAGATTTTGGAAAATAATATCATAGAAAAATTGTACTATTTAGAATTGATCGATTGGTTTAAAAACGAGATAACTAAGATATCGGATCAAAGTCTGGGAAACTACATATTATACTATGTTTTATTTGAAAAGAGATGGATAGATGTAGAAAGATTAATTGCGATTGGATTTCCACATTATAGGAATAAAGTCATATATATTCTAAATACTCTGATGGAAATATTTGGATCAGAAGAAGTGGTAAAATATGTGGAAGATTCTATAATTACTGCATGGAATAATGCACCAGCGGAACAGGAGATGGAATATCTTCAATCATTTTATCAAGTTGACTCAGAGAAAGCCTTATATATTATAAAGAAACATATAGAGCGAGAAAATGTTGTAGATTTTGATTTGCGTAGTTTTGATATTGATAGTAAGAAAAATTATCATAATATCTCAACAAAAGAAATAGAAATTCTGGGAGGCTATAAGTATACAGAGAATTTTGAAGATGCAGTAGATTTGTTGATGCTGTATTTTACAAAAAGACCAGATTTGATAATGGATTTTTATTTTGTTGTAGATGACCGATTGTTATATGATAAGTATTCTTGGAAAAATAAGTATAAATGTGAATCGTATTTGTTGGATAAATTGTGGTGCGTTACAGAGGAAGGAAAAAAATATAATAATAGTGTCTTGTATTTACAAATCTCGAAATGTGCTTTAAAAACTGAAATATCATTTACTGAAGAGGTCAGAAATAGCAAATCTGTAAATTTTGTAAGAATGTCTCTGGGCTTTACGGATGAAATTGCTGCTATTCGTGTAAATATATGGAAGAATTTAGCTGTTTTACGAAAAAAAGATGAGTATTGCAATATTGTTAATGAGATTCTATCGGACGTTAATTTTAATGGATTAAGTGAAGAAGATTCTCAAGAATATTTCAAAATAGATTTTGATGTTATTTATGAAAATGTGATAGACATAGATGAGCCAGATTTTTTTGATGCAAAGCTTGTAGCAAGGTACAAAGAGGTGGCTGAAGAAATTGGAGTAACGATTGATGAACGTTTTCTGATTCCTGCAAAGAACACAGAATTTAAAATATATAGGATGCTGACTTGTGAACACTTGATTGGTAGAACTATAGAAGACGATGAAAAAATACGCAGGGAAGTTATTTTAAAAGAAATAACTTCGTATAAATTATGTGATTATCGAATGCTGTTTGTCGCATGCCGTTTTCTAGAAAATATAGTATGCGAAAGAGATCAATGGTCCTTAAATACTGGACTGGATTGCATTTTTGAAATCTTGGAAGAAAATAGTGATTTGTATATAGATGTAATCACTGAGTACTTGAATGAAAAAGCACCTTTGAGGTTGAATGGATATTGTCAGATAAAATATCTGATTGAACATATTGGATATGAAGCGACATACGATTTAGTGAGCAGCAAAGTATTTGATAAAAAGAATGCGTGGTTGTCTTTTATATGGGAGTGTTTACCAGAAGAAAGTATCAGTGAGAAGGTTATCAATGACTATAAAGAAATTGTACTAAATAATATTGATGAAGATAATCCTATTGTGCCAACAGTTCAAGTGATAAGTAGGTATGGGGAAAAAGATCGGGATTTCAAGGAGAAAGTATTAAATGCAATCGTTGTCCATCCAAAATATTCGACTAGATTTTTGGGTTATGTACACCATGATGATGACATTACAAAAATCCTTCACTTTTTTAGAGATAATATAAATACGTTAGCAAAGATTTACATGAATGCAATTGAGAATGATAATTATATGGATTATTGTGGAAAGCTTTTTATAAAAATATTTGAACAACGACCTACAATATGGAAGGAGTATGTAGATTGGGTTAAGGATAATATCCATCGAGATGGTTATGAACAAAAGATTTTTGAACGCATATGGTATGTAGAAAAATGGCATGAATGTATTGATTATGCATTTAAGGTTCTAGTTGATGATATGGAGTTTTGGATAGGAGAACCAGCAAAATTATTGTTTATGAAAACGCAAGATAATATCGTATTAGAACGAAAAAAACAATGGTTGTTTGATAAACTTCATGAGAACCGTTTAGATGTTGGAAAATGCAGAAAACTTATTGATGTGGTAGTAACGGTTCTGCCAGAATGGAAGTTAGAATTTATCACTGAATTTTTAAAAGATAACAAGAAAATGGAAGATTTTGAGAAACTACATCTGTTTCCGGTGTTCTGCTCATGGTCAGGAAGTGAGGTTCCGCTTATTCTCGAAAAAATAGAATTTCTAAAATCTTTAAAGGATAATCTAAAAGGAATTGATTATATAGAGCATAAAAAATATCTTGAAGAGCGGTGTAGAAGTTTTGAAAAATATAAGGAAGAGGTGGAATTAAGAGAGTATCTTGAAAATGCTGATTATGCATAAGGAGTACGATTGAGGAAAAATGTGTGAAGGATGTGATAGGAACAATTGGAATAAGGAAAGAGGAATATCAGAATTTGACGAGTATCAATCGTTTTATGAGAAATTAGTATTGTTAAAATATATGATGCATACGAACACAGCAGAGAAATTGACAGAGCATAGACAGGCTGTCATGGAAGGATTTCTTGATGAATTTGTGGCAGAATGGGAGGAAAAAACATGGACAGATTTTCAGAAAAAGATTGGAAATTATTCCGCAGCAAGATAGCCGGATGGCAGGAAGCTTATATGGACAGGCTGAATGAAGAATATATGGAGATATTAAGCGGAGAGGGAGCAGCTTCAGAAAAGTTTTGGAAACTTGAAAAAAGAATTAAAGAGGATAAAAAGGATTGTGGTGTGCAATGTGAAAAGAGCAGATCAAATCAGCTTTATATAATGTTGGAATTGTTGAATGAAGGTGCAATAACTATGGATGATTTGAAAGATTTTAGCGATGAACTAAAGGAAATGATGAAACATTTTTCAAATAGATAAAAATCAGGAGGTATGCCAATATGCGTGATTCCATTGAAAATATATCACAGTTGCAAAAACAGTTGAATGATTTGCAACTGGAAAATCAGATATTAAAAAACATATTGGATAAAGCAGGATTGTCATACCATAAGGGATTATCAGTGCTTGGACAAATTGATACTAAAGAAGCATATGATCTAGAACAAGGGAAGAGAATAATACATCCGAAAGCCATAACAGAAAATATGGCAAAATATGCCATTTTGTGTATCCACGTTTTACCCGGGCTGTACCACCAAGAGGTGTGAATACCAGTAAAATGCATCCGAATGAAGCATATGAGATAATTCATATAATGATATCAGAGATGAACAGATTATTGAGGATGTGAAGGAGTGCGTATCATCAGGGCGTACACCAGTTATACTGTCACGCTATAAGGATCATTCTGAAAAAATGTATGAGCAGTTAAAATGCTATGCAGATCATGTATTTCTTATGACAGGTAACAACTCTAAAAAAGAGCACAAGAAGATTCTTGAGCAAATGCATCAGGCTGCTAAAGATGAATCGCTTATATTAATAGCTACCGGATCTCTTACAGGAGAGGGTTTTGATTTTCCAAGACTGGATACACTTTTTATGGCAACACCTGTATCATTTCGAGGAGTTGTTGAACAGTATGCCGGTCGATTGAATCGTGATTATGCTGATAAAGAAAATGTAATAATATATGATTATGTAGATAATCATATACCAATGTTTGATAATATGTATGCTAAGCGTTTAAAAGCATACAAGCAGATTGGATATGAGCTTGCTTGTGGTTTACAAATTGGCAAACAGACAGTTAATGCAATATACGATTGGGACAATTATAGTACATATTATCATAAAGATTTACTTGGTGCGAATAACAATATAATCATTTCAAGTCCTGTAATCAGTGGACCTAAAGTCTATGAACTGATTAATCTTCTAAAGGAAAAACAGATGTCAGGAGTTCAGATTACAATAGTAACATGGGCACCTGATTCCTATAGATTTGGAGATGCAGCATATTGGATGCAGTTACATGAAGACATGCGTCAAGCAGGTTTTTATATTAAAACAGTAGAAGAATCATGTGAACGATTTGCTGTTATTGATCAGGAAGTTGTCTGGTATGGAAATATTAATCTTTTGGCCAAGGATAAGGTTGATGACAGTATTATGAGGATCCTGAGTAAAGAGATAGCCAGTGAATTGATGGAAATTACAATTGGAGATAATGGTTGAGCTGAATAGGACTAAAACATATGGATTCCATAAGATGTAAGAGTAACATTCATGAGAATATAGAAAGGAGCTCTTTTATGAGCAAAGAATTACAGATAAGAAATAGCACTGTTGATTTCTTGGTTTTCACACGAGATGCAGGAGAAGACGGAATAGAAGTCAGGGTTCAGAATGGCGATGTATGGCTTACGCAAAAAGCAATTTCGCAGCTTTTTGATGTAGATAGAAGTGTGATTACAAAACATCTGAGCAATATTTTTAAAGAGGGAGAATTAGATGAAAATTCAGTTTGTGCAAAATTTGCACAAACTGCGGATGATGGGAAAACATACAATTATAAGTTCTATTCATTAGCAGCTATTATTGCAAAGGAATTTGCAGAAAGTGAGTTTGAGAAATACAGAGTTATACAGGATTCACTATATGAAAGTGACTTTGATAAATTGATGAATGATATGGAAAAGAATGATGCTAACCATTAGTACCTCAAAATTTCTAGTTGCAGAAACATCGTCCGGAGATTATAATTTCCATAGGTGGACTTACAAACTATCAGATGATTATTCTCTGAATAGTAAACAAACCTGCAAGCCACCAGAACTACACACAATAATGACAATATAGCAATGGTACTGGATCGGTACTAAAAATGTGTGAAACGAAAAATAATGTGTGGAAAAAGCTTGACTTATCAATACTAAATGGTATAGATAACTACATTAAAATAACCAAAATCTAACCAGACTCTGCGAGTTTAAATAGCGGACAGAAATGCCGAAAGCCTGTATTTATGCGGACTTCCGGCATTTACTTTTCCTGATGAGTTTATGGTAGGATAGGAGGATGAAAATGATAACAGATGCATTTGATAATTCAGAGGTTTTATTTGGAACAAAAGATTTTTATGGAGAACAAAAACATTTATGCGATAAGTGTATGATCGTATTTTCAGAACTGATATTTGAATACATGCTTGATACATATGAGCATCAGGAAGTTGGTGTGATAAGATGTTGCAATGGGATTACACCAGTGTATGTTTTTGACATAGAGGGAATGAAAATTGCCGGATATTTAAGTCATATCGGTTCTGCGCTGGCAGGTGGAGATGTAATAGATGTAAACTGGCTTACTGGTGCTGTGAAGTTTATTATGTTTGGTTCGGCAGGATCATTAGACAGTGGGCTGACAACAGGTAAATTTGTGATACCGACACACAGTTATCGGGAAGAGGGACTAAGTTATCATTATGCGCCTCCGGCAGATTACATAGAGGTGAAAAATGCAAAAACAGTCAAAGCGATATTTGATGAATTAAAACTTCCGAATGTTTTGGGAAAAGTCTGGACAACGGATGCAATATATCGGGAAACAAAAGCCAAATTTGATGCGAGAAAAAAAGAGGGCTGCATTGCTGTGGAGATGGAACTTGCCGGAGTTCAGGCAGTCTGTGACTTTTATGGATGGGAGTTATATAATTTTCTAGTTACCGGGGATGTATTAGATCAGGAAGTTTATGATGTTTCTGGGCTTGCGGATGCCAATCATAATATGGATAAACTATATGTTGCAATCGAGATTGCGAAAAGAATTTGAAATAGGGAAGGAGCATAAACGAATGATAAAGAAGATCACACGTGATCCAATGTTTCTTGCGCAGAAATCAGTGGACGCGACCGAAGCAGACAAGCAGGTGATAACGGATCTGTTGGATACTTTAAGAGCAAATTTAGATCATTGCGTCGGGATGGCGGCGAACATGATCGGAGTGAGCAAAAATATTATTGTAGTGGCAGCAGGACCATTTCAGTTTGCAATGATCAATCCGGTGATCACAAAGAAAACCGGGGCTTTTCAGACGGAGGAAGGCTGCCTTTCGCTGGATGGAGTAAGACCATGCACGAGATATAAAGAAATTGAAGTGGACTATCTGGACACAAATTTTAAGAAGCAGCACGGCAAATATATAGGCTGGACTGCCCAGATTATCCAGCATGAGGTAGATCACTGCAACGGCATCGTGATCTAGTTTTGATAGAAATTCAATCCAAGGAGGAAAATCATATGTTATTGATCTGTTATCCAAAATGCTCCACCTGTCAGAAGGCAAAGAAATGGTTAGATGGTAAGGATATCGCATATACGGAGCGCAATATCGCAGAGGAAAATCCAACTTACGAGGAATTAAAAGAATGGTACGAAAAAAGTGGGCTGCCATTGAAAAAGTTTTTTAATACAAGCGGACTTTTATACAAAAGCATGCAGTTGAAGGATAAATTACCGGGAATGGGCGAGGAGGAGCAGTTAAAACTTCTTGCAACAGACGGTATGCTTGTGAAGCGTCCGCTGGTTGTGGATGGAGATACTGTGCTGACCGGTTTTAGGGAAGTGGAGTGGACCGAAAAACTGCTCTCATAAAAGAAAATTTTGATGGAAGGAATGAATATGACGACGAATCATCTGATTTTAGATTTTTCACATGTCTATTGTGACGAGAAGATACCAAAGAATGATAGAGTTCACTGGCTGGACTGTTCTGATATTGCGGAATGTGATTTATATTGTTCTAAACGTGCAGAAGAAGAGATCAGAGCGCGGATTGAACCGTATGGAATCCGCGGAATTCATTTTCTGGATTCTGGAAATTATCACTATGTGACAGGAATTATGACGGAACAAATCAAACAGGGGTTCTCACTGATTCTGTTTGATCATCACACAGATATGCAAAAACCGATGATTGAGCATATGACAAGCTGTGGCGATTGGGCAGGAAAAGTATTAAAAACAAATCCATGGTTACAGCAGTTGATTTTGATTGGACCGCAGGAGCGTGATATCCAGCAGATATACAGTGAAAAAGAAGGTCTGGTGACCAGCACAGAACTGCGGGAAAAACTAGTTACTTTTTCGGCAGAAGAGATTCAAAGTGGAGAAGCTGGAAATAAAATTTCGAAAATAAAAAAGAACTTTCCGGTTTACATTTCCATAGACAAGGATATTTTAGATGAAGAATATTCAGAGACAAATTGGAGTCAGGGAAAAATGTCATTGCCTGTGCTGGAACGATTGCTGATGCCGTTTTTAAAGAGTGGAAATATTTTAGGCATTGATATTTGCGGGGAATGTCAACAGGGAATGCCATTGCCGCAGTATTTGGAAGCAGAGGAGATTAATGGAGAAACAAATAAAGAATTGTTTGATTTTCTGATGCATTACTCGCACATGTAAAGTGTGAATGAGCAGTGTATTTTGTAAAAGTTCTTGACAACTTCTGATTTTTGCGTAAGATAAAGGATAGAAAAAAGAAAGGCACGCATGTGATGGGTGAATGGAATGATTAACAGATAATTTGATTCAGAAGAAGGAAAGTGAAAGCTTTCTGTGTAAACAAGACAGACAGTTAGGAAATCCGGGGAAAGGGTTTGTTTGTGTGTTTCTGAATTAGGTTATTTGAAAATCTCATTTGCTGACATCGGTGTGGAAGATAGATATTACAATGTAGCATGTAATGCGGGACATCATGGATTTATGGATGAAGATGGTATTATGTAAACTAAAAGCAGATGCCGTGATATCCATCCAGAGTGATCGTAACTGCCAGAATAAGAGATTTCAAAAAGTCTGTTTCAGGAAACTGGAACAGACTTTTTTTCCCCTGCGGTAAACAAGGGAGAACAAATCCTCTGCTCACCAGAGGGTTCGCATTTTCCTTCGGAAAACGAGGAGGATTTATGTTACAGATTAAAAATTTAAGCATTACTCATAAAAAGGACCTGCGTGTTATTTTAAATGATTTTTCCTGTGTGTTAAATGACGGCGATAAGGCGGTCATTATCGGGGAAGAGGGAAATGGAAAGTCAACGCTTTTAAAATGGATTTACGATGAAAAGCTGGTGGACGATTACTGCGAGACAGAAGGTGAACTGATCCAAACGAAGGAGCGTATCGCTTATCTGCCACAGGAACTGCCGAAAGAAAAACGGACATTAACAGTCTGTGAGTTTTTTATGGAAGAGGAGAGCTTTTTGGAGCAGACACCAAAAACGCTGGGGCAGATGGCGGCAAAATTTCATGTCCCGGCAGATTTCTTTTACCGGGAGCAGCCCATGGAAACACTGTCGGGTGGAGAGAAAGTCAAGGCGCAGATGATGAAACTGCTTTTGACGGAGCCGACAGTCCTTTTGCTGGATGAACCGTCCAATGACATTGATGTGGAGACGCTGGAATGGTTAGAGCAGCTCATCCAAAACTGGAAACATATTGTGCTGTTTATTTCGCATGACGAGACGGTGATTGAAAATACAGCGAATATGATCATTTACATCGAGCAGATCCGCAGAAAAACTGTGAGCAGATATACGATCGCAAAAATGTCCTACGAACAGTACCGAAAAGAGCGGCTGCGCAATTTCGAAAATCAGGAGCGGCAGGCAGAGAGTGAAAGACGTGAAAAGAAGATACGCGAGGAAAAGTTAAAGCGTATTTATCAGAGTGTGGACTATGCACAGGAGACGATCTCAAGGCAAAACCCGGCAGGCGGGAGACTGTTAAAAAAGAAAATGCACGCAGTAAAATCCATGGAGCGGCGTTTTGAAAAAGAAAATGAGAACATGACCGAGATGCCGGAGCAGGAGGGCGCGATCTTCTTTAAGCTTGGAAATAAGGAGGCGGCAATTCCGGCAGGAAAAACAGTGATCGAGTACGAGTTGCCAGAACTGTGGACGCCGGATGGGGAGCGCATTCTGGCTGAAAATATTTTTCTCCGCATACGCGGTTCTGAAAAGATTTGCATCACCGGGAAAAATGGAGTCGGTAAGACGACTCTGCTTCATAAAATAGCAGAGGAGCTGTTGAACAGAAATGACATTCACGCGGAGTATATGCCGCAGAATTACGAGGAATTGTTGCAGTTACATGTGACGCCTGTGGAATATTTAGATCAGATCGGGAAAAAAGAGGAGCGGACAAAAATCAGGACATTTCTGGGCGCGTTAAAATATACGGCAGATGAGATGGATCATCCCATCGCAGAGTTATCCGGTGGACAGAAAGCAAAAATTTTTCTACTGAAAATGAGTATGTCCGGGGCGAATGTACTGATTTTGGATGAACCGACAAGAAATTTTTCGCCGCTGTCCGGTCCGGTCATCCGTGAAATGCTAAAGGAATTTCCGGGGGCAGTCATCAGTATCTCGCATGACAGGAAGTATATTGATGAGGTATGCGATAAAGTATACTGTCTGACGGAAACCGGGTTACAGTTGCAGGAAAAATAGAAATCATAGACTTTTGACAAAACTTTAACACTTTAAACGAAAAAAGTGCTTGCCAATCCGCAAAAAAACGTATATCATGTTTGATAAATACAGAAAGCGAAACAAGGAGAGGATTAGCATGGAAAAACGTATTTCAGGTCACACAGGTTTATTGGCATTGATCGGATCACCGGTCGGACATTCAGGTTCACCTGCAATGTATAACTACAGTTTTGAAAAACTTGGTCTTGATTATGCCTATGTGGCATTTGATATAAAAGAAGATAAGGTAAAAGATGCGATCGCGGCGATGAAAACATTCAATATGCGTGGTTGCAATGTTACGATGCCGGACAAGGTAGAGGCAGCCAAGTATATGGATGAACTTTCACCGGCGGCACAGATCATCGGTGCAGTCAATACGATTGTCAATGACAATGGAAAACTGACCGGACATATTACAGATGGCGAGGGATTTGTACATAATTTAAGAGATCACGGAATCGAGATCAAAGGTAAGAAAATTACGGTAGCCGGAGGCGGTGGGGCAGCGACTGCAATTCAGGTACAGTGTGCATTAGACGGAGCACGTGAGATTTCGATTTTCAATATCAAAGATGCATTTTTCGAGCGCACTTTACAGACCGCAGAAAAGATTCGGAAAGCAGTACCGGAGTGTGTGGTCAATGTATATGATATTGCAGATATAGCAAAAATGACGGAAGAGATTCAGTCCAGTGATATTTTTGCAAATGCTACAATTGTAGGAATGAAGCCGATGGATGACCAGAGTGTTGTGAAAGATCTGTCTGCATTCCGTCCGGGACTTGTAGTTGCAGATGCAGTTTACAATCCGGAGGAGACAAAGCTTTTGCGGGAAGCAAAAGAAGCAGGATGCACCTGCATCGGTGGAAAAGGCATGTTATTATGGCAGGGTGTTGCAGCATTTAAACTGTACACAGGTCAGGATATGCCGGTGGAAGATGTAAAGAAATTGTTTTTCAGCTAAATAGAAACGGATTTATCGAAAAAATGAGCCGGCAAAAGTATTTCACTTTTGCCGGCTTTTTAGATTTAGGCAACATAATCAATATTATTTCCGGTGAAACGCAGAGCATCCTGTGCTTTCCGTTCCTGCTGATATGGATTGGATTCATTTGGATATTTGATCATTGTGTTTGTCGTACCGCCGGATACATAGGTGCGTCCGCATTCCGGGCAGACCGAAGTATGAATGGATACGGAGGCGGAAATGACTTTTCCATTGTTCTGTGAAGCTTTGGTATATGCATTGGATACATGCTCCCCCTCATGGGCGCGCACTGCATTTCCGGCTGCACCCGGAGCAATGTGGGCGGCTGATTTGTAGGAAACATTTTCGTTGGATCCATCTGCATATTTCCGGTTTTTACAGGTCTGGCATTCTTCCGGGGAGCCTGGACGGTTTGTGGAATCCGTTTTATTTGGATCATCGGAATTTTTGATATTATAATGATTATAATAATCGGAATCTGCATAAGTGTTTATGCTTGCATTCGTGGATATATTCATGAGGATGCCTCCTTTTTGCAAGTGATTGGTGTTTCGTAGTTTTTCTTTATCATAACACAGCCTGCAAATAAAAAGTCAAGGCTAAAATGAAAGAACTTTGAAAATTTTATACAGGTTGAAAATTAGATATCAAAACAAGACCACCACACCAGTGCTGGTCTGAAAGGTATAGTAGATAATTAAGATTCTGGAAGAGATGCAAGAT
>ERZ856578.4585-NODE-4585-length-18337-cov-5.311336_pt1 | contig 18337 bp, 20 predicted proteins | sample MGYA00514384_ERZ856578 | MGnify/ENA primary metagenome ERZ856578 (study PRJEB29103, sample SAMN06111958) | human gut metagenome | biome: human gut; feature: ankylosing spondylitis patient; material: healthy_person | host: Homo sapiens | place: China:Hangzhou... | reverse complement strand
TCATTGGAGCACCTGTGTTGTTCTGAGGTGAGCATATCACCTCTGTTCAGGTGGCCAAATTCAGTGTGCCACTTCAGACCAAGCAAACTTTCCCACCAGCTTTAAAGCAAGGTCGCCGCTGGGTTATAGATGAGGACGCTCGTTTTATTGGCATGGTAAGCAATGTTGATATTTCATCATCATTATCAGACAAGGCTCGCCAGTTAGTGGAGAAAGCAATAAATGGCAGCTCGCCCCAGAAAGCATAACGTTAAAATACCTAACCTGTATTGCAAGTTGGATAAACGTACATCAAAAATCTACTGGCAATATCGCCACCCTGTCACTGGAACATTTGTTGGTTTTGGAACAGATGAAGAGGCAGCCAAAGCTGCTGCTACGGAGTTAAATCGGATAACATCTGAGCAGGAAACACGTCAATCCTTCGCTCTTATCGATATGGCCATTAAGAAGACAGATAAGAAAGAGAAAGGAATTCGAGTCGCAGACTGGATAAAAAGGTACGTAGATATTCAGATGGAAAGGATGCGTGACGGAGAAATAAAAAAACCGACCGTAAAATCTAGGAGGTTATGTGCTCAAGTTCTGGCTGACAGAGCTCCTAACGTTCGCCTAAAAGATGTTGACACGAAGTTAATCGCAAAAATTATTGATGAATATAAGTCTGAAGGTAAACATCGAATGGGTCAGCTGATTAGGAGCGTGCTTAACGACGTATTTAAAGAGGCTCAACATGCTGGTGAGGTTGAACCCGGCTACAATCCTGCTTTAGCAGTTAAAAATCCGATAGCAAAGGTAAAGCGAAGCAGGCTCAGTATCGAACAATGGAAGCTAATCTATGAAAGCGCGGGAACATTGCCACCATGCGCTCAGAATTCCATGCTATTGGCTTTGGTGACGGGTCAACGTATTGGCGACATAGTGGCGATGAAGTTTAGCGATATATGGGATAATCATCTTCATATAACCCAAAGTAAAACAGGAATGAAGTTAGCTATTCCTTTAAATTTACGGTGTGATGCTATTGGCATGACGCTTGCAGAAGTAATAAGTAAGTGTCGAGACAGAGTTGTGAGCCCGTATCTGATACACCACGTGAAACATCATGCTTACGGTAAAGCTGGTTCTCACGTTCCTGAAAAAACAATATCTAAGTATTTCAAAGAAGCGAGAGATAAAGCAAATATTGACTGGCCAAAGGATTGTATTGCCCTGCCCCCATTTCATGAGCAGCGTTCGCTTTCATCTAGAACCTATAAAGCACAGGGTATTGATGTCAAAACTTTGCTTGGGCATAAAACTGAAGCGATGAGCACAATGTATGGAGATGATCGTGGTCTGGAGTGGAACAAACTTGTGATTTAGCGAGATAGATAACTTTTAGAAAGTACCAAATGATAAGCTGGCGTTATATGAGTTTTGGGGATTTGTTTTGGGGATGATTTGGGGAAGAAAAATTAACCTTATAAAACAATAAAATAAAAATCATCGAATTGTTCCACAAGCAGTCTGCTACCAGCAACGCATAATCCCACAGCCAGCGAACCCGCTGGCTGTTTTCTTTCGACCCCGTTCATCCCGTGCTAATGTAGACCCCTGCATACTGGATTATCACCGGGAAAATCGTTATGACTGACGACGTTATTGGCACAGGAACCCACCAGCAGCTCATTACCTTACTCACCGAGCAGGGCGCGCGTTTTCGCGTCATGGAGCACGAGGCGGTCGGGAAATGTGAAGCGGTAAGTGAAATTCGCGGAACCGACCTGCGGCAAGGCGCTAAAGCCCTGGTCTGCAAGGTGAAGGGAAACGGCGTAAAGAAACATGTTCTGGCGATCCTTGCCGCCGACCTGCAGGCTGACCTGAGCCAGCTTGCCAGCCATTTTGGCGGGCTAAAGGCCTCCCTCGCCAGCCCGGCCGAAGTCGATGCCCTGACCGCCTGCGTTTTCGGCGCTATCCCGCCCTTTAGCTTCCATCCTGACCTGGCACTGGTTGCCGACCCGCTGCTGTTCGAGCGCTTTGACGAAATCGCGTTTAACGCCGGCCTGCTGGAGAAATCCGTGATTATGGATACCCAGGATTACCTGCGCATCGCCCGTCCTGAGCTCGTCACCTTCCATAAAGCCTAACTGCAACGGCTGACGCCCTGTCAGCCTTTTCGTTCCAGGAACAGCACGGAGGCAACAAGAATAACGGCAATAGCGAAAAACGATGAGGAGATGATCAGCGTTTCCACAAACATGTGATCGTTCATGATGGCGACCCTTTAGCGATATCTGCTTTCGTTTTAATCCGCGTAAATGACAAGGTTATGACAACGATAAAATCTTTTTAACACTGTTCTCTGCCGCGTTTGCGCGTACAGTAAACAGGACCATTATTCTGGCAAGGATTCCCAATGTTTGACCCTACTCTGCTCATTCTTCTGGCACTCGCCGCGCTCGGCTTTATCAGCCATAACACCACCGTTGCCATCTCGATTCTGGTGCTGATTATTGTGCGCGTGACTCCGTTAAATACCTTTTTCCCGTGGATAGAAAAACAAGGCCTCACCATCGGGATCATCATCTTAACCATCGGGGTGATGGCGCCCATCGCCAGCGGCACGCTTCCCGCCTCAACGCTGCTGCACTCGTTTGTAAACTGGAAATCGCTGGTGGCGATCGCGGTGGGGATTTTTGTGTCATGGCTGGGCGGACGCGGCGTCACGCTGATGAGTAGCCAGCCCTCGCTGGTGGCGGGCCTGCTGGTGGGCACCGTGCTGGGCGTGGCGCTCTTTCGCGGCGTGCCGGTCGGCCCGCTGATTGCGGCAGGCCTTGTCTCGCTGTTTATTGGGAAGTCGTAGTCAGGCTGGCCATATAACGCGCCGGCGTCTGGCCCAGTCCCTTCCTGAACATGGTGATAAACGCGGTGGTCGAGTCATAGCCCAGTGACTGGGCCACCTGCTGCACCGATTTGCCGCTTATTAAATGCTGTAACGCCACAATCAGCTGCAGCTGGTGACGCCAGCGGCGGAAGCTCAGACCGGTCTCCTTCACTACCAGCCGCGCCAGGTTGCGCTCGCTCATGGCGAAGTGGCTCGCCCACTGCGCCAGCGTCTGCCAGGCGGCGGGCTCTTCCGCCATCTTCTCGCTCATCAGCCTGATTTTGGGATGGGGCGACACGGGCAGCTGCAGATGCTCCTGTCGCTGGAGCGGCAGCTCGTCAAACAGGACGTCCACCAGACGCGAGGTGGCCGCGAGCTGCAGCTGTTCACGTGATTTTTCCGCGAGCGATAAAATCAGCTCCCGCACCAGGGGGGAAATTTTCAGGGTACAACAGCGCTCGGGCAGGCTGGCAGCCCCCGGCTCAATGAACAAAAAGCAGAGCTGCGCGCCCGGCGTGGCCCTGTTGCTGTGCGGCATCTGGCCGGGGATCCAGACGGCATACTGGGGCGGCACCATCAGCATGGCATTTTCCACTTCACAGGTGATTGCGCCGCCGAGGGCCAGAATCAGCTGCCCCTTACGGTGATGATGAAGCGGAATATATTGTTCCTCCGCCACTACCTGAATGCGAAATGCGACGGCTGCATCGTACTGGCTATCCGGATCGTAGCCTTCCAGTCCCAGACCAATCATCAGTTTGTCCGATATGAGCGATAAACTGTCATTTTAGCCTGATTTCAACCGCTGAGAAAATCGGTATTGTGTGCGCTCGCTTGAACGTATGAGAACATAATGACTACTGCTATTCGCACCTCAGGAAAACACGGCGCGCTGTTGATTGCAGGCATCCTGATGATTGCCACCACGCTTCGCGTCACCTTTACTGGCGCAGCGCCGCTGCTCGATACCATTCGTCTTGATTATGGCTTAAGCACGGCGCAAACCGGTCTGCTGACCACCCTGCCCCTGCTGGCTTTCGCCCTTGTCTCGCCGCTCGCCGCAGGCGTTGCCCGGCGTATCGGCATGGAGAGCAGCCTGTTTATCGCCCTGCTGCTCATTTGCGCCGGGATTGCCGTTCGCTCGCTGCCTTCCGCCGCTTTGCTTTTCATCGGAACGGCGATCGTCGGCTGCGGTATTGCGCTCGGGAACGTGCTGTTACCGGGATTAATTAAGCGTGATTTTCCGGGCCAGGTGGCGAAGCTCACCGGCGCCTATTCCCTGACGATGGGCGTCTCGGCGGCGTTTGGCTCAGCGATGATCGTTCCCCTGGCACAGGGGAGCGCGGGCTGGCATGGCGCGCTGCTGATGCTGATGGCGTTTCCGCTGGTCGCACTGCTGCTCTGGCTGCCGCAGTGGCGTCAGAAACACGTCGCAACGGTAACGGGCGCAGGCGCGCTGCAAAACCGCGCGCTCTGGCGCTCGGCCCTCGCCTGGCAGGTGACGCTCTTTTTAGGAATTAACTCGCTGATCTACTACGTCATCATCGGCTGGCTGCCGGCGATATTGCTGAGCCACGGCTTCAGCGAAGCGCAGGCCGGTTCGGTGCACGGTCTGTTGCAGCTGGCCACGGCCGTGCCGGGACTCGCCGTTCCGCTGATCCTCCACCGCCTGAAAGATCAGCGAGCGATCGCAGGCTTAGTGGCCCTGATGTGCGCGATAAGCGCGGCAGGATTATGGTTTATGCCCGGAATGGCGGTGATGTGGACGCTGATGTTTGGCTTTGGCACAGGGGCAACAATGATCCTCGGCCTGACGTTCATCGGCCTGCGCGCCAGCTCTGCGCACCAGGCGGCGGCGCTCTCCGGAATGGCACAGTCGATTGGCTACCTGCTTGCCGCCTGCGGCCCGCCGCTGATGGGGAAAATTCACGATACCGCAGGAGACTGGCAAATCCCGCTTCTGGGCTGTGCGCTGGCCGCTGTGATAATGGCTATCTGCGGTGTGTTAGCCGGGCGAGACCGGGAGATCGCGCCCCGTTAAATCCTCAGGCAGACCACCGGGTCTGCCTTTTTTACCCGCGCGCTGCGCGCAGCATCGCCTGCACCAGCACGACCGGGCGTCCTTCCAGCGCGGCACGTTCATGCTGGAATAAGGTGATCACGAAGAACGGGTGCGTCACCAGCTCCGCGGCACGGATTTCACCCCGATCGTCCCAGCCCGTTACATGCATATCACCGCTTTCCAGCGCCTGCGCAAACGCCGGCGACACGCCATAGTTACAGTGATACCCCTCTTCAATTTCGGGCTTGCCGTACGCTTTGGCGATCAGCGTATTATTGCGCAGCTCAATGGCATCCGTTTTTTCCACCAGCGAGCAGGTCAGCGGCGCAATCACCATGGTGCCTTCGGTATCCGTCTCAGCGTGTGCCGCATCAGCCCAGCCCAGCACGTTTCGGGCATACTCAATCAGCGCATGCTGGAACCCGCCGCAGGTGCCCAGGAACGGGATGCCGTTCTCACGGGCGTAGCGCGCGGCAATAAAAGCGGCCGCCGTGTTTTTATAGGGGCTGGCAGGAACCAGCCAGATGGCATCGTAGCCCACCAGATCTTCAGCGCTTGTTAGCTCCGTCGTGGCCAGCCAGTCGTAATCGGCGGTGAGGTCAAGCACTGCAGCGGCGTCGTCAATGGCCAGCGGGATAGCCTGATGCGCAATAACATTGGGATTGTAATCGCCAACCAGCGCAATGCGCAGCGTTGTTTTAACCGGGAGGTGTTCCATGAAAGGTTCCTTATGCCAGAGTATTATCAGATAACATAAGGAACCTCAGACTACCGATCTTTTGCAATTATCACAATACCTTAAATTGGGAGGGTGGAATCATGATTCAGTGCAAACGGGTATACGAACAGGCAAGCCCTGACGACGGCTATAGGATACTGGTGGACAGGCTGTGGCCGCGCGGGCTGAAGAAAACGGATCTCGCGTATGACGAATGGTGTAAAGCGCTCACGCCTTCGAATGAATTACGCAAGGCTTTTCACAGCGACACGATTGATTTCGCCGCCTTCAGTCAGGCCTATCGGGAAGAGCTGGCGCAGCAGGCTGACGAGGGCGTGCGTCTGGCGACGCTGGCGCGCAGGCAGACCGTCACCCTGCTCTTTGCTGCCAAAAATACGGAGCAAAATCACGCTCTGGTCTTAGCAGACTGGCTGCGCCATCTGTGATCAGCCGATCGTCAGTTCATCCAGAATTTGCGGCGCTTCATCCGGGGTGAGCGGCATCAGATGTTCGGCGCGGACAAACGCAAAGCCGTGCTGGTTGTCAAAGGCGTAGACATCACCCGTCACCAGCCAAAGCGCGCGATCTGCGGTGACCGGTAATTGCGTCATCACGCCGTTGACCGGGTTAACAAAACGCAGGCCAGGCTGGCAAAGGCCAAACAGCTCAACGGATTTACCAATATTGCGACGGCCTGACGCCGTGCGGGCGCCAACGATCATCGCCATGCTGCCCGGTTTTAGCTGAAACATACTTCTCTCACGATAACGAACGCCAGGAACTGGCTAAGAATAATCTTAAAGAGAAGTGTATCGCAGGCAATATTACTTTGTCACCTGGCGGGTTGCGGATGGTCGCGACGATAGAGCGTCCATTCATCAATCACTTCGCCGCCCGGTAATTTGCACTCGGTACGCACGCCCTGCGGGCTTTGAACCGGGACCTGTTCCCCGCCTTTCTCCAGACAGTAGACGGAAGCTGGGTTCGCCATACCGATAACGTGCGGCGGTTTCGGTGCATCAGGTGGCGTGGTTTTGGCGGTGCAGGCGGCCAGGGGAAGCGCCAGCGCCAGAAGCAGAAATCTCATCTCATTGATCCTTTTGACGTCATCAGAGTCTAAGGGTAACGGGTCATCGCCACGTTCTCCATGATTTCTCCATTTTAACTGCACTTTTCAGCACTATAGTGTGGCATGTTCTCGATATGACCAGAGAACATCATTCCGTAATCAAGATGTCTTTGCCCCGGTCTCAACAACGGGGCTTTTTTTCTCGCCTGCTGCCCGCCCCCTGCATATATTAAATTTTATGTATTCATGTTTTACTATGTCTGAAGCCTAAAAATTCAGCATAACATGCAGATGCAGACGTCTTCTGCCTGGGAGTCATTCTACGTCATGTCGGATCTTATCCTCGCTCGCGTTTCAGAAACCCTTGCCACCGAGCAATCCCTTGAAAGCCTCGTTCGCCAGCTGCTGGAGATGCTGGAAATTGTCACCGACATGGAGTCGACCTACCTGACGAAGGTGGATATCGAGGCGCGGCTGCAGCACATCCTCTACGCCCGCAACAGCAAGCAGATGACGATCCCGGAGGGGCTGAGCGTCCCATGGGATGAGACGCTGTGCAAGCGCGCGCTGGATAGTGACACGATATTCAGCAATGACGTGCCCGAGCGTTGGCCCGAGTGTGAAGCAGCGAAAGCACTTGGCATTACCACCTACATGAGTATTCCTGTCCATCTTGCGGATGGTTCACTTTACGGAACGCTCTGTGCCACCAGCACGGCCAGAAAGCCGCTGAGCGAGCGCGGCGAACAGGTTCTGAAGCTCTTCGCCGGGCTGATCGCCCAGTCCATTCAGAAAGAGTCGCTGGTCACCCAGCTTCGCGAAGCCAATGCGGCCCTCATCGCGCACTCCTATACGGATGCCCTTACCGGTTTACCCAACCGTCGCGCCATTTTTGAAGATCTGACCACCCTCTTTTCTCTGGCCCGGCATCTTAAGCGTAACGCCATCATCGCGTTCATCGATCTGGATGATTTCAAACTGATTAACGATCGTTACGGCCACGAGGCTGGCGACCAGTTCCTGATAGAAGTGGGCAAGCGTTTGACGGAAGAGAAACAGCAGGACGATATTATCGGTCGTCTGGGCGGGGATGAATTTCTGGTGGCGTCGCTAAGCCAGCCCCACCAGGACGGGGATAACGCGCAGCTTACGCTGCTCAAAACGCGCCTCAGCGCCTGCATCGCTGGCGAATACTGGCTGGGCAGCGTTCATATTATTTATCCGGGCGCCAGCTTCGGCGTGATCGAAGTGGACCCTGCCGCAACCGATCCTGACAGCGCGTTACGCGCTGCGGATGTCGCGATGTATCAGGATAAGAAAGGAAAAAGCAAATCACGCTTTCTCACCATTGATTAACCCCGTACACTCTACGGCGTTACAGAAACCGAAACAGGTGATGGTATGAGAATAGGGATCCTCTTCCCGGTCGTTATATTTATAACGGCGGTGGTATTTTTAGCGTGGTTTTTTGTCGGCGGTTACGCGGCGCCGGGGGCATAAATGCGGAAGACAACCGTCATTATGCTGATCGTTGCCATCGCGGCGTTTGCCGGCACGCAGCTTGGCTGGTGGTAAACGCCAGTACGTAAAAAGGCCGCCATCTGGCAGCCTTTTTCAACGCTTTCAGACCTTAGCTTTTGATCTTTCTGTAGATAAACAGAACAACCAGCGCACCGATCACCGCGACGGCGAAACTGCCGAAGTTAAAGCCATCGACCTTGCCAAAACCGAACAGCGTACTGATCCAGCCGCCGACTACCGCGCCGACAATACCCAGTATTACGGTGACGATAAACCCACCGCCATCTTTGCCCGGCATGATCCACTTCGCCAGAATACCCGCAATAAGCCCAAAGATAATCCAGGATAAAATTCCCATAACTTTCCTCTCTGTATGGTTTTTGTCATTAAATCAACGACACAAAAAAGGATAGCACAGGATTCCAGAAAGGAAATTTGTGATAAGCATCACAATGAGAGAGTGGGGAATTATTCATCAAAAAAATGTACGGGCCACAGAAACTGTGGGGTTGCATCTTTTGTTGAGAAAGATTATCTTTCTCAACACTGAATAGTTGAGAGAAACACTCAGGTATTCAGTACGACATTGCTCACATTGCTTCCAGTATTTCTTGCCCACTCCTGAGTGGGCTTTTTTTTGCTCATACCCCAACAAACGCGTACCGGTTACGTCCCGCGCGTTTCGCCTGATAGAGCGCCTGGTCTGCGGCAATAATGATATTTTGCTGGCTGCCTGCAATGTCGACGGCACGGGCGGTGGAAATTCCGACGCTTACCGTCACCCGGCCGAAGGGACTAAAGGCATGCGCGATTTGCAGCGAGAACACATTGCGAATAATCGTCTGGGCCAGACGAAGTGCCTCCTGAATATCCGTATCCGGCAATATCAGCGCAAACTCCTCTCCGCCGTAGCGCGCCACAAGCTGATTATCACGGGTAAGGCTCTCCCTGAGGCTGTTTCCGAGCATTGCCAGACACCGGTCCCCTTCAGGATGACCATAGTTATCGTTGTATTTTTTGAAGTAGTCCACGTCCACGATCAGTACCGAAATCGGCGCGTCATGTGCGGCGCACGTAGCAATTTCCGAGAGGATTTTTTCATCAAAGACGCGGCGGTTGTACAGCCCGGTCAACGCATCTTCTGAAGCGATAATCTTCAGCGCTTTGTTATCCCGTGTTTTTCGGGACAGGTCGGAATACAGGAAGTACGACGCCACGATGAGTATCGCCGTAAACACGAAAATGAGTACCGCCAGCTGAATCGCCTGCTTGCGCCAGGGTGCAAGAGCTTCATCAATGCTGACGGCCACTGTGGTGACCAGTCCGTAGCGTCGGTTTTTCTCATAGGCATAGATGCGCTCGATTTTATCAAACCGTGAGATGGAGCTGGCTATCCCCGTATTTTGTACTTTGAGATATTTCCTGAAGAGCGGTGAATCAGAAACAATCGTGCCAATATAGGTATTTTTAAAGGGATAACGGACCAGCAGCACGCCTGATTGCGTCGTTAAGCCGATGACGCCCGAGTGGCCGATATTAATCTGCCCGTAGAGTGCCAGAAAATTTTCAATACCGAGCGTCACCACCACGACACCGTTAAATGCCCCTGACTGGGTTTCAAGGCGCCGACTGAGGGTGATAACCCATTTGCCATTGGTTCTGCTTACCACCGGCTCCCCAATAAAGACCTGCTGAGTTTTATTTTCCTTGTGATAGATAAAAAACTCTCTGTCCGAGCCTTTGCGTGGCCCCGTGAAACTTTCATGCAGCGCGGTGAAGATATCGCCCTGAGCGTTGTAAACAACCACATTATTAATCTGGGTAAGAAGGTTATCCTGATTATGGATCATGTGCTGAATATTGGTCGCCTGCTGCGGGGTCATGCCATAAATTTCGATTATGTCGGAAACGGTAGTAATTAACATTTCACTCTGGCGCATGATCCCTTCAGTATAAACATCCAGGGTGTGGCTAAGATTAGCGACGCTGGTATTAATTTGCTGGATTGACTGCTGTCTGGACGTGGCAATTTGGACGGCAAGCGCCAGCGAGATGATCAATGAGACAATGATGACGGTAATGGTTGTTGTGTAAAAAGTATTTTTCACATGCACGAGCTTTTCCACCTTATCACGCCTGATATCCCTGGCTGACAACTCTTGTCACTGTAACAAAGCTCAGGATAAGAGGAAAATGAATTGCACTTAAGCATACAACAGAAGCTCGTCTTTATTTTGTGTTTCACCGCCAGGCAACCCGCTCTATTCCTGATTTTTTTACAGCGCCTGACGTTTTACAGCATCACGGCCTCCCTGGGCTTAGATAAAATGACTTTAATAAAATCGATATAGGAGACGGGTTTACCAAAATAATACCCCTGCAACAGGGTAATTTCATTACGGTTGAGATACTCCAGCTGCTCTTTCGTTTCTACACCTTCGGCCACGATACGCAATGAGAGTTTTTTCGCCAGGTCAATAACGCAGTCCAGCAGGATCGTTGAGTCCTTCTCCTCAGAAACCCGGTTAACAAAGCTTTTATCAATTTTAATATAATCTATGGCAAGCGCATTAAGACATGACAGCCCGGAATACCCCGTACCAAAATCATCCAGTGCAATGACAAAACCGGCGTTATGGAGCGCGTTGAGGTTTTCCACCAGATGAGGATTATCGATCAACGGTTCACGTTCGGTCACCTCGAGAACCAGCTTCACGGCTTTACCCTGAAACCCCTTGCCGAAGAGACGACAGTCACCGAGGAAAGAAGGGGCATCAATGTGTCTGGCGCTGATGTTCACCCCGATATGGAACCCATCCGGTAGCTTCGGCAACAGCGGCTTAAGCTGTGTGACCACTTTCGCCATCAAGCCTTTGGTCAGCGGAATAATCAACCCGCTACGTTCAGCTATCGGAATAAAGACATCCGGCGGGATAAACCCAGACTTTGGATGCTTCCACCTTGCCAGGACTTCAACCCCGTATAACCCGCCGGTGTCCCCGTTCACGATCGGCTGGTAGTAAGGCACGATCTCTCCCTGCAAAATGGCCTTACGCAAATCGTCTTCAAAGGTGGTGCTTTTTCCCTTGTATCGACGGATCAAAATGCCCACCGCCAGGGATAGCGCGAGAATCAGCAGTATCAGGCTCCAGCCCTGGTGCAGTAGCCGCGTCAGGCTAAAAAAGGCAGGCGGTTGCCAGGCCAGACTAAAGGGGAATTGCGAAGATGCCGTAAGTGAACCCGTCCACGAGGCCGCTTTCCATCCGGTCACGTCACCGTTGCGCGTAAACATGCTTTCGCCGACAACCAACCCCAGGTCAACGCTGTTTGATGCATTCGCGATGACGTCCTGCAAATGCGCATCACTGACGCTGACGATGATGCGCCCGCCCGCGATGGGCATCTGGAAGACAAGTACCGGGATGCCGTTCACCAGTCGATTACCGGGGAGCAGCATTAATTTTTTTTCAGGTAGCGTCTCCGGATGAACAGTCAATACGCCATTCCCCGGAAGGGATGTACAGATGATTTGCCCCTGCTGCTGGATCATGATGGCGCGCAGATGCGGTTTTAGCGCAGCTTCTGTCCCCAGCGCCAGCTGCCCGCTGCTGGTACACCCCTGCTCCGCAACGTGCTTCGCCGTGCTGGCCGCACTGACGGCTTCCGACAAAATGCTTTCTATTTTCTGGGTGCTTACCGTGGCGGTATGAACGTTATTCATTTTCGCCATCTGCCATAACTGCCAGTTAATAATCAGTATGCCGATCAGAAAAAGAAACAGGGCACTGAGAATAGGGATCATCACGTTGCGCGCGATGTTTTCCTTAATAGAATAAACAAGCATGAAGGATCTGAAAGAAGAACCCGTGGTTTACCTGACGTTGCCGATCGCAATGAAAATAGCTTAGCTGAGAATTGTCTTAAAAAACTGATGCTTTCGTATGAGTTCATCCGCCCGAATTTGCTCACCCGGCGTGACTATCAGGCTTGTGCCTTGCCCAGGCTGTGTTAAGATTTATGAATTCAGGGAGCGGACAGGATAACCGGAAAATGAAAAAGCGCATTGCCGTTGCGATCGTTTCAACGCTTCTGGTCATCCTGTCTCTTTATGCGGTCAATGCGGTTATCCTTGGTCAGCAAAAAACCAAACAGCTTGAAATATCCCGGACCCTTTTACATTATTCCGAAGACCTGTCCCAAAACGTGGCGCTGGGCCTTAAAAGCATAACGACGCAGGGGTGTGATAAAACCAGCCTGGATAGCTACAGACAAATAAAGCTTAACAACCTCTATTTCGGCGATATCGGTTTTATTGAAAAAGGAAAAATTACCTGTACCGCTTTTTGGGGTAAACTCGCGACGCCCGTTCCACTTCCTGCGGAACTGCATAAAACGCCGAGAGGTTTTCTCCTCGCGCAGTTTTCTAGAAAAGATTTTTTCACGGGCAATGCGGCCATTTATAATAATATTATTATCTTCACCTCCCGGTATGCTTACGATAAATTCACCCCGGTGACCGCAAGCTATTCTCTGAGTGCCACCACAAAGGACTTTGGCCGGATCTTTTTTTCGGCTGCCCCCGACCTGCGAGCGCGGAGCTGGCTGCACTCCACGTTGTTCACCCTGACCATTACACAGTGCAGCGCCGTGTGGGATTTATGCGTGATTGTAAAACATCACGATGCGGGACTGGCCTCGTTACCCCCGTTTATCTTGACGTTTCTCGCGATCATTCTCTACTTTATCTGGGTCGCGATAACGTTATTTGTCTTCCGTATCCATGAAGACCGTTTTTCGCTGGAACGTACGCTGATCAAAGCCGTGATAACGAATACCTTCAGCGTTAACTATCAGCCCATTATTCGCATTCGCGATCAAAAAATCGTGGGCGTGGAAGTTCTGTCGCGATGGCGCGATCAAAAACACGGAGACGTCTCGCCGGAGCTGTTTATCCCATTAATTAAGAAAATCGGGCTGTATAAAAGATATTATGGCAATGTTATCGGTAAATCGCTCTCAGAAATTGCCCCGCTGGCGATTAAGCATCAGCTGATCGTTTCAATCAACGTTGGGCGGAAAGAAATTGAAGACGGACAGTTTATTAACATTTTGCGTCGCGAGTGCTTAGTCAACAACCTTCCCCTTTCCCTGATGAAGGTCGAGCTTTCTGAGAAAGCCGTTTCCGCGGCGGATATCCTTGAGGGATTCTGCCAGGAACTAAAATCGCTTGGCGTTAAAATTTCAATCGATGATTTCGGCGTGCAAAATTCAAATCTGGCGCGGCTGTCGCAGCTTGAATATGATGAAATCAAAATTGACAAATCGCTGGTGGATGGCATCAGCGAAGATTATAAGCAAAACATCTTTGTTATCTTCAGCGATGCCCTCGCGAAGTTGAATAAAACCCTTGTTTTCGAGGGCGTGGAAAATGAAACTCAGTATCGCTTTATTGCGGACAGATATCCCGACGCGCTTATCCAGGGATGGTATTTTTCAAAAGCACTCACCCGGAGCGAGCTGGCGAAGCGACTCACCGGCGTCGCCCCCTAACCTGAAGCCTGTCCTGCTCGTTTTTTTACACTCGGACGTTTCCATTTTTTCCGCCAAAACATATAGTCGTCATATTCAGACGGTAGATTACCCTGAAGCACATTCTTATTTTGGTTAAAAACGTGAAATTATCCTTAATTTTTCCAGCAGTACTCTTTTTTCTGATCGTTATTTTCGCGCTGCTTGTCGATAAACCCGCTTCGCCTATTCTGCGGAAAAAATGCATGTGGTCCGATAGCGTGATGCTGAGCTGTATCGCAAAGCATCACCATAACGGTTTTTGAGGCAGGCTATTCATTTCCCCACTGATTGAGGAAGTTCGCAACATCATCAATGCGACCCGCACGGATCCCGGCTTCTGTGGCCATTTCCTGCAGGGCTTCCTCGCTGATCTCCTCATTATTCGCTAAGCGGGTGAGCAGCAGCTGGAAATAGTGTGCCAGCGCGTCGCGCTCTGATTCCGCGACTTGCTCTGCGGCCTCCGTCGCGTACTCATCGGCAATGTCATAATATTTCAGGGGGATATCGTTGCGCATAACAGTCTCGTCTCTGGTCAATAAAGGTAACGTCACGAGTATATCGGACGCATTATCTCAACCAAAGCATTGCTTCAGATGAGTAACGCAAGCAGCGCAGCGAGCGCGGGAATGGCCTGCACGTACAAAATTTTACGGCTGGCGGTGGCTGCGCCAAAAAGCCCGGCGATCAGCACGCAGGTCAGGAAGAAGATGGCCACCTGAATCCCGTTTTCGCCTAGCTAGAGGCTCCACAGCAGGCCCGCCGCCAGGAACCCGTTATACAGCCCCTGATTCGCCGCCAGCACGCGGGTGTCGCGTGCAAAATCAGGACGCAGATTAAAGGCCTTGTGCCCTGTTTTGGTATTCCACAGGAACATTTCCAGCACAAGAATGTAGAGATGAATAAGTGCAACGACAGTGATAAGGATAGTGGCTAACATCGGGTTGTCTCCCGCGGGCAGAGGCAAAAAAAACGGGAACCCTCAGGCCCCCGCTCTTGTTTAAACCAGAATCTGAATTACATATTCGCGATAATCGCGTCGCCAAACTCTGAACATTTCAGCAGCTTAGCGCCTTCCATCAGACGTTCGAAGTCATAGGTTACGGTTTTCGCGTTGATCGCGCCTTCCATACCTTTAACGATCAGGTCTGCGGCTTCGAACCATTCCATATGACGCAGCATCATCTCTGCGGACAGGATGATAGAGCCCGGGTTCACTTTGTCCTGGCCTGCGTATTTAGGTGCAGTACCGTGGGTAGCTTCGAACAGGGCGCACTCGTCACCGATGTTCGCGCCAGGGGCGATACCGATACCGCCAACCTGAGCTGCCAGGGCGTCAGAGATGTAGTCACCGTTCAGGTTCATACAGGCAATCACGTCGTATTCCGCAGGACGCAGCAGGATCTGCTGCAGGAACGCATCGGCGATCACATCTTTAATGACGATCTCTTTGCCGGTGTTCGGGTTTTTGATCTTCTGCCATGGGCCGCCGTCGATCAGCTCACCGCCGAACTCTTCTTTCGCCAACTGGTAGCCCCAGTCTTTGAACGCGCCTTCGGTGAACTTCATGATGTTGCCTTTGTGAACCAGGGTCACAGAGTCACGGTCGTTGGTGATCGCATATTCGATGGCCGCGCGCACCAGACGCTTGGTCCCTTCTTCGGAGCACGGCTTAATGCCGATACCGCAATGCTCAGGGAAGCGAATTTTCTTCACGCCCATCTCTTCGCGCAGGAATTTAATCACTTTCTCTGCATCAGCAGAGTCCGCTTTCCATTCGATACCCGCGTAGATGTCTTCTGAGTTTTCGCGGAAGATGACCATGTCGGTCAGTTCTGGGTGCTTAACCGGGCTTGGGGTGCCCTGATAGTAACGAACCGGACGCAGACAGACGTACAGGTCCAGCTCCTGACGCAGTGCCACGTTCAGGGAACGGATACCGCCGCCAACTGGCGTCGTCAGTGGGCCTTTAATAGCAACGCGGTAGTCGCGGATCAGGTCCAGCGTTTCTGCTGGCAGCCAGACGTCCTGGCCATAAACTTGAGTCGATTTCTCACCGGTGTAAATTTCCATCCAGGAAATTTTACGCTCGCCTTTGTAGGCTTTCTCAACAGCGGCATCAACCACTTTCAGCATTGCCGGGGTAACGTCTACACCGATACCGTCACCTTCAATGAACGGGATAATCGGATTGTGAGGAACGTTAATCTTGCCGTTTTGCAGGGTGATCTTTTTACCTTCCGCCGGAACAACTACTTTGCTTTCCATTAACCTCTCCTTCGAGCGCTTCTGGTTGTTACTGATCTTATGTTAATAAATTGTAATGAGCCCTTCGATAGTACCTGATTGTCCGACGCCATGAAAGGTCTTCGTTATTAGGCTATAATGCGGCAATTGATAACGCCTGAAAATACCATGAAGAAAACTTCTTTTACAAAACACCGGGTTGAGCGATTCAGCTCGCGACAAGCCGCCAGACGACCGCAAGAAACCCAGCCAAAGCGGGTGATTCTGTTCAATAAACCCTACGATGTTTTGCCGCAGTTCACCGATGAAGCCGGACGCAGCACGCTTAAGGACTACATCCCGGTTCAGGGGGTCTACGCGGCCGGGCGTCTGGACCGCGACAGCGAAGGCCTGCTGGTCTTGACCAACGACGGCGCGCTGCAGGCGAAGCTCACGCAGCCGGGGAAACGCACCGGCAAAATTTACTTCGTCCAGGTAGAAGGCGAGCCGGATGACGAGACGCTGGAAAAATTGCGCAAAGGCGTCACGCTCAACGACGGTCCCACCCTGCCGGCAGGTATTGAACGCGTGAATGAACCGGAGTGGCTGTGGCCGCGTAACCCGCCTATCCGCGAACGCAAATCGATTCCGACAAGCTGGCTTAAAATCACCCTTTATGAAGGCCGCAACCGCCAGGTTCGGCGCATGACCGCACACGTCGGCTTCCCCACCCTGCGCCTGATTCGTTACGCCATGGGTAACTACACCCTGGAAACGCTGGCAAACGGTGAATGGCGGGACGTTACCTCTTAAGGAGTCACTATGTTTAAACCTCATGTCACGGTTGCCTGCGTGGTCCACGCCCGGGGGAAATTCCTGGTTGTCGAAGAGAGCATTAACGGCAAAGCGCTGTGGAACCAGCCTGCCGGGCACCTTGAAGCCAATGAGACCCTCCTGCAGGCGGCAAAACGCGAGCTGTGGGAAGAGACCGGTATTCACGCCGAGCCCCAGCACTTCATCCGTATGCACCAGTGGATTGCGCCCGACAGCACACCGTTCCTGCGTTTTTTGTTTGCCGTTGAGCTTAGCGAAACGTGCGCTACTGAGCCGCAGGATAACGATATCGATCGCTGCCTGTGGGTCACCGCCGACGAGATCCTGAACGCGCCAAACCTGCGCTCGCCGCTGGTTGCGGAAAGCATTCGCTGCTGGCAGTCTGCTGGCCGCTTACCGCTGGAAGTCATCGGCGCATTTAACTGGCCGTTTACAGAGGGTGCCAATGGTGGGGGGGCGTGATAGAATACGCCGCCTTGAAGTTCAATGTCGTGAGTATTCCATGTCAGATAATAGCCAGAAAAAAGTGATCGTCGGCATGTCCGGCGGTGTCGATTCCTCCGTTTCCGCCTACCTGTTACAGCAACAGGGCTATAAGGTGGAGGGCCTGTTCATGAAGAACTGGGAGGAAGATGACGGCGAGGAATACTGCACTGCCGCAGCGGATCTCGCCGATGCGCAGGCCGTGTGCGATAAGCTCGGCATTGAACTGCACACCGTTAACTTTGCCGCAGAATACTGGGACAACGTGTTTGAACTGTTCCTCGAAGAGTACAAAGCGGGCCGTACGCCGAACCCGGATATTCTGTGCAACAAAGAGATCAAATTTAAGGCCTTCCTGGAATTCGCCGCGGAAGATCTGGGCGCAGACTACATTGCGACCGGTCACTACGTGCGTCGCGCAGACGTCAATGGTAAAAGCCAGCTGCTGCGCGGTCTGGACGGCAACAAAGATCAAAGCTATTTCCTCTATACGCTGAGCCACGAGCAAATCGCCCAGAGCCTGTTCCCGGTCGGCGAGCTGGAAAAGCCGCAGGTGCGTAAAATCGCCGAAGAGCTGGACCTGATCACCGCGAAGAAAAAAGACTCTACCGGCATCTGCTTCATCGGCGAGCGCAAATTCCGCGATTTCCTCGGACGTTACCTGCCCGCACAGCCGGGTAAAATTGTCACCGTCGACGGGGAAGAGATTGGCCAGCATCAGGGGCTGATGTACCACACCTTAGGCCAGCGTAAAGGCCTGGGTATCGGCGGGACGAAAGAAGGTAGCGAAGATCCGTGGTACGTGGTCGACAAAGATGTCGAAAACAATATTCTGGTTGTTGCTCAGGGCCACGACCATCCGCGTCTGATGTCCGTTGGCCTGATCGCGCAGCAGCTGCACTGGGTCGATCGTGAGCCGCTGAAAGGCACGCTGCGCTGCACGGTGAAAACACGCTACCGTCAGACCGATATTCCTTGCACCGTTACCGC